>WBZO01000390.1_pt1 | contig 97403 bp, 95 predicted proteins | sample 5204261 | NCBI WGS metagenome assembly WBZO01 (sample SAMN12412400, study PRJNA552823) | activated sludge metagenome | isolation source: activated sludge from anammox sidestream of wastewater treatment plant... | place: USA: North Carolina | collected 2017-09 | reverse complement strand
GCGAAGGCCGCCATTTCGCGGTACTGCGCAAGCTCGCCCTTGATCTTGCCGGCAACCTTCTTCATCGCCTTGGTCTGCGCCGACGAGCCCACGCGCGACACCGACAGGCCGACGTTCACCGCCGGACGGATGCCCTGATAGAACAGGTCGGTCTCCAGGAAGATCTGGCCGTCGGTAATCGAAATCACGTTGGTCGGGATGTAGGCCGACACGTCGTTGGCCTGCGTCTCGATGACCGGCAAAGCGGTCAGCGAGCCGGCACCGTTGTCGTCGTTCATCTTGGCCGCGCGCTCGAGCAGGCGCGAGTGCAGATAGAACACGTCGCCCGGATAGGCTTCGCGACCGGGCGGACGGCGCAGCAGGAGCGACATCTGGCGGTAGGCGACGGCCTGCTTGGACAGGTCGTCGTAAATGATCACGGCATGCATGCCGTTGTCGCGGAAATACTCGCCCATGGTGCAGCCGGCGAACGGCGCCAGGAACTGCATCGGCGCGGGATCGGAAGCGGTGGCGGCGACGACGATCGAATAGTCGAGCGCGCCCTGCTCCTCCAGCACCTTCACGAACTGCGCCACCGTCGAGCGCTTCTGGCCGACCGCGACATAGACGCAATAGAGCTTGATCTTCTCGTCGCCGGTCGCGTTGAGCGGCTTCTGGTTGAGGATGGTGTCAAGCGCGATCGCAGTCTTGCCGGTCTGGCGGTCGCCGATGATCAGCTCGCGCTGGCCGCGGCCGATCGGAATCAGCGCGTCGACGGACTTGAGACCGGTCGCCATCGGCTCGTGCACCGACTTGCGCGGGATGATGCCGGGCGCCTTGACGTCCACGCGGGCGCGCTTGTCGGCCTTGATCGGGCCCTTGCCGTCGATCGGGTTGCCGAGCGCATCGACCACGCGGCCGAGCAGACCCTTGCCGACCGGCACGTCCACGATGGCGCGGGTGCGCTTGACGGTCTGGCCTTCCTTGATCTCGCGGTCGGCGCCGAAAATGACGATACCGACATTGTCGGTTTCGAGGTTGAGCGCCATGCCGCGCACGCCGTTCTCGAACTCGACCATCTCGCCGGCCTGAACGTTGTCGAGGCCGTAGACGCGGGCGATACCGTCACCGACCGACAGAACCTGGCCGACTTCGGAGACTTCCGCCTCCTGACCGAAATTCTTGATCTGCTCTTTCAGGATCGCGGAGATTTCTGCGGCGCGGATATCCATCAGCGGGCCTCTTTCATGGCGTACTTGATCGAATTGAGCTTGGTGCGCAGCGAAGAATCGACCATGCGGCTGCCGAGCTTGACGACAAGCCCGCCGATAATGGCCGGATCGATGCGCACATTGAGATTGACGTCCTTGCCGGTCACCGACTTGAGCGCCGCTTTCAGCGCGTCGAGGTGGGTGCCGGCGAGCTTTTCGGCGACGGTCACTTCGGCCGTCACCTCGCCCTTGTGCCGGGCGACCAGCATGCGGAAGCTTTTGATCACGTCCTGCACGGTGAACAGGCGGCGGTTCGCGGCGATGACGTTGAGGAAGTTGCCGGCCAGGCCGCCGATGCCGGCTTTCTTGAGAATGGCGGCGAGGGCCTTGCCCTGCTCGTCGGCGGAGAAAACGGGGCTGCGGACCAGCCGCTGGAGATCGGCGCTGTCAGCCACGAGTTGATCGAACCGGTCCAGATCGGCCCTGACCGCATCGAGCTTTTTTTCCTCGAGCGCCAGTTCGAACAAGGCGGTCGCATAACGACCCGCAACACCGGAAACGATCGAAGCTTCACCTGCCATGGGGAGCCCAGAAATGTGCAATCCGCAGGCCCGACGCCATCGCGGGGAAGCGAGGCGCAAACCGTTGGAATCCAAGAGGGAATTCCGATTTCGTCGAGTCTCACGGGGGGCGGCCCGGAACCTTTGCGAAATCGAGCGGGTAGCTAACACACGGGCACCCGCGGTGCAACACAGGGGCGCTCCGGAATTGATCGAAAGGGCGGGCTTTTCGGGGACCTTTGGCCGCAAGCGGCTCCCGGACCGGCGATTGAAGCGGGCCCGCCCGGGCCTATATCCCCGGCGACGGGGACGACCTCGTCTTCAATTCCGGACATCGGTGGGGACGACCCTGCCAGCGCGTGTTTGCTTTTCGCGGACACCCTGAAAGGAGAGTTCCGTCATGGCGTGGACCTATCTGTTCGTTGCCGGGCTTCTGGAAATCGGCTGGGCGATCGGCCTCAAATACACCGAAGGCTTCTCCCGCCTGTGGCCGTCCGTCGGCACCGTCCTGGCGATGGTCCTGAGCCTCGCCTTCCTCGGCCTGGCGCTGAAATCCCTGCCGGTCGGCACGGCCTATGCGGTGTGGACCGGCATCGGCGCCGTGGGCACGGTCATTCTCAGTATCGTGCTGTTCAACGAACCGACGACCGCGCTGCGGCTTGCCTGCATCGGGCTCATCCTGGCCGGGATCGTCGGGCTGAAGCTTGTGGCGTGAAGACGGGCCTCACGGCACCTCGCCTCACAAAAAGCTCTGCGGATCGACGTCCACTTCCAGCTTGAGCGTGCCGCGCGTCTTCGGCGCCTCAGCGAGCCAGCCGCGCAGATAGCCGGAAAGGTCGTAATTGCGCGGCGATTTCACCAAGAGGCGGAACCGGTAACGCCCGCGCACGATGGCGAGCGGAGCCTCAGCCGGCCCGAGCACGCGCACCGCCTCGTCGAGCGGCGTGCAGGCGGCGATCTTGCGTGCGAAGCTTTCGGTTTCGTGCCTGTCGCCGCCGGAGACGATCAGCGCGGCAAGCCGCCCGAACGGCGGATAGCCGGTGCGCTCGCGTTCCTCGATCTGCGTGTCGTAGAAGGCCGCACGGTCGCCGAGCACGAGCGCGCGCATCACCGGATGTTCGGGCTGGTGCGTCTGCAGATAGGCGACGCCGCGACCCGCTTCGCGGCCGGCGCGGCCGGCGACCTGATGCAGAAGCTGGAACGTGCGCTCGGCGGCGCGCGGATCGCCATTGGCGAGCCCGAGATCGGCATCGACGATGCCGGCGAGATTGAGCTTGGGGAAATGGTGGCCCTTGGCGACAAGCTGGGTGCCGATGACGATGTCGAACTCACCGGCCGCCACCTGGTCGAGTTCGGCGCGCAGCCGCTCCGTCGATTCCACGAGATCGCTGGAGAGGACGATGATGCGCTTGCCGGGAAACAGCGCGGCGACCTCTTCATGCAGGCGCTCGACGCCCGGACCGACGGCGGCGAACGAATCCTTCGCTTCGCATTTCGGGCAGGTCTCCGGCGGCGGCATCGCGAAGCCGCAATGATGGCAGACCAGCCGGCGGCGGAAACGGTGATCGACCAGCCAGGCGTCGCAATTCGGACAGGCGAGGCGAAAGCCGCAGGCGCGGCACAGCGTCAGCGGCGCATAGCCGCGGCGGTTGAGAAACAATAGCACCTGTTCACCGCGTTCAAGCGCGACCGTCATCGCTTCGGCAAGGCGCGGCGCAATGAAGCGCCCGCGCGGCGGGCCTTCGCGCGTGAGATCAATCGCCTCGACCTGCGGCATCGCCTGCCCGCCGAACCGCTCCGGCAGATGCAGCCGCCGGTAGCGGCCGCGCCGCGCGTTGACCTCGCTTTCGACCGCCGGCGTCGCCGACGACAGGATCACCGGAATCCGGCACAGGCTCGCGCGCACCACCGCCATGTCGCGCGCGTGGTAATGCACGCCGTCTTCCTGTTTGTAGGCCTGGTCATGCTCTTCGTCGACGACGATCAACCCAAGATCGGCATAGGGCAGGAACAAGGCCGAGCGTGCGCCGGTGATCACCTTGACCTCGCCGTCGGCGACCGCGCGCCAGGTGCGCGCCCGTTTGCGCGGGGTAAGCTGCGAATGCCATTCGGCAGGCGGCACGCCGAAGCGCGCGGCGAAGCGGTCGAGGAATTGCGTGGTGAGCGCGATCTCCGGCATCAGGATCAGGCATTGCCGTCCGGCGCGCAGCGCTTCGGCCGCCGCCTCGAAATAGACTTCCGTCTTGCCGGAGCCGGTCACGCCGTCGATGAGCGTTGCGGAGAATCCTGCATGCACGCCGGCGCGCAATGCATCGGCAGCAGCGCGCTGCGCATCGGTGAGGTCGGGCACGGCAAAAGCCGGATCGGGCGGCGCGGCGACCGGATCGGGCGGCAGCACGACCGTCTCCAGTGTGCCCTCGTCGATCAGCCCGTCGATCACTCCGACCGAGACGCCGGCTTCCTGCGCGGCATCGGCCTTTGCGCGCAGCATGCCGTCGGCGAGAAGCGCGAGCGCACGCCGGCGCGCTACCGTCATGCGCTGCGGCGGCGATCCGGCAAGGCGCACGCCGACGCGTTCGCGCGCGGGGCCCAGATGCTCGCCCATGCGCAGCGTCATGCGCAGCACCGTGCCGCGTGCGCCGAGCGTATAGCCAGACACCCAGTCGACGAAGTCGCGCAGTTCGTCCTTCAGCGGCGGGACATCGAGCTTCTCCGCGACGTCTTTCAGCCTGTTATGCAGACCGGGCCGCGGATTTCCCTCGCCCCAGACGACGCCGGTATAATGCGCCTGACCAAGCGGCACGCTCACGACGTCGCCCGCGGCCAGCGCCATGTCCTTCGGAACCCGATAGGAATAGGCTTGGTCGAGCGCGAGCGGGACGACGACATCGACAATACGCATGGGCCCAGTTCGCCCGATTCCGTGCGTTTAAGGAAGGGTGAAGAAACATACGGCATCGTCGTCCCGGGCAAGCGCCGAAGGCGCGCGACCCGGGACCTTGGGCGACAGCTACCGGTCCCGGCTTGCGCTCGCTTCGCTCGCCCGCTCGGGACGACGATGAGCATGACTAATCAATTTTCCCCCGATGTCGCTGCCGAAATAAAGCGCTGGCTCACGTCCCTGAGCGCAGAACGACGCATGTCGCCGAAAACCTGCGAGGCCTATCTGCGCGACGTCACGCAGTTCCTCACCTTCCTCACCGGCCATCTCGGCACCCCGCCGACGCTTGCCAACCTCGGGGCGCTGACCCCGCAGGACGTGCGCGCCTTCATGGCTGCGCGGCGTGCGCAGGATGTCGGTGCCCGCACGCTCATGCGCGCGCTGGCCGGCGTACGCTCCTTCGCGCGCTTTCTCGAACGTGCCGGCAACGGTAAGCTTGCCGCGCTCGCCGCCGTGCGCGCGCCGAAAATCGCAAGATCGCTACCCAAGCCGCTCGCCGTGCCGACCGCAAAGCGCATCACCGACGTCGATCTGCGCGCCGGCGAGGAACGAGCACCCTGGATTCTCGCGCGCGACGCCGCCGTGCTCGCGCTTCTTTACGGCTCCGGCCTGCGCATCGCCGAGGCGCTGTCGCTCAAACGCGGCGAGGTGCCCAAGCCCGGTGAAGGCGACACGCTGACCGTGACCGGCAAGGGCAACAAGGCGCGCATGGTGCCGGTCCTGCAAAACGTGCTGCAGCTCGTCGCCGATTACGTCGCCGCCTGCCCCTACGACCTGCCGGCGGACAGCCCGCTGTTCGTCGGCGCCAAGGGCGGCCCGCTATCGCCGCGCATCATCCAGCTTGCGATGGAGCGGCTGCGCGGCGCGCTCGGTTTGCCGGATACCGCAACGCCGCACGCGTTGCGCCATTCCTTCGCGACGCACCTTCTCTCGCGCGGCGGCGATCTGCGCGCGATCCAGGAGCTGCTCGGCCACGCCTCGCTCTCGACCACGCAGATCTATACCGCCGTCGACACCGAGCGGCTGATGGACGCCTACCGGGCCGCGCATCCGCGCGCATAAATTTTGCGTAAATCGGCCTTCCTGCGTCTTGCATGCGGGCATTCTTGTGCGCATGAGAGCGACACCAGGCCGCAGGGAGGACGCATGTCCGCGCACAAGGAAGTCGAACACGCCGAACACATCGAGCATATCTCGGGGCAAAACAAGCGCATCGCGCTTCTGATCGCGGTGATCGCCCTGTTTCTTGCCTTCTCCGAGACGCTCGGCAAGAGCGCGCAGACCGCGGCCATCAGCTACAATGTCGAGGCCTCGAACCTGTGGGCGTTCTTCCAGGCCAAGACCATCCGCATGACCACGCTCGGCACCGCCGCCGAGACGCGCAAGCTCGACGCTATATCGGTTGCCGATCCCGCGCTTAAAAGCTCGCTCGAGAAGCAGATCGATACTTGGCAGAAGACCGCCGCGCGCTACAACGACGAGCCCGAGACCGGCGAAGGCCGCAGGCAGCTTGCCGCGCGCGCAAAGGACGCCGAGCACAAGCGCGACACCGCCATGGCGAAGTATCACCACTACGAGGTCGCTTCGGCCGCGTTCCAGATCGGGATCGTGCTGTGCTCCGCCGCCGTTATCACCGGCATGCTGGTGCTGAGCTATATCGCGGGCGCGCTTGCGGTGGCGGGCTTGGGCTTCATGGGCGTTGCCATGGTCGCGCCGCACGCGGTGCATCTGTTTTAAAGAAAAAGCCTCATCCTGAGGAGCGCGTGCAGCGCGCGTCTCCAAGGATGGGCGTCATATAAACCTCACCCTTCGAGACGCGGACGTCGTCCGCTCCCCAGGGGGCGAGGTTTCTCACATATGAATCGCGCGCTTGTCGACCGCGAGCGCGGCTTCCTTCACCGCCTCGGGCAACGTCGGATGCGCGTGACAGGTGCGCGCGATGTCTTCCGACGAGGCACCGAACTCCATGGCGACCGCGGCTTCGGCAATCATGTTGCCAGCGTCGGCGCCGACGATATGGACACCGAGCACGCGGTCGGTCTTCGTGTCGGCCAGGATCTTCACAAAGCCTTCGGTCTTCTGGTTGGCCTTGGCGCGGCCGTTAGCCGTGAACGGAAACTTGCCGGCATTGTAGGTGATGCCGGCCGCTTTCAGCTCATCCTCGGATTTCCCAACCGACGCGATCTCCGGATAGGTATAGACCACGTTCGGGATCACGTCGTAGTTCACGTGCCCGGCCTTGCCGGCGATGATTTCGGCCACCGCAACGCCCTCGTCTTCCGCCTTGTGGGCGAGCATCGGGCCCGCGATCGCATCCCCGATTGCGTAGATGCCGGCGACGCTGGTCGCAAAATGCGCGTCGGTCTTCACGCAGCCGCGCTCGTCCTGCGCAACGCCCGCCTTCTGCAGGCCGAGTTCCTCCGTGTAGGGCACGCGTCCGATCGCAACCAGCACGACGTCCGCCTCGACCGTCTCCGCCGCGCCGCCTTTCGCCGGCTCGACCTTCGCCTTCAGCTTCTTGCCGGTGGTGTCGACAGCGGTGACCTTCGCACCGAGCTTGAAGTTCATGCCCTGCTTCTCGAACAGCCGCTGCGCCTGCTTGCGCACTTCGGAATCCATGCCGGGCAGGATGCCATCCATGAATTCGACCACCGTCACCTGCGCGCCGAGACGCCGCCAGACCGAGCCAAGCTCAAGCCCGATGACGCCGGCGCCGATCACCAGCAGCTTTTCCGGCACCTTGTCGAGCGCCAGCGCGCCGGTGGACGACACGATGCGCTTCTCGTCAATCTCGATGCCTTTCAGCCGCGCGACATCGGAGCCGGTGGCGATGACAATGCTTTTGGTCTCCAGCACCTGGGTCTTGCCGTCCGCACTTTTGACTTCGACCTTGCCCGCCGCCGCGATGCGGCCGGTGCCGTGAAAGGCATCGATCTTGTTCTTCTTGAGCAGGAAATCCACGCCCTTGACGTTGCCGTCGACCGCCTCGTCCTTGAAGGCGAGCATCGCCTTTAGATCGAGCTTGGGCTTGCCGACGCCGATACCCATTTTCGCAAACGCGTGGCCGGCTTCCTCGAACAGCTCGGAGGCATGCAGCAATGCTTTTGAGGGAATGCAGCCGACATTGAGGCAGGTGCCGCCGTGCGTCGCGCGCTTCTCGACCACCGCGACTTTCATGCCGAGCTGGGCTGCGCGAATGGCGCAAACATAGCCGCCTGGTCCGGTACCAATGACGATGAGATCGTAGGACATGACTCTTGTTTCCGCTGCTTGCGCCCCAGGCGCGCCTGTATCCCGGCCTCATGCTGAGGAGCGCGAAGCGCGTCTCGAAGCATGAGGCCGCCCCAACCTTCGAGACACCCGCCTGCGGCGAGTTCCTCAGGATGAGGCGGATTAGAGGTCCAGCACAATCCGCGCCGGATCTTCGAGATTCTCCTTCACGCGCACCAGGAAGGTCACCGCCTCGCGGCCATCGACGATGCGGTGGTCGTAGGAGAGCGCGAGATACATCATCGGCCGCACCTCGATCTTGCCGCCGACCACCATCGGCCGCTCCTGGATCTTGTGCATGCCGAGGATGCCGGACTGCGGCGCGTTAAGGATCGGGGTCGACATCAGCGAACCGTAGACGCCACCATTGGAGATCGTGAAGGTGCCGCCCTGCATCTCGTCGATCTTGAGCGCGCCGTCGCGCGCGCGCCGACCGAAATCGGCGATGTCCTTCTCGATCTGCGCCAGCGACTTGCTATCGCATTCGCGCACCACCGGCACGACGAGGCCTTTCTCGGTCCCGACCGCGACACCGACGTGATAATAGTTCTTGTAGACGATGTCGGTGCCGTCGATCTCGGCATTGACGGCGGGGATTTCCTTGAGCGCCTGCACGCAGGCGCGCACGAAGAAGCCCATGAAGCCGAGCTTCACGCCGTGCTTCTTCTCGAACAGGTCCTTGTACTGGTTGCGCATCGCCATCACCGCGGTCATGTCGACCTCGTTGAAGGTGGTGAGCATGGCGGCGGTGTTCTGCGCGTCCTTCAGGCGGCGCGCGATGGTCTGGCGCAGCTTGGTCATGCGCACGCGCTCCTCGCGCGCGGCGTCGTCGGCCGGCGAAGGCGCGCGCATCTGCACCGCCGCGACCGGGGTCGGCGCTGACGCCGCGCGCTCGATCGCCGCCAGCATATCGCCCTTGGTCACGCGCCCGTCCTTGCCGGTGCCGGCGACGCCGGCCGCGCTGACGCCGCTTTCGGCTTCGAGCCGGCGCACGGAAGGCGCAAGCGGCGCGTCGGCGGCCGCGGGCCGCGGTCTGGTATGCTCGGCGCCGGCGCCGATCGGCGCCGTGGTCTCCGTCTTCTTGTCCGGCTGGTCGGTGGGAGCGGGCGTCGCCTTGCCGGGCGCCGCGGCCGCGCCTTCCTTGATCTGGCCGAGCAACGCACCGACCGCGACGGTCTCGCCGTCCTGTACTGCGATCTCGGCAAGAACGCCGGCCGCCGGTGCGGGGACTTCGATCGTCACCTTGTCGGTCTCAAGCTCGACCAGCGGCTCGTCGACCGCGACGGCGTCGCCCGGTTTCTTGAACCATTTGCCGATCGTCGCTTCGGTGACGGATTCGCCGAGTGTGGGAACGCGGATGTCAGCCATTGTTTCAGTCTCTCGATTTTCTTTCACCCTCCCCTGGAGGGGGAGGGCCGCCGTGAGCGCAGCGAGCGGCGGGGTGAGATGATCAATGCCGTTGCAGTTTCACCCCACCCCGGTCCGTATCTCACATTCGTTCGATGCGTGCCGACCCTCCCCCTCCAGGGGAGGGCATGAAGAATTACCCCAACGCCTCGTCGAGGAACTGGTGCAACTGCGCCTGGTGTTTCGACATCAGGCCGGTCGCCGTCGCCGCCGAGGCCGGACGTCCGGCGTAGCGCGGCTGGCGATGCTTGGCACCGATATTGTCGAGCACCCAGCGGACGAACGTATCGATGAAGAACCACGAGCCCATGTTGCGCGGCTCTTCCTGGCACCAGACGATCTCCGCCTGCTTGAAGCGGGACAGCTCGGCGACCAGCGCCTTGGTCGGGAACGGATAGAGCTGCTCGATGCGCAGGAGATAGACGTCGTTGACGCCGCGCGCCTCGCGCTCCTCGTAAAGGTCGTAATAGACCTTGCCGGTGCACAGGACGACGCGACGGATCTTGTTGTCGGGCACGAGCTGGATTTTCTCGCCCTTGAGATATTGCGCGTCATCCCAGAGCAGGCGGTGAAAGCTCGTGTCCGGTCCGAATTCCGAAAGCCGCGAGACCGCGCGCTTATGACGCAGCAGCGATTTCGGCGTCATCAGGATCAGCGGCTTGCGGATCTCGCGCCGGAGCTGGCGGCGCAGGATGTGGAAATAGTTCGCTGGCGTCGTGCAATTGGCGACCTGCATGTTGTCTTCGGCGCACATCTGCAGGAAGCGCTCGAGCCGGGCGGAGGAATGTTCAGGCCCCTGCCCTTCATAGCCGTGCGGCAGGAGGCAGACGAGGCCGGACATGCGCAGCCACTTGCGCTCGGCCGAGGAGATGAACTGGTCGAACACCACCTGCGCGCCGTTGGCGAAGTCGCCGAACTGGGCTTCCCACAGCGTCAGCGCATTGGGTTCGGCGGTCGAATAGCCGTATTCGTAGCCGAGCACCGCCTCTTCCGAGAGCATGGAATTGAGCACTTCGTAGCGCGCCTGGTTCTCGCGCACGTGATTGAACGACGTGTGGCGCGCCTCGGTATCCTGGTCGAACAGCACCGAATGGCGCTGCGAGAAGGTGCCGCGCTCGCAATCCTGGCCGGACAGGCGGACCGGATGGCCTTCCAGCAGCAGCGTGCAGAAGGACAGCGCCTCGGCCGTCGCCCAGTCGATCCCCTCGCCGCTCTGGATCGCCTTGCGGCGATTATCGAGGAAGCGCTGGATCGTGCGGTGGACCTTGAAATCCTTCGGCACTGCCGTGATCTTCTCGCCGATCTCCTTGAGCATCGCGAGATCGACGCCGGTATTGCCGCGCCGCGGGTCCTCGGTGTCGGCCGCCGCCTTCAGGCCGGCCCAGCGGCCGTCCAGCCAGTCGGCCTTGTTCGGCTTGTAGCCCTGGCCCGCCTCGTACTCGGCTTCGAGGCGCGAGCGCCAATCAGCCTTCATCTTCTCGACTTCGCCGTCGGTCACCACGCCTTCGGCGCCGAGCTTCTTGGCGTACAGGTCGAGCGTCGAGGGATGCGACCTGATCTTCTTGTACATCAGGGGCTGGGTGAAGCTCGGCTCGTCGCCTTCGTTGTGGCCGAAGCGGCGATAGCAGAACATGTCGATGACGACCGGCTTCTGGAATTTCTGGCGGAACTCGGCCGCGACCTTGGCCGCGAACACCACCGCTTCGGGATCGTCGCCGTTGGCGTGGAAGATCGGCGCCTCGATCATCTTGGCGACGTCGGACGGATAGGGCGAGGAGCGCGAATAGCGCGGATAGGTGGTGAAGCCGATCTGGTTGTTGACGATGAAATGCAAGGACCCGCCGGTGCGATAACCCTTCAGCGCCGACAGGCCGAAGCATTCCGCGACAACGCCCTGGCCGGCAAAGGCCGCGTCGCCGTGGATGAGAAGCGGCATCACCATCGTGCGGTCCTCGGGCGTCGCGCCGTGTTGGTCCTGCTTGGCGCGCACCTTTCCGAGCACCACCGGGTTGACGATTTCGAGATGCGACGGATTGGGGGTCAGCGACAGATGCACCTTGTTGCCGTCGAACTCGCGGTCCGACGAGGCGCCGAGGTGGTACTTCACGTCGCCGGAGCCTTCGACTTCGTCCGGCGTCGCAGAACCGCCCTTGAATTCGTGGAACAGGACGCGGTGTGGCTTGCCCATCACCTGGGTGAGCACGTTCAGGCGCCCGCGATGCGCCATGCCGAACACGATCTCCTTCACGCCGAGATTGCCGCCGCGCTTGATGATCTGTTCGAGCGCCGGGATCAAAGATTCGCCGCCATCGAGGCCGAAGCGCTTGGTGCCGGTATATCTGACGTCGAGAAATTTCTCGAAACCGTCAGCTTCGACCAGCTTGTTGAGGATCGCGCGCTTGCCCTCGCGGGTGAAGGTGATCTCCTTGTCCTTGCCTTCGATGCGCTCCTGCAGCCAGGCCTTCTGCGCCGGATCGGAGATGTGCATGAACTCGACGCCGAGCGTCTGGCAATAGGTGCGCTGGAGGATGGCGACGATCTCGCGCATCGAAGCGAATTCGAGACCGAGCACCTTGTCGAGGAAAATCCTGCGATCCATGTCGGCTTCGGTGAAGCCGTAGGAGCGTGGATCCAGCTCTTCCTCGTTCTTCTCCGGTTCCAGCGCGAGCGGATCGAGCTTGGCGTGGAAATGACCGCGGATGCGGTAGGCGCGGATCAGCATCAGCGCATGGATGGAGTCGCGCGTGGCCTGTTGAACGTCGGCGGACGTCAGCTCGACGCCGCGCGCCTGCGCCTTGCCTTTGATCTTGTCGCCGATCGCCTTTTCGGTCGCGGTCCAGTCGCTGTCGAGCGCGGAGACGAGTTCGCCGTTCGGCCGCAGCGGCCAGTTCGGACGTTTCCATGACGCGCCGCGCGCATTCCTAGCGACGGCGGCCGGATCGTCCTTCAGGCTCTGGAAAAAAGCCTGCCACTCGGCATCGACGGATTTCGGATCGGCTTCGTAGCGGGCGTAGAGGTCTTCGACATAGGCGGCGTTGCCGCCATACAGAAATGAAGTGAGAGCGAATGCGGCGTTCGCGTCCTGGCGAGACATCTCGGGCGTCCTGAGATTGGCTTGCGGCCGCGCAATGGCGGCCCTTTGAGCCCGAATCCGTAAAAACCGGGCTCACCGGCTTATCTATAACGATAATTGGGACGGAGCCACGACAAGATGACGAAATAATGAATTGGATTTCATTTCATTGCAGGAACACTGCCCGTTCCGAACAGGAATTGAGCGAGACCGGAGCAGGCACGGTCGCACGGCTCTCCGATCAACCGGGCATCGCTGTTCGAGGGTTCCGCGCCTGTCCGGATAAAGCCACGCAAGGGCATTTCTACAAAAGAAACGGCTGTGGGCGGCGGCCGGGGCCGCCTGCTGACAGGAATATTCTCACGTGAAACAAGCCGCGCGCGGACGCCGATTTTGCCGGTCCGCGCAGGATTTTGCGGCGCTCGCGTTTAAGCCTTCAGCACCTCGACCAGCGTCTTGCCGATGCGGGCCGGCGACGGCGAGACCTTGATTCCGGCCGCTTCCATGGCCGCAATCTTCGACTCCGCATCGCCCTTGCCGCCGGAAATGATTGCGCCGGCATGGCCCATGCGGCGGCCGGGCGGCGCGGTGCGCCCGGCAATGAATCCGGCCATCGGCTTCTTGCGGCCACGCCTGGCTTCGTCCTTGAGGAACTGCGCGGCATCTTCCTCGGCGGTACCGCCGATCTCGCCGATCATCACGATCGCCTCGGTCTTAGGATCGGCCAGGAACATCTCCAGCATCTCGATAAACTCGGTGCCCTTCACCGGATCGCCGCCGATGCCGACCGCCGTGGTCTGGCCGAGCCCTTCCGCCGTGGTCTGGAACACCGCCTCGTAGGTGAGCGTGCCCGAGCGCGACACGATGCCGACCTTGCCCGGCTTGAAGATGTTGCCCGGCATGATGCCGATCTTGCATTCGCCGGCCGTCATCACGCCCGGACAGTTCGGGCCGACCAGACGCGATTTCGAACCGCACAGCGAGCGCTTCACCTTCACCATGTCCATCACCGGAATGCCTTCGGTGATGCAGACGATCAGCGGGATTTCGGCCTCGATCGCTTCGCAGATCGCGTCCGCGGCCCCGGGCGGCGGCACATAGATCACGCTCGCGTCCGCGCCGGTCTTGGCCCGCGCCTCGGCCACCGTGTCGAAGACCGGAAGGTTGAGATGCGTGGTGCCGCCTTTGCCGGGCGAGGTGCCGCCGACCATCCTGGTGCCGTAGGCGATCGCCTGCTCGGAATGGAAGGTGCCGTTCTTGCCGGTGAAGCCCTGGCAGATGACCTTGGTGTTTTTGTCGATGAGGATGGACATCACGCGGCCTTCTTCACTGCTGCGACAACCTTCTGGGCGGCGTCGTCGAGATCATCGGCGGGCAGCACGTTCAGCCCCGACTCCTTGATGATCTTCTTGCCCAATTCGACATTGGTGCCCTCGAGCCGGACCACCAGCGGCACCTTGAGGCCGACTTCCTTCACCGCGGCGACGACGCCTTCGGCGATCACGTCGCACTTCATGATGCCGCCGAAGATGTTGATCAGGATGCCTTTGACGTTCGGATCGGAGGTGATGATCTTAAACGCCGCCGTCACCTTCTCCTTGGACGCGCCGCCGCCGACATCGAGGAAGTTGGCCGGCGCCATGCCGTAGAGCTTGATGATGTCCATGGTCGCCATGGCGAGGCCGGCACCGTTGACCATGCAGCCGATCGAACCGTCGAGCGAGATGTAATTGAGATCGTGCTTGGACGCCTCGATTTCCTTCTCGTCCTCTTCGGTCTCGTCACGCAGCGCCATGATGTCGGCATGGCGGTAGAGCGCGTTGCTGTCGAAGCCGACCTTGGCGTCGAGGCAGATCAACTTGTTGTCCTTGGTGACGACCAGCGGGTTGATTTCGAGCAGCGACATGTCCTTCTCGGTGAAGGCCCTGTAGAGCTGCGTGAGCAGCGCGCTCATCTGCTTCTGCAAGTCGGCATCGAGGCCAAGCGCCTTCGAGACGTTGCGCACGTGATGCGGACAGATATTGGTGGCCGGATCGACCGTGATGGTCAGGATCTTCTCCGGCGTCTCGTGCGCCACTTCCTCGATATTCATGCCGCCTTCGGTCGACACGACGATCGCGACCCGCGAACTGACGCGATCGACCAGCATCGACAGGTAGAATTCCTTGGCGATGGCGGAGCCTTCCTCGATGTAAAGGCGGTTGACCTGCTTGCCTTTCGGCCCGGTCTGATGGGTCACCAGGACCGAGCCGAGAATGCGCTCGGATTCCTTTTTGACGTCGTCGAGCGTCTTGACCACCTTCACGCCGCCGGCCTTGCCGCGGCCGCCGGCATGGATCTGGGCCTTCACCACCCAGACCGGGCCGCCCAGCTCCTTGGCCGCCTTCATCGCCTCTTCGACGCTGAAGGCGGGGATGCCGCGCGGCACCGCGACGCCGAATTCCCGCAGGACGGCTTTCGCCTGATACTCGTGGATATTCATACTTCCCCCCGGCGTGCCCGGCCCGCTCGGCTTACTTCCCGAGATCGGGCGCGATCTTGATGCAGGCTTCGACCAGTCCCTCGACGGACGCCGCCGACTTCTTGAACATGTCCTTTTCCGCGCCTTCGAGGTCGATTTCGACGACGCGCTCGACGCCCTTGGCACCGATCACGACCGGCACGCCGACATAGAGATTCTTCACGCCGAACTCGCCATTGAGCCAGGCCGCGCACGGCAGGACGCGCTTCTTGTCCTTCAGATAGCTCTCGGCCATGGCGATCGCCGACGCCGCCGGCGCATAGAAGGCTGAGCCGGTCTTGAGCAGATTGACGATTTCCGCGCCGCCATTGGCGGTGCGCTTGACGATCTCGTCGATGCGCGCCTGCGTGGTCCAGCCCATCTTCACGAGATCGGGCAACGGGATGCCGGCCACCGTCGAGTAGCGAACCAGCGGCACCATGGTATCGCCATGGCCGCCGAGCACGAACGCGGTGACGTCCTCCACCGACACGTCGAATTCGTCGGCAAGGAAATAGCGGAAGCGCGCCGAATCGAGCACGCCGGCCATGCCGACGACCATCGACTTGGGCAGACCGGAATATTTTTGCAGCGCCCAGACCATCGCGTCGAGCGGATTGGTGATACAGATGACGAATGCGTTCGGCGCATATTTTTTGATGCCGGCGCCGACCTGCTCCATGACCTTCAGGTTGATGCCGAGAAGATCGTCACGGCTCATGCCCGGCTTGCGCGGCACGCCGGCGGTGACGACGCATACCGCGGCGCCCTCGATCGCCTCATACGAATTGGTGCCGGAAAAATGGCCATCGAAGGAATCCACCGGCGAGGACTGCGCGATGTCGAGCGCCTTCCCCTGCGGGATACCTTCCGCAATGTCGAACATCACGACATCGCCGAGTTCCTTGAGACCGATGAGATGAGCGAGCGTGCCGCCGATCTGGCCGGAGCCGATCAATGCAATCTTGGGACGCGCCATGAGCGGAAAACCTTGAAATGGAGAAGCCGCAGGAGCGCGGCCGCGCGGTGGTTAACCCGTTCAGCGATGGGCGACAAGAAGCCGTTCGGCGAAGCCTCTTGCAGAAATCTGGAATACATTATTCCAGACGTATAGCCATTGCCAAGATGGTTGTCATGCAATGCGAAAAAACCGCGCGGCAACGCAAAAAATCGCACCGGCTGCCCCGGCACGGAGGTGGACGTCCAGCTCCTCGGAAATGGAAAGGAATGGCAGGAAAATTTCTCTGCTGACACCAGTTGGCCGGCAACCGCTGACTGTTGGGTCGGCCTCATGTCTCCACGATGCGCCCGGCGCGGGTCTCGCCCGCATGGCCGCCGCCGTGCGGCAGCGACAGATAGGATTGCGCGCCCATCTCGATCAGCCGTGAGGCCGTGCGATCGAACTCGAAACGTTCGGAAGCATCTTCGGCGCGATAGAGCTCGTGCGGCTGGGCTTCCGCCGAGGCGATCAGCTTCACCGCATTGTCGTAGAGTGTATCGATCAGGGCGATGAAGCGCCTGGCGGCGTTGCGCTTCGTGTGGTCCATCACCGGCACATGATCGAGGACGATGGAGTGGTATTCGCGCGCAAGCCGCAGATAGTCGGCGGCACCGAGCGGCTGCTCGCACAGATCGTGGAATGAGAAGCGCGCCGCGCCGTGCGCCGCACGCGGCACATGCAGCGGATGTCCCTTGATGGTCAGCGTAACCGGCGCGCCGCCATCGCCGAGCGTCAGCCGCGTCCAGGTTGCGTCCAGCGCCGTGGCGGCCGCCGCGTCGTCGGGCACATGCCACACCTTGCCGCGCACAAGCTTCTCCAGCCGGAAATCGGTGCGGGCGTCAACACGCTGCACGGTCATGTGGCGCTTGAGCAGGTCGATGAACGGCAGAAACAGACCGCGATTGAGTCCGTCGCGATACAGATCGTCCGGCGCGACGTTCGACGTCGCCACCACGACGACGCCGCTCTCGAACAGCCGCGTAAACAAACGCCCGAGAATCATCGCGTCGGCGATATCGTTGACGTGGAATTCATCGAAACACAAAAGCCACGCTTCTTCGGCAATCGATTCGGCGGCGAGCAGCACGGCATCCTGCGCACCGCCTTCGCCCGGCTTGCCGCGCTGACGAAAGATGTGAACGCGCTCGTGCACGTCGGCCATGAATTCGTGGAAATGCGCGCGCCGCTTGCGCATTACCGTGCTGGACTGAAAGAACAGGTCCATCAACATGGTTTTGCCGCGGCCGACGGCGCCATGCAGATACAGCCCGCGCACCGGATCCTGGCGGTCGCGCCGGCCGAACAGCCAGCCGAGCGAGGAGGACTTGCGCGCCAGCCGGTGCGTCGCGAGCCGCTCGTTCAGCCGATGCAGCATCTCGACGGCAACCTGCTGGGCGGAGTCGCGCTCGATGCGGCCCTTGGCAAGAAGGTCGGCATAGCGCGCACTGATCGTTCCGGACATGCGGGAAAACCGGCCGGCGGGGCGATGGGGGACGGGCAGGCATAGCCGCCCGCCATCGCTGACGGTAAGCGGTCATGCAGCGCACGCAGCACAGCCGTGCGCATACCTCCTTTAAAGCGATTGTTAACCGGAAAATCAAAGGCTTAGATAGCGATTACCCAAAATTTCGGCTTGGCCTTGTCGCAATTCTGCTGCATCGCAACATTAGGAATTGATTCGCGGCGGCCAAAACCGCCGGCTGTCTCGGGAGGAGGCGGCAGGAGGGTCTTTCAGACGGGAACGTCAGGAGACCCTGTCATGCATGAATTGATGCCCGACGGCGGCGTGATCCGGAAGCTCTGGCTTCACGAAGCCCATATCTATCGCGACCACCTGCTGCGGCTCGACATGGCGAGCCGACGCAGCCGCTTCGGCGGCGCGGTATCGGACGATCACATCCGGCGGCATGTCGACGATTCGATCATGCTCGATGCCGTCATCCACGGCTTCTTCGTCGACGGCGTGCTCCGCGGCGCGGCGGAACTGCGCCCGATCGGCTCGCGCTTCTCCGGCGAGGCGGAAGCCGCCTTCAGCGTGGAAAAGGCCTGGCAAAGCCACGGCGTCGGCTCCGAGCTGCTTTCGCGCACGCTGCTTGTCGCCCGCAATCGCGGCGTCAAGTTTCTGCGCATGCTTTGCCTTGCCGAAAACCGGCGCATGCAACAGCTCGCGCGCAAATTCGATGCCGACCTGCGTTTCGATTTCGGCAGCGTGATCGGTGAAGTCACCGCGCCGCGGCCGACGCCGATCTCCGTCGTGCGGGAGGCGCTCACCGACAGTTTCAGCGTCGCCAATGCCATGCTCGATGCGCAGACACGGTTCTTCAAACCGACCTGAAGCAACGAACGCTTTACCTAGATACGAAGCCGCGTTAACCGCGCGGTACGATTCCCCGCATATCCTGATTCGCCGGGATCGTTCTGCCGGCCCGGGAGACAGGAATGACCAGCGTCGAAATCCGCGTTATCGGGCCGACCGGAATCGAAGATCATCACGCGCATCTTCTGCGGCTGGATTCCACGCAGCGCATCCTGCCGATGGCGGCGGCGACCGACGATCGCGGCATCGACGGCCACTGCCTGCGCCTGCTCGGATCGCAGGCCATTCTGATCGGCGCCTATGCCGACGGCGTGCTGCGCGCCGATCTCGAAATCATTCCCGACCGCACGGCGCGTGAGGCCGACGTCGTCTTCACGGCCGAGAAAGATCATGCGACGCCGGCGATCGCACACATGCTGATCGTGCGCATGTTCGACGAAGCGCGTCGTTACCGGCTGAACGGCCTTTCGATTTACGGCTTCGACGATGAAGCCCTGCTCGATCGTGTCGCATCCACGAACGGCGCGGCGGTCGAATACGGCAAACCGGTGCGCGTCCACATCATGCCCGCCTGCGCACCGGCGGCCGGTCGCGCCGGCGAACCGGCTCTATCGCACAGCCACGCGTAACGGCGTCATCAGCGGGAACGCCTCTTCCACGACATAGGGTCCGCCGCCGGTCGAGGCGCGCGACGAGAACAGCACGAAACGCTCGACGCGAAACGGCATCGAGCGGAACGAGCCGCGCGCCGAAAGATAATCCGCGACCTGTTGGCTCGACGTTTCGCGCAGCCGCGCCAGCGTGACGTGCGGAGTATATTTGCGGCCTTCCGGCGCAAGTCCGACCCGCTGCATCAGCCGTTCGTGCTCGGCCTGCAGATCGAGCAAGGCCGGTGTCGGCGCAACCGAGGCGACGACCGCACGCGGCTTTCGTCCGCCGAACGAGGACAGGCCCTCGAGCCGGATTTCAAGCGGCGCGCGCTCGACGCGGCTGAGCATCGAGGCCACTTCGTTCGCGAGCCCATGCTCGATGTCGCCGATGAAACGCAGCGTCAGGTGATAGTTATCGGGATCGATCCAGCGCGCGCCCGGCAAGCCGCCGCGCAAGAGCGACAGGACCTGCGCGACATCGCTGGGTATCTCGAGACCGGTGAACAGGCGCGGCATCGAGATCTCCTTTGTATCAGCCGGGATACCGGCAACCGGTTTCAATCAGACGGGATTCGCGGCGGCGCCGCAAGTCTCGGCACGGACTAGGACGCCCGCCTGCTGCGGACACGAGCGATCAGCTCTTCGGCTTTTGGCAAAATCCCGGTCACGATCTGTGACACGCCGGCGGCATTTGGATGAATCCCGTCGGCGAGCGAAAATTTCGTCTGCGCGGCGATCCCTTCCAGCAGAAATGGATAGAACACCACGCCATGCTTCGTTGCCAGATCCGGAAAGATAGAGTCATAGGCGCCGCGATATTCGGTCCCCATATTGCGGGCCGACTGCATGCCGGCGAAAAGCACTTCGATCCGGCGCTGCTTCAGCCGCTGCAGGATCGAATCGAGCGCGGCGCGTGTAACCGCCGGATCGACACCGCGCAGCATGTCGTTGGCGCCGAGCGCAACGATCACGGCATCGGTCCCGTCCGGCACCGACCAGTCGAGGCGCGACAGGCCGCCCGAGGCCGTGTCGCCGGACACGCCGGCATTTGTGATTTCGACCGCGATGCCCTTCGCCCGCAGCGCCCGCTCAAGCTGGGTCGGAAACGCATCCTGATTGGGCAATCCGTAGCCCGCAGTCAGCGAATCGCCGAGCGCCACGATCTTGATGGTCTTTTCCGCCGCAAACGATCGCCCGGCCGGACCGACAAAGACAGCCACGACGGCCAGAATGAAGGCGGCAACGACGAGGCAAGGCGACAGCCTTCGCGCAGCCGAATATGCCGCATCCGGGCGGCTATGGACGCTGCGGCCGCCCGTCCCATATGAGCAGGGTTTCCCGCGGCTCAATTCGGTCATCTTCCACCGCCACCACATTCGGATCATGGACGCCCTTTCATCTCAATCAGGCCCCGCCATCGCGCTTTCGGGGATCAATCTTTCACTCGGCCAGGGTGCCGCGCGCGTTCACATCCTCAAGGACATCGATCTTTGTATCGCAAGCGGGGAGGCGATCGGCCTCGTCGGCCCCTCGGGTTCGGGCAAATCGACATTGCTGATGGTCATGGCCGGCCTCGAACGCTCCGATAGCGGAACCGTCACCGTGGCCGGCACCGATCTCACCAGGCTCGATGAGGACGCGCTGGCCCGCTTCCGCGGACGCAATGTGGGTATTGTCTTCCAGTCTTTCCACCTCATTCCGACCATGACGGCGCTGGAAAACGTCGCAGTGCCCCTCGAACTGGCCGGCGTCGAGGATGCCTACGAACGGGCGGAAGCCGAGTTGCGCAACGTCGGGCTCGGCGAACGTCTTGCGCACTATCCTGCGCAATTGTCCGGCGGCGAGCAGCAGCGCGTCGCGCTCGCCCGCGCGCTCGCGCCCAACCCCTCGATCCTCGTCGCCGACGAGCCGACGGGCAATCTCGACGAGGCGACCGGACGCCAGATCATTGATCTCCTGTTCAAGGGCCATATCGAGCGCGGCGCGACGCTGGTCCTCGTCACGCACGATCCCGCACTCGCCGCGCGTTGCGACCGTGTCGTGCGGCTGCGCTCGGGACGGATCGACCAGGGTGCAACGCAGGCGGCGCCGGCGCCATGAACCGTCACGCGCCGCCTCCGGTCGCCCAAGCGCCATCCCGGCTGCTGCCGGTGCGCCTTGCATTGCGCGAACTGCGCGGCGGACTGAGCGGCTTTTACGTCTTGATCTCCTGTATCGCCCTCGGCGTCATGGCAATTGCCGGCGTCGGATCTTTCTCGGAAAGCCTGAGCGGCGGACTCGCGCGCGAGGGCCGCACGATTCTCGGCGGCGACGCGGCGTTCTCCCTGATCCATCGCGAAGCGACACCCGAGGAGAAGGCGTTCCTCGAAGCGCGCGGGGCCGTATCGGTCGCGGCCACCATGCGCGCGATGGCGCGCGCATCCGCCGACCGCATGACGCTCGTCGAGATCAAGGCGGTCGATGGACGCTATCCGCTGGCCGGCGAGGCCGCGCTTGAGCCTGCCTTGCCGCTCGCGGAGGCGTTTGCCGAACGCGGCGGCACATTCGGCGCTGCGGCCGATCCTGCACTGCTGGTGCGGCTCGATCTGCGCATCGGCGACCGTATTAATGTCGGCGAAGCGACGTTCGAAATCCGCGCCGCGATCCGCAGCGAGCCCGACAAGCTGGCCGGCGGCATCGGCTTCGGGCCGCGTCTGTTGATCGGGGACGGAGGCCTGCGCGCCACCGGACTGTTGCTGCCGGGCAGTCTCGTACGCTGGCATTACCGCGTCGCCTTTCCCGACCGCGACGCGAGCGGCGACGCGACCGAAAAGCTTGTACGCGACGTGCGCGACGCGATGCCCGATACCGGCTGGAACATCCGCACGCGCGACAATGCTTCGCCCGCGCTGGAACGCAATGTCGAGCGCTTCACGCAATTCCTGACGCTGGTCGGCCTTACCGCGCTGCTGGTCGGCGGCGTCGGCGTCGCCAATGCGATCAAGAGCCACCTCGGCCGCAAGCGCAATGCGATCGCCGCGATGAAAGCGCTCGGCGCAACGGGCGGCCGCATATTCGTACTCTTCCTTACCCAGGTCATGCTGCTGGCCGCCGTCGGCACTGCGATCGGATTGGCGATCGGCGCCGCGCTGCCGTTTGCGATTGTGGCCCTGTTCGGCGCGGTCATTCCGCTGCCGGTCGATCCGGCAATTCATCCCGGCCAGCTCGCGCTCGCCGCGATCTACGGCCTGACGACGGCGCTCACATTCGCGATCTGGCCGCTCGGGCGTGCCCACGACATCCCCGTCTCCGCGCTGTTTCGCGACCATGTCAGCAGCGGTCACGGCTGGCCGCGCCGGCGCTACGTGATCGCCACCGCGGCCGCCGGCACCGCGCTTGCGGTGCTGGCGATCGTGCTCGCCTATGACAGGAAGATCGCCGCGATTTTCGTGGCTGCCGCCCTCGCCACTTTCATCACGCTGCGGCTGGTTGCGTATCTGATCATGGCGGTCGCGCGCCGCCTGCCGCATGCGGATTCGACCGCCTGGCGACTCGCGGTCGCCAATATCCATCGTCCCGCCGCGCTTACCCCCACCGTCGTCCTTTCTCTCGGGCTTGGGCTGACGCTGCTTGTCACCGTCACCCAGATCGACGGCAACCTGCGCCGGCAGTTCGAGGCCGCGCTGCCGGACAAGGCGCCGTCATTCTTTTTCGTCGACATCCAGTCGGCCGATACCGAACGTTTCGATTCCTTTATCAAGGAACGCACACCGCAGGCGCGGCTCGAACGCGTCCCCATGCTGCGCGGCCGCATCGTCTCCGCGCGCGGCGTGCGCGCCGAGGATTTGCGGCCGCCGCCGGACGCCGCCTGGGTGCTGCAGGGCGACCGCGGCATCACGCACGCGCGCGACATGCCGCAGGGCTCGCGCCTCGTCGCCGGACAATGGTGGGATGCGGACTATCAGGGGCCGCCGCTGCTTTCGTTCGAGAAAAGGCTTGCGGACGCGCTCGGTCTGAAGCTCGGCGATTCCGTGGTGGTGAACGTGCTCGGGCGCAACATCACCGCCACGATCGCCAACCTGCGGGTGGTGGACTGGCAGAGTCTCGGGATCAATTTCGTGCTCGTGCTCTCGCCGAACACGCTGCAGGGCGCGCCGCATACCCACATCGCCACCCTCACCTACTCCGGCGGCTCCAGCCTCGAACAGGAAACCGAGCTGCTCAAGGCGGTTGCAGCGGCCTTCCCGACCGTGACGACCGTACGCGTGAAAGACACGCTCGACGCCGTCGGCGCCATCATCGCCAATCTGACGACGGGTATTCGCGGCGCCAGTCTCATCACCCTGCTGGCCGCCGCCATCGTCCTTGCCGGCGCGCTGGCCGCCAGCCATCACCACCGGGTCTATGACGCCATCATCCTGAAAGTGCTGGGCGCCACACGCGGCAGGCTGCTCGCCGCCTATGCTCTCGAATACGGCATCCTTGGCGCGGTGACCGCGCTGTTCGGCGTGGCGGCCGGCTCGGTTGCGGCCTGGCTGATCATGACCGAAATCATGAACCTGTCATACGTCTGGCTCCCCTTTCCGGCGATGGCGGCTGCCTGCGCGGCGCTTGCGGTTACCATCGTGTTCGGACTGGCCGGGACGCTCGGCGCGCTCAGCCGCAAACCCGCATCGGTGCTCAGAAATCTTTAGGAATTTGCGACAATCAGCCGCGTTTGCGGTCGGAAACTGCGACCACGCGCAATGCTTATTTTGCCACGATCCGGTGTAATGTGCCGGCCATCGGCCGAGGCGGGGCGACGACCGCAAACGGCATACTCACAATTAAAGGAACAGGAGTTCGGCAATGTCGGACTTTGACAGAAATGCGGTAGCGGGACGGTACGGCCAGACCGTCGGACGCGAGGAAGCGGCGATCGACCAGGGCCTGCGGTCGTACATGCTTCACATCTACAATTACATGGTGCTCGGCCTCGCCATCACCGGTTTTGCGGCGCTGGGTATCTACATGCTCTCGATCACCGGCGACGCTTCGGCGGCCGCCCGCTCGACCACCGGCGCTGCGATCGCGCTGCGCGGCGGGCAATATCTGACGTCATTCGGCTACGCGGTCTTCGTCAGCCCGCTGAAATGGGCGATCATCCTGGCGCCGCTCGCGCTGGTGTTCGTCATCAGCTTCGGCGTTCACCGCATGCGCCCGGCCATGGCGCAGATCCTGTTCTGGATTTTCGCGGCTCTGATCGGCCTGTCGCTCGGATCGATCTTCATGGTCTACACGCACACCTCGATCGTGCGCGTGTTCTTCGTGACCGCGGCCTCGTTCGGTGCGCTGAGCCTGTGGGGCTATACCACCCAGCGCGATCTCAGCGGCATGGGCTCGTTCCTGATCATGGGCCTGTTCGGCGTCATCATCGCAAGCCTGGTCAATATCTGGCTCGCCAGCTCAATGCTGCAGTTCGTGGTTTCGGTCGTCGGCGTGCTGGTGTTCGCCGGCCTCACCGCCTGGGACACCCAGCGCCTGAAGAACGAATACATCTACGGCGCCATGGAGGGCGAGGGCATGGAGCGCTCCGCGATCCTGGGTGCGCTGTCGCTCTACCTCAACTTCATCAACCTGTTCACGCTGCTGCTGCAGCTTCTGGGACAGCGCGAGGAGTGATCCCGCGAACCGGCCAGTCGCGGAAAAGGCCCCGGAAATCCGGGGCCTTCTTCTTTCCGGACCGGCGTTTTGCCGGTGGCTGCCGCCTGTCCGGCAATCGCTGGTAAAAACCCGGCCGGATCCCTACATTTGCGCTATCGAACCGGCCCGGCGGCTTCCGGGATGCAGAGAGGTATTTTCCATGTCGGATTTCGACCGGAATGTAACGGCGGCCCGCGGCGGCTATGCCGAGCGGACGGCCGCCATCGATGCGGGTCTGCGCGCCTACATGATCCGCGTCTACAACTATATGGCCGCCGCGGTTGCGCTGACCGGTACGCTGGCCTGGATCACCTTCAACGCCGCCGTCACCACCGATGCGGCCGGGACGATCGTCGGCCTGACGAGTTTCGGGCAGGCGGTGTTCAGCGGCCCAGCGGTCATCGTGCTGATGCTGGCGACGCTCGGGCTCGTCTTCTTCATCAGCTTCCGCATCCACAAGCTGGAATTCGGCACCGCGCTTACGCTGTTCATGGTCTATGCCGGCCTGCTCGGCGTGATGCTGTCGTCGGTGTTCCTGGCCTATACTGGCGCCTCGATTACGCGGGTGTTCTTCATCTCCGCCGCCTCGTTCGGCGCGCTGAGCCTTTACGGCTATACGACGCAGCGCGACCTTTCCCCGATCGGCTCGTTCCTGATCATGGGTCTGGTCGGCCTGATCATCGCCAGCATCGTGAACATCTTCCTGAAGTCGAGCGGCCTCGAATTCGTGATTTCGGTGGCTGGCGTGATGGTGTTCGCCGGCATGACCGCGTGGGACACGCAGAAGATCAAGGAAATGTACGACGTCCAGGACGACGGCACCGTCGCCGGCCGCAAGGCGGTGATGGGCGCACTCCAGCTCTATCTGGACTTCATCAACCTCTTCCTGTTCCTGCTGCGGCTTCTCGGCGACCGCCGGTAATCCGCAGACGGGCGTGGTGGAATTCGGGCCGGCATAAGAGACCGAATTCCGCCCGTCGCTTTTTCTTTGCCAAGCGCACACCCCGGCCTTGCCGCCGGGGTGTTTTCTTTCGATAGTGAGGCATAGCGTCGCGAAATTCCCCATAGCGCCATGCAATCACTTCTGATCCGCCCGGCGACATACGAAGACATCGTCCTGATCACCGCGATTTATGCCCATGCGGTCGAGTTCGGCACGGCGTCGTTCGAGCTCGAGCCGCCTTCGCAGGCGGAAATGACCGCGCGGATGAAGGTGCTGCTGGACGGCGGTTTCCCCTATCTCGTCGCCGAGTCGGACGGAACGGTGCTGGGTTACGCCTACGCCGCCCTATACCGCATGCGTCCGGCTTACCGGTATACGCTCGAAGACAGCGTCTATGTCGCCCCCAACATGCATGGGCGCGGCATCGGCCGCATGCTGCTCGACTGTCTGGTCACTGAATCGGAACGGCGTGGATTTCGTCAGATGGTCGCCGTGATTGGCGATTCGGCGCAGACGGCATCGATCGAGCTGCACCGCGCCGTCGGATTCCGCATCTCGGGCACGCTGTCCAATGTCGGCTACAAGTTCGGCCGCTGGCTGGACACGGTGCTGATGCAGCGCCATCTCGGACAGGGCGCCCTCACCAAGCCGTGACGGACGCGCGCCGCTTTAGCCCGCCACCACGCTCAGTTTCCTATCGAGCACGCGCAATACGCGTTCCAGCTCATGGCCACGGCGCATGATCAGCCCGGTCGCCGAAATCACGCTGTAGGCGCCCTGGCGACGCGCCTGTCTGGGACTCTTTTCGATGCGGTAGATCGGATATTCGGCGGCGCGGCGAAAGACGGAGAACACCGCCCGGTCACGCATGAAGTCGATCGCATAGTCGCGCCATTCCCCGTCCGCGACCTTGCGCCCGTACAGCCTGAGGATGCGATCAAGCTCGCGCCGGTCGAAGGTAACCTGTTGATCGGAGGCCCCCGGACGGCTGCCCGGGCTTTCGCCTCCGCGCGGCTGGCTCGGTTCGGTATCGCCGAAGCTCATGCGGCGCCTCCTGTTTGACGACAATCTTATGATTGCCCCGGCGGCGGCGGCCTGCAAGGGCCCAAGGGCCCCATGCGGAACATGGGCCGAAAGCGCCGAAACCCGGAAAACCGCGTCAAATTGCTCGGCCGCTCTCACGGGTTCGTTAAAGAAACCATAATAAGGCCCAATTTCGGTCGACCGCCCGCCCCTATGCGATGCGACATAGGAAACTCAAGGCCCGGTTCTGAAGAGCACCGGATTCCTCAGCCCCCCAGCCCCCCGGGGCTTGGATGAGCCGGGCCGATCAATTCGCGTACGGTTCAATCCCCAATGATTCTCGGGCCGGTTTTCCCGGCCCGTTTTTTTATTGCCGGCGGGGATTGCAAGAGGTGGACCGGCCGCTCAGTGAATCGCCGCGGACGCCGCGCCGACGATCAGGCCGGGTTTTTCGTCGCTGCCGCGCTGGAGCAATACGATCACGCTGTCGACGCCGGGCACAGCGATGGTGTTGACCGGAACGGACCAGGTCGCGGTCTTGCCCGACCAAGTGCCGACCTTCTCCCAGTGCCGCCCGACATTGACATAGGTGATGTTGCGGCCGCGGTTCTCGCCGCGCCGGATCTCGACTTCCGCCGCGCGCATCACGCCGCAAAGCCATATGTCGGCGGGCGCCGCTCCGTTCTTGTCGTCCGCCACGCTGACCGTGATCGTGTCGTCCTTGAGCGCGAGCTGCACCGGAATGGTCATGGCGCTGTCACGGGTCTTGGCGATCGCCGCTTCGATTCCCTTGCGGTCGCTTCCGACCACGCCGACCTTGCCGTTGACCACAACCTGCGGCGTGTAGACGCCGCTCGTACCCTGCGACCGCGAATAACCCCATTGCCGCGCGGTATGCCGCGGACTGGCGAGCGAATCTTTCCAGCCGAGATGATCCCAGTAATCGACCGGCAGGCTGAGCGTGATCAGCGAGGTGTTCCGGGACAACTCGCCGAGCAGCTTGTCGGCGGGCGGACAGGAAGAGCAGCCCTGGCTGGTGAAAAGCTCGATCACAGCGACCGGCCGCGTGTCCGACTGCGCATCCGCCGGTCCCGAAATGCCGGCCACAAGAGCGGCCAGCATCAGCACTCGACCGCAACGCATGGCGACACTCCCGTTCCCGCGCGAGCCCCCGCTGGCCGGCGACTCTTAACGTGCACGGCCATCACTCGCCACTCACGTCGCGGTGAACCATCATCACGTCCGGAGACGAGTCAACAAAAAAGAAGCGCGCGGCTCCACACCGCGCGCTTCGAACCCGCAAACGGACTTTCGCGCGTTACGCCGCAAGATGGCGCAGCACATACTGCAGAATGCCGCCGTTCTTGAAGTATTCGAGCTCGTCGAGCGTATCGATGCGGCAGATCAGCGGCACCCGCCGCATCGTGCCGTCCTCACCGACGATTTCCGCCGTGAGCTTCTGACGCGGCTTGAGATCGCCGATCAGTCCGCGAATGGTGACTTTCTCCCCGCCTTTCAGGCCGAAGCTCTGCCACGACGCCCCTTCCTCGAACACCAGCGGCAGGACACCCATGCCGACGAGATTTGAACGGTGGATGCGCTCGAAGCTCTGCGCGATCACCGCACGGACGCCGAGCAGGATCGTGCCCTTGGCCGCCCAGTCGCGCGAGGAGCCGGTGCCGTATTCCTTGCCGGCGAACACGACAAGCGGAACCTTCTCCTGTCTGTAGCGCATCGCCGCGTCATAGATCGGCATTTGCGTCTTGTCGGGATAGTGAACGGTGACGCCGCCTTCGACGCCCGGCACCATCTGGTTCTTGATGCGGATATTAGCGAACGTGCCGCGCATCATCACTTCATGGTTGCCGCGGCGCGTGCCGTACTGGTTGAAGTCCACCGGCTTCACATTGTGATCGACCAGATATTTTCCGGCCGGCGAGTTCAGCTTGATCGAGCCGGCCGGCGAAATGTGGTCGGTCGTGATCGAATCCAGGAACAGGCCGAGGACGCGCGCGTCGACAATATCCTCGAGCGCCGAGGGGCGCGGCTTGATGCCGACAAAATACGGCGGGTTCTGCACGTAGGTCGAGTGCGAATCCCACGCATAAGTCAGCCCACCGGATACGGTGATCTGCCGCCAGTTGGCGTCGCCCTTGAACACGTTGGCATATTTCTTGGTGAAGAGCTGCTTGGTGACGTTCTTGCGGATGAAGGTGTTGATTTCCTTCGTCGTCGGCCAGATGTCCTTCAGGAAGACCTTCTTGCCATTCTTGTCGACGCCGAGCGGGTCCTTCAGCAGATCGACCTGCATCGAGCCTGCGATCGCATAGGCGACGACCAGCGGCGGCGAAGCCAGATAGTTCGCGCGCACGTCGGGATTCACGCGGCCTTCGAAATTACGGTTGCCGGACAGCACGGCCGCCGCAACCAGATCGTTGTCGCTGATCGTCCTGGAAATTTCCTCCGGCAGCGGGCCCGAATTGCCGATGCAGGTCGTGCATCCATAACCAACGAGGTTGAATCCGAGCTTGTCGAGGTCCTTCTGCAGGCCGGACTTGGCGAGATACTCGCCGACCACCTGGGATCCGGGCGCAAGCGAGGTCTTCACCCACGGCTTGACGGTCAGGCCTTTGGCCGCGGCCTTGCGGGCCACCAATCCGGCGCCGATCATCACGCTCGGATTGGAGGTGTTGGTGCAGGAGGTGATGGCGGCGATCACGACGTCGCCGTGACCGAGATCGTGCTTGCGTCCGGCGACCGCCGCGCGCTTGCCGATCTCCACCGCCTTCTTGAACTCCTTCTCCATCGCCTCCGCAAACTCGGCCTTGACCACTTTCAGCGGCACGCGGTCCTGCGGGCGCTTCGGACCGGCCAGCGACGGCTCGACCTTGCCGAGATCGAGCTTGAGCACATCGGTGAAGACCGGATCCTTGGTGGTCCTGGTCAGGTACATGCCCTGGGCCTTGGCATAGGCCTGCGCGAGCTTCACGCGATCGGCCTTGCGGCCGGTGTCGCGCAGGAACTTCACCGTCTGTTCGTCCACCGGGAAGAAACCGCAGGTCGCGCCATATTCCGGCGCCATGTTGCCGATGGTGGCGCGATCAGCGATCGAAAGATCGAGCACGCCGGGCCCGAAGAATTCCACGAACTTGCCGACCACGCCGCGCTTGCGCAGCATTTCGGTGACGGTGAGCACGAGGTCGGTCGCGGTGACGCCTTCCTTCAGCTTGCCGGTCAGCTTGAAGCCGATCACTTCCGGCAGCAGCATCGACAGCGGCTGGCCGAGCATCGCTGCCTCCGCCTCGATGCCGCCAACGCCCCAGCCGAGTACGGCGAGGCCGTTCACCATCGTGGTGTGCGAGTCGGTGCCGACAAGCGAGTCCGGATAGGCGACTTCGCTGACCGTCTTGCCGTTGACCTTGAGCCTGGACTTCGCGGTCCAGGTCACCTGCGACAGGTATTCAAGGTTTACCTGATGGCAGATGCCGGTACCGGGCGGCACCACGCGGAAATTGTTGAACGCCTTCTGCGCCCACTTCAGGAAGCGATAGCGCTCCTGGTTCTGCTTGTACTCTTCCTCGACATTCTTCTTGAATGCCGTGTTGCTGCCGAAGAAGTTCACGATCACCGAGTGATCGATCACCAGATCGACGGGAACCAGCGGGTTGATCTTCTGCGCATCACCGCCGAGCACTTTCATCGCATCGCGCATGGCGGCAAGATCGACCACCGCCGGAACGCCGGTGAAATCCTGCATCAGCACGCGCGCCGGCCGGAAGGCGATTTCGCGCTCGGAGGCCTTCGTCTTGAGCCAGGCGGCCACCGCGAGGATATCGTCCCTGGTGACCGAGCGGCCGTCCTCGTTGCGCAGAAGATTTTCCAGCAGCACCTTCATCGAGAAGGGCAGGCGGGATATGCCTTTCAGCCCGTTCTTTTCCGCCACCGGCAAGCTGTAATAGGCATAGGTCCTGGAGCCGACCTTGAGGGTCTTGGCGCAACGGAAGCTGTCGAGCGAGGTCATGGGGGAAGTGATCCTGGATGCTGCTCCGGGGCGGCCCGTCGGGATCCGCCCCCGATCATGTAAGAGGTTGCCCGATCTGAACTTTTCCCGAGAACGGGCAGGCACGGGGCTGTCGGCGCGAACGCCGCAGGCTGGAGGGCTTATAAGGTCTTTTGCTCCGCTCTGCCATATCAACCAAAGCCGCGCGCCAATGCTCTTTTTCATCCCTGCCCCCCGAACTCCCGGACGCCGCCATGGCGCGCGCTGAACCGGCCCTGCGGCTGACCGCCACGGACCTCGCCTGCGAGCGCGGCGGGCGGATGATCTTTTCCGCGCTATGCTTTTCGGTCTCGTCCGGCGAGGCGCTGGTCGTGACCGGGCGCAACGGCGCGGGCAAATCCTCGCTGCTGCGCATGGTCGCGGGCTTTCTCGCCGTCGCTGCCGGCCGGCTCGATCTTGCCGGCGGCGATCCCGAACGCAGCATCGGCGAGCAGGCGCATTATCTCGGCCACCAGGACGCGCTCAAGCCGGCACTGACGGTTGCCGAAAATCTCGATTTCTGGACCGCCTGGCTTGGCGGCACGGGCGATATCCGCGCCGCACTCGCCGCAGTGGGCCTTGGCTCGCTCGACAATCTTCCGGCCGGCTATCTGTCGGCCGGACAAAGGCGGCGGCTATCGCTTGCCCGGCTCGTGGCAATTGCGCGTCCGCTCTGGCTGCTCGACGAACCCACTTCCGCGCTCGACACCGCCGCGCAGAACGCCTTGCGCACCCTGATGCACGACCATCTGGCGCGGGGCGGCATTATCCTCACCGCCACCCACATGCCGCTCGGCCTGGAGGGCGCCCGCAGCCTCGAAATGGGAGTGCGGCCATGAAGGCGCTCACCGCACTGTTCGGCCGCGACGCGAAGCTCGCCGTCCGCGCCGGCGGCGGCGCGCCGGTCGCCGTGCTGTTCTTCCTGATCGTGGTCACCATCACGCCGTTCGCACTCGGTCCCGACCTTGCGCTGCTGCAGCGGATCGGCCCGGCGATCCTGTGGATCGGCGCGCTGCTGGCGAGCCTGCTCGCGCTCGACCGCCTGCTTGCGGCCGACCTCGACGACGGCTCGCTCGACCTGCTGACGATGTCGGATACCCCGCTGGAACTGGCGCTGGCCGCCAAGGCGCTGGCGCACTGGCTGACCACCGGTCTGCCGCTCGTGATCGCGACGCCCCTGCTGGCGCTGTTTCTCAATCTGGATCTGGTCGCCTCGGCTGCGGTCGCGGCCACGCTTCTGGTCGGCACGCCGGCCCTGACCTTCCTCGGGCTTGCCGGTGCGGCGCTCACCGTGACGCTTCGCCGCGGCGGGCTCCTGCTCAGCGTCCTCGTGCTGCCGCTGACCATCCCGGTGCTGATTTTCGGGGTCGCGGCCTCCAATGCCGCCATTGTCGGTCCGCTGCCGTTCGGCACGCCCTTTATGATCCTCTGCGCGCTGTCACTGACCGGGCTCGTCATCGGTCCGGTCGCCGCCGCGCTGGCGCTGCGCTCCGGTCATGATTGATCCGCGAAGCCGCCTCACATTCGTGCGATCCTCGGTTGTCCGCCGCAGACGGGAAGCTTAAGACGTCGCCCATGGCCCTCATCGACTACGCCAATCCCTCGAAATTCATTTCGCTGACCGACCGTCTGCTGCCCTGGCTCATCGGCGGCGCCGCGCTCGCGCTGGCGTTCGGGGTCAACCAGGTTTTCGGCGCGCCGGAGGATTACCAGCAGGGCGCGACCGTGCGGATCATGTTCATCCATGTGCCGGCGGCGTGGCTGTCGATGTTCGGCTGGATGATCATGACGATCTCCTCGCTCGGCACGCTGGTCTGGCGGCATCCGCTCGCCGACGTCGCCGCCAAGGCCGCCGCTCCGGTCGGCGCCGCCTTCACGCTGATCTGCCTGATCACCGGCGCGCTCTGGGGACGGCCGATGTGGGGCACCTATTGGGTGTGGGATGCGCGCCTGACGTCGGTGCTGGTGCTCTTTCTGATGTATCTCGGCGTAATCGCGCTCTGGCGCACGGTCGAGGAGCCCACACGCGCGGCGCGCGCGGCCGCCATCCTGACGCTGGTCGGCGCGATCAATCTGCCGATCATCAAGTTTTCCGTCGACTGGTGGAATACGCTGCATCAGCCGGCCTCGGTGCTGCGTCTCGACGGGCCGAGCATCCATCCCGACCTGCTGGTGCCGTTGTTGGTCATGACATTGGCCTGCGGGCTGACTTTCATCACGCTGCACCTTGCCGTCATGCGCAACGAAATCCTGCGCCGGCGCATCCGCACGATGCATCTGCTGCAGGCGCAGCGCGCGCCGGGGAGCTGATCCATGCGGCTCGTCGCACACGGCGATTTCATCATGGCCGCCTATGGCGTCGCGGTCTTCATTCTTGCCGCGCTGATCGTCTGGATCGTCTTCGATTATCGCGCGCTGCGGCGCACGCTGCGCGCATTTGAGGGCGAGGGAATCACGCGCCGCTCCGAACAAGCCGCCAAGTCGCCCCCGTGAGCGAGCAGCCCGCATCCCATCGTCCGCTGCGACGGCGGCTGATCGTCATCGTACCGCTGGCGCTGTTCCTTGCGCTTGCGGCGCTGTTCCTGTTCCGGCTCGGCGCCGGCGATCCCTCGCGGATCCCCTCCGCGCTGATCGGCCGGCCTGCCCCCGCGACCGACCTGGCGCCGGTCGAAGGGCTGATGCGCGACGGCAGGCCGGTGCCCGGCCTGCGCAGCGCCGCTTTCGCGGGCGAGGTCACGCTCGTCAATGTCTGGGCGTCGTGGTGCGTGCCCTGCCACGACGAGGTGCCGTTCCTCGACATATTGGCGAAAGACGCGCGCATCCGCATGGCCGGCATCAACTACAAGGACAATGCCGAGAACGCGCGGCGCTTCATCGGCCGTTACGGCAACCCGTTCCATGCGGTCGGCGCCGACGCCAACGGCCGCGCCTCGATCGAATGGGGCGTCTATGGCGTGCCGGAAACCTTCATCGTCGGGCGCGACGGGCGCATCGCCTACAAGCTGGTCGGGCCGATCACCGCCGCCAATTTCGAGACCCAACTCAAGCCTGCCATCGAGAAAGCGCTGGCCGCGCCCCGTTAGCGCAATCAGGCCCTCACTGGTCCTCGTGATAGCGCTTCATCAGCGGGTATTGCGCCATCGCGAAGACGAAGGTCAGCGGCATGAAGCCGAACAGCTTGAAGCTGACCCAGAAGTCCGTCGACTGCGTGCGCCAGACAAGTTCGTTGAGGATCGCCATGGCGACGAAGAACAGCGCCCAGCGCACCGTGAGCTTGCGCCAGCCTTCCTCGGTCAGGTTGAAGACCGAGTCGAACACGGTCGACAGGAGCGGCTTGCGCGCGATCAACCCGCCGAACAGCACGGCCGCGAACAGCACATAGATCAGCGTCGGCTTGAGCTTGATGAAGGTGTCGTCGTGCAGCACGAGGGTGAGCCCGCCGAACACGAACACGATCAGCGCGGAGACGAGCGGCATCACCGGCAGGCGCCGGATCATCACATAGGACACGATGAGCGCCGCGAGCACCGCGACCATGAACACCGCGGTCGCGACAAAGATGCCGCTGCGCTGGATATCGGCCGCAAGGCCGGGAATGAACGGCGTCAAGAGCGGCAGGAACAGGCCCGGCCGCGAATTGGCAAAAAAGAAAAGAACCAGCGGCCCGATATCGAGCGCCAGCTTCACGAACGGATTGAGCTGTTCTTTTTCGGTCATGCGGCTGTCTAACGCGAGCGGGCGGTTCGCACAATCTCACCCGGGGGCGCGGCCGTCGGAAACCGATCTCATTCGAGCCCCGCAATGGCGCGCGCAAAGTCGCGTGCGGCGAACGGCTGCAGGTCCTCGATCCCCTCGCCAACGCCGACGAAATGCACCGGCAGCCGGAACTTGTCGGCGATCGCGACCAGAATGCCGCCGCGCGCGGTGCCGTCGAGCTTGGTCATCGCAAGCCCGGTGACGCCGGCGGTCCTAGCGAAAGCCTCGACCTGGGCAAGCGCGTTCTGACCTACCGTCGCATCGAGCACGAGCAGCACGGCGTGCGGCGCGCTCGGGTCGGCCTTGCCGATGACGCGCACGACCTTTTCCAGCTCGCCCATCAGCTCGGCGCGGTTCTGCAGCCGCCCGGCGGTATCGACCAAGAGCACGTCGCTGCCCTCGCTCCTGGCCGCCGCGATGGCGTCGAACACGAGGCCTGCCGCATCGGCGCCCGGCGCGCGCGCGATCACCGGCGAGCCGGTGCGCTCGCTCCAGATCTTGAGCTGGTCGATGGCCGCCGCGCGGAACGTGTCGCCCGCCGCCAGCATTACCGAGCGTCCCTCGGCGCGAAAGCGCGCGGCCAGCTTACCGATCGTGGTCGTCTTGCCCGATCCGTTGACGCCGACGACGAGAATGACGAACGGCTTCTTGCCGGCATCGATGACGAGCGGCCGGGCCACCGGCTCCAGCACCTTCTCGATCTCGGCGGCGAACACTGCCCGGGCCTCGTCCGCCGAGATTTCCTTGTCGTAGCGGCCGGCGGCGACGGCTTCGGCGATGCGTGCGGCCACTGCGATGCCGAGGTCGGCGCGGATCAGCGCGTCTTCGATGTCCTCGAGGGTCGCGGCATCGAGCTTGCGCTTGGTGACGAGGTCGCCCAGCGCCCCGCCCAGGGACGACGAGGTGCGCCGCAGGCCGCCGCTCAGACGCTGCCACCAGCCGCTTGATCCGCTCTTGCTGTCGTTCATGCCGCCGCCGTGATAGCGGTTTCGGCATGACACCGGAAGAGATGCAGGCGCGTCTTCTTTACCGCGACGGCCTGATGCTGGTTCTGGATAAGCCGGCCGGCCTGCCGGTGCATCGCGGCCCCAAGGGCGGCGAAAGCCTCGAAGACCATTTCGGGGCCCTGCGCTTCGGCCTGCCGCGCAATCCTGCGCTCGCCCACCGGCTGGACCGCGAGACCTCCGGCTGCCTTGTGCTCGGCCGCCACCACAAGGCATTGGCCGCGCTCGCCAGGCTGTTCAAGGCCGGCAAGGTCGGCAAGACCTATTGGGCGGTGACCGAAGGCGTACCCGACGCGCCCGAGGGCCGCATCGATATCCCGCTCGCCAAGCGCGACGAGACGCGCGGCTGGTGGATGAAGCCCGATCCGCACGGCCTGCCTTCGACAAGCATCTGGCGCGTGCTCGGCCGGGCCAATGGTCGCGCCTGGCTCGCGCTCGAGCCGCTCACGGGCCGCACGCATCAATTGCGGGTGCATTGCGCGGAAATGGGCTGGCCGATTCTGGGCGACGGCATCTATGGCCGCGCGCCGCGCGCGGACGGACCCGGCCTGCATCTGCTCGCGCGCGACGTCGTCGTGCCGCTCTACAAGAACCGCGACCCCGTGCGCGTAAGCGCGCCCGTGCCCGCGCACACGCGCGCGGCTCTGCTCGCCTGCGGCTGGGATGGACAGGATCCGGCACGCGAAACGAAATCGCCTGCCGACTAGATATTTCCGACACGCAGGCCGTCGGGTGTTCAGGGCTTGTCGGTCACCAGCAGCCGGCCGGTCGCGGCCACCGCGAGTTCGCCCTTCTCGTTGACGACGCGCCCCTTCATCTCGACCACGTCGCCGGTCTGCGCCGAGGTCTGCGTGACGCGCGTCACCTCCCATTCCAGCGTCACCGTTTCGTCGGCATAGATCGCCTTGTGGAATCGGATCGAGAAATCGAGCCCGACGGTGTCGTATTCTTGCGAATAATGCGTGGCGGAGAGCGCCATCAGGCGCGCGGCCATCTGCGTGCCGCTTGCGATCAGCTTCCGGTAGCGGCTGCGCGCGGCAAGCCCGACATCGTGATGCAGCGGATTGAAGTCGTGCGCGGCTTTCGCGAACGCAACCGTATCCTCCGGCGTCATCCGGATGACTTCCGAGAAACGCTCGCCGGCCATCACCCTCATCGATGCCGTCCGCAGCGGCTGAGCGAGAATAGGCGCAAGGTCACGCCGCCAGCAGATGGCGGCCGTCATGCCCGGCGATCGGAACTTCCAGGATCGTGCCGGTCGCGGCCGCCTGCGTCAGCCGCACCGCGGTGAACTGCTCGCTGCGCCCGATCTCGCGCGATTCGGCGAGCACACGCAGCCGCCGGCCGACCTGCGTTTCGAGATGGCGGCGCAGCGCTGCCTCGCCCACCTCGCGCAGGCGCGCCGCGCGTTCCTTGATGATCGCGCGATCGACCTGCGGCATGCGCGCCGCCGGCGTGCCCGGGCGCGGCGAAAAGGGGAAGACATGCAGATGCGTCAGCCCGCAATCCTCCACGAGCGCCAGCGAGCGTGCGAACATCGTTTCGTCCTCGGTCGGAAAGCCGGCGATGATGTCGGCGCCGAACACGACATCCGGGCGCAGCCGCCGCGCGGTCTCGCAGAAGGCGACCGCGTCGGCGCGCGAATGCCGGCGCTTCATGCGCTTGAGGATGAGGTCGTCGCCGGCCTGCAGCGACAGATGCAAATGCGGCATGAAGCGCGGCTCGGCGGCCAGCGCGTCGAACAGGTCGGCATCGGCCTCGACCGAATCGATCGACGACAGGCGCAGTCGCTGCAAATCCGGCGCTCCGCGCAGGATCGCCTTGACGAGCGTGCCGAGCCGCGGCGCGCCGGGCAGGCTCTCACCGTAGCTCGTGATGTCGACGCCGGTGAGCACGACCTCGCGATAGCCGTTGTCGACCAGGCGGCGCACCTGCGCCACGACATCGTCGGGCGGCACCGAACGCGAGGGACCACGACCGAACGGAATGATGCAGAAGGTGCAGCGGTGGTCGCAGCCGTTCTGGACCTGCACGGTGGCGCGCGCACGGCCTTCGATGCCTTCGACCGGTACTATCCTCGAATCGCGCGCGGCCATGATGTCGCCCACCGCGACGCGCTGCGTTGCGGCCGCATGCGACGGCAGCGACAGGTCTTCGCGGGTCTGACGCCACGCCACGGCGTCGAGCTTCTCCGAATTACCGAGGACGCGGTCGACCTCGGGCATGTCGGCAAATATCTTGGTTTCCGTCTGCGCGGCGCAGCCGGTGACGATGATTTTCGCCTGCGGACGTTCGCGGCGCAGCCGGCGGATCGCCTGACGCGCCTGACGCACGGCTTCGCCGGTCACCGCGCAGGTATTGACGACGACGGCGTTGTCGAGTCCGGCCGTGCGCGCCTCGCTGCGCATGATCTCGGATTCGTGCGTGTTCAGCCGGCAGCCGAACGTGACGATCTCCACGCTCATGCCGCCCCCGCCGCCGCGCCGAACAGCGCGGGATCGAAGCGGCCGGAAAACTCGAATGCGACCGGCCCGGTCATGAGCACATGATTGTCGCTCTCGCGCCACTCGATCTGCAGATCGCCGCCGGGCAGCGTGACGCGCACCTTGCGTCCGGTGCGCTTCAGCCGCGCGGCCGCGACCGCCGCGGCGCAAGCCGCCGAGCCGCAGGCCCGGGTCAATCCGGCACCGCGCTCCCAGGTGCGGATCACGATGTGCTCCGGCGACCTGACATGCGCGAGCGTGATGTTGGCGCGCTCGGGGAAGATCGGATGATGCTCGAGCAGCGAGCCGACCTTGGCGAGATCGTAGGCGTTCACGTCCTCGACCCAGAACACCGCATGCGGATTGCCCATGCTGACCGCCGAAGGCGAATGCAGGATCGGCTTGTCGATCGGCCCGATCTGCAGCTCGATGGCGCGGGTGTCGGGAAACGGCTCGGCCAGCGGGATCTCGTTCCAAGCGAAGCACGGCTCGCCCATGTCCACCGTGAACAGGCCGGGCGTCGCCGCCTTGCGGCAATCGAGCAGGCCGGCGTCGGTCTCGAACACGAGTTCGTTCTTTCCGGTCTCCTCGAACATCAGCGCGGCCACGCAGCGCATGCCGTTGCCGCAGGCGCCGGCCGGCGAGCCGTCATTGTTGAAGATGCGGATGCGGGCGGCGGTGCCGGGGGTCTCCGGGGGGTAGAGCGCCATCATCTGGTCGTAGGGCGCGCCCTGCGGAGCGGCGACCGCGCGCGCGTCGTCGGCCGTGATCGGGCGCGGATCGGCGCGCATGTCGACGATCACGATCTCGTTGCCGAGGCCGTTCATCTTGACGAAGGGATGGTTGGCGAGCGCGCTCATGTCGGTGACCGGTTTGCCGGTCTTATATGGGAAAACCGGCCCGATTGGCCAGATGACCGCCGGCCGCGCGCCTTGGGAAGCGATCCGGTAAGTCACCTAAGAACCGTCACGATTGCCCTTTCTCATGCAGCCATGAGCACGCACCGCACCTCCACAGCCTTTGTCTTCGCCTTTCCCGCCATCGTTTCGGCTTTCCTTGCCGCGGTCACGCCCGCCTTCGGGCAGGCCGAGCCGCGGCCGCCCGCGGTCACCGTGACCGGCGAGGCGACGCTCAGCCAGGCACCCGATCTCGCCGTCCTTCAGGCCGGCGTCACCCGCCAGGCCAAGACCGCCCGCGAGGCCATGGCGTCGAGCGGAGAGGCCATGAAGGCGATCTTCGCCGCCCTCAGGCAGCTCGGGATTGCCGACGCCGACATCCAGACCTCGCGGCTGCGGCTCGAGCCGGTGCGCGAGCATCGCGACGGGCGACCGGCCGTGATCATCGCCGTCGAGGCGACAAGCCTCGTCACGGTCCAGGTGCGCGCCATCGACAAGGTCGCCGACATTCTCGACCGCATGGTGGCGGCCGGCGCCAATCTCGTCACCGGAATCAATTTCACGATCGACGCGCCATCGAAGCTGCTCGACCAGACGCGCGCCGACGCCATGGCCGACGCGCGCCGCAAGGCCGAAATCTACGCCCGGAGCGCCGGCATGAAGCTCGGCCACGCGCTCTCGATCGCCGAAGGCCATGTCGCGCGGCCGCTGGTGCGCACGCTTGCTGCGCGCGAAGCGTCGATGCCGGTGGCAGCGGGCGAAGAGAAACTGACCCTCACCGTCACCGTCAGCTTCGCGCTGCTGCCCTGACCGGCCGTCACAGTTCCCAGACCTGCCCCGGCATCAGCGCGCGAAACATGCCGCTGCCGACGCCGCACGCCGTGCACGCCTCCTTGAGCGCGAGCAGCGGCGCATCGATCGCCTCGTCGGTCAGGCGGAACGTGCCGAAATGGTGCGCCAGCGCGTGCTCGGCACCGCAATCGCGCAGCGCCTGCACGGCTTCCGACGGGTTCATGTGCTGGTCGCGCATGAACCAGCGCGGCTCATAGGCGCCGATCGGCAGGATGGCGAGCCGGAACGGACCGAGCCGCCCGCGCGCGGTCCTGAAATGATGGCCGTCGCCATAACCAGAATCGCCGACATGGTAGATTTTCCCGCCCGGCGTCGCGACGACGAAAGCCGCCCACAGCGCCTTGTTGCGGTCGAGATAGTGGCGCGCCGACCAGTGCCGCATCGGCGCGAGCGTGACGGCGACGCCGTCGGACAACGCGACGGTATCGCCCCAGTCATACGCCTCGGCGCGGATCTCCGGATCGAAGCCGCGCATGATCGTATCATTGCCAAGCGGCGTGATAATGCGCGGATTGAAGGCGCGCCTCAGCCGCGACAGCGTCTCGACGTCGAGATGATCGTAGTGGCAGTGGGACACCAGCACGGCGTCGATGGGTGGCAGGTTTTCGAAAGCGATGCCCGGATCGTTGCGCCGTCTCGGCCCGGCAAAGGTCACCGGCGAAGCGCGCTCCGACCAGACCGGATCGAGCAGGATGTTGAGCCCGGCAGTCTGCAGGAGAAAGCTCGCATGGCCGACATAGGACAGCCGCCACTTGGTCCCCGCGACCCGCGCCGGCGGCTCGTCGGAATAGGGGCTCGGGTACCAGCTCGGCCACCTGGTCTTGTCGTTTGCAGCCCACCAGCGCAGCACCTCGGTCAGACTTTTGGGTGGCGCGCCGTGCGGATCGAAAAAGCGCGTGCCGTCGAAATGATCGGAAACCGGCCCCTCGTAATAGGGCGCGGTCGCGGCGCGTCCACCCCAGCCGGCGCTGCCGGCGAGAAACAGCCCGGCAAAGCCCGCAAAAAGCCGCCGCCGGTCGACCATCATCGGCCCTTCGTCCTCATCATGGGCGCCCTCTATGGGGCGCCCTCTTACCTTGACTCGATACGGCCCCGCCCCTAGTTTCCGGCCGCTCTCGCAAGAGATGACGGTGTTTTGATCCGCCGACCGGTTCGCGAAGCCGGAGGCCCCCGCCCGACAGCGCTGTGCGCCCTCGGGCGCGAAGTGCGTTCAAGCCTCATCCTGGGGAGCCGGCGAAGCCGGCGTCTCGAAGGACGGGGCGACTATAGCAAAGGGCGCCCTCGCCCTTCGAGACGCGCCTTCCGGCGTTCCTCGGGACGAGGGCGGTAACGAATGTTCGACAACCTGTCGGAAAAGCTCGGAGGCATCCTCGACCGCCTGACGCGGCGCGGAGCGCTTTCGGCCACCGACGTCGACGCGGCGCTGCGCGAAGTGCGCCGCGCGCTGCTGGAGGCCGATGTCGCGCTCGACGTGGCGCGCGCCTTCATCGAACGCGTGCGCGAGCGCGCGGTCGGCGTCGAGGTGATCAAATCGGTCACGCCCGGCCAGATGGTGGTCAAGATCGTCCACGACGAACTCGTGGCGACGCTCGGCACCGATGCGCAGACCATCGACCTCAACGCGCCGGCGCCGGTCGCGGTGATGATGGTCGGCTTGCAGGGCTCCGGCAAGACGACGACCACCGCCAAGATCGCAAAGCGCCTGACCGATCTCGCCAGGCGCAAGACACTGATGGCCTCGCTCGACACCCGCCGTCCCGCGGCGATGGAGCAGCTCGCCGTGCTCGGCCAACAGGTCGGCGTCGAGACGCTGCCGATCGTCGAGGGCCAGAGCCCGGCGCAGATCGCCCAGCGCGCGCTGCAGGCCGCCCGCCTCGGCGGCTACGACGTGGTCCTGCTCGACACCGCCGGCCGCACCACGCTCGACGAAGCGATGATGAGCGAAGCCGCCGAGGTGAAGAAGGCCGCCGGTCCGCACGAGGTGCTGCTGGTGGCGGATAGCCTCACCGGCCAGGACGCGGTCAATCTCGCCCGCTCATTCAACGAGCGCGTCGGCCTCACCGGCATCGTGCTCACGCGCGTGGACGGCGACGGCCGCGGCGGCGCCGCGCTGTCGATGCGCGCGGTCACCGGCAAGCCGATCAAGCTGATCGGCACCGGCGAGAAGATGGATGCGCTCGAGACTTTCGATCCCGCGCGCATCGCCGGCCGCATCCTCGGCATGGGCGACATCGTCTCGCTGGTGGAGAAGGCCGCCGCCAATATCAACGCCGAGAAGGCGCGCGCCACCGCCGAGAAGATGCGCAAGGGCGCGTTCGACCTCTCCGACCTGCGCGAGCAGCTCATCCAGATGAAGGCGATGGGCGGCATGTCGGGCCTGATGGGCATGATGCCCGGCGTCGCCAAGATGAAGAACCAGCTCGCGGCCGCCAACCTCGACGACGGCGTGATCAAGCGCCAGGTCGCGATCATCGATTCCATGACACCGCGGGAGCGGCGCAATCCCGACATCCTCAAGGCCAGCCGCAAGAAGCGCATCGCGGCCGGCTCCGGCACCTCGCCGGAGCAGATCAACCGGCTCCTGAAGATGCATCGCGGCATGGCCGACATGATGAAGGCCATGGGCGGCGCCAAGCGCGGACCGATGGCGCAGATCGCCGCCGCCATGGGCTTCGGCGGCGGCATGCCCTCGGCCGAAGAGATGCAGAAGATGGCCGAGCAGATGAAGGCGCAAGGTGCCGGCCAACCCGGCGGCCTGCCGCCGGGAATGCCGACGCTGCCGGGAAACCTGCCGCCGAATTTTCCCGGTCTGCCGGGCGCGCTGCCCGGCCTCGGCGGACCGAAACTGCCGCCCGGCTTTCCGGGACTGGGGAAGAAGAAATGAAGAGATGTCCGTGTCCCGGGCGCGGCGCAGCACGAACGTGGTGCGCCGCAGACCCGAGGCCGTTCCAACCTGTAACGATCCCGGATGCAGTGCATCGCTGCGCGCTGCACTGCATCCGGAACACAACGCTGATCAAGAAAGGAAACTGCAAATGCCCGTCGTCATCCGCATGGCCCGTGCCGGCACCAAGAAGCGCCCGATCTATCACATCGTCGCGGCCGACAGCCGCTCCCCGCGTGACGGCCGCTTTATCGAGCGGCTCGGCTTCTTCAATCCGCTGCTGCCGAAGGACAACCAGGAGCGCCTGAAGCTCGACCTCGACAAGATCAAGGAATGGATCAAGAAGGGCGCGCAGCCGTCCGACCGCGTCATGCGCTTCCTCGACGGCGCCGGCGTGATGAAGCGCCCCGCGCGCAGCAACCCGGAAAAGGCGGTCCCGCGCAAGGAGCGCAAGGCGCGCGCCGAGGAAGCGGCAAAGGCCGCGAGCGCCGCTCCCGCCGCGCCGGTGAGCTAATCTTCCAGTATGGCGCGGCGGACACCCTCGCAGCGCACTCAGAAACCCTCTCCCCTTGTGGGAGAGGGGGGAAACAGCAACCGAATCTGCGTAGCGCAGATCGGCGCCGCGCACGGGCTAAAGGGCGAAGTGCGGCTGTGGCCGTTCACCGAGCAGCCGGATGCGGTCGCACGGTATGGGACCCTGCGGAGCGAGGACGGCGCGCGCGAATTCGAGATCGAATCGATGCGCGTCGCCAAGGATCACTTCATCGCGCGCTTTCGCGGGGTGAGCGACCGCACGGCCGCCGACGCGCTGTGCAACCTCAGGCTCTATATTCCGCGCGAGCGCCTGCCCGAGCCCGAGGACGCCGCAACCTTCTATCACGCCGACCTGATCGGCCTTGAAGCGGCGACCGCGAACGGCGAGCTGAAGGGCCAGGTGATCGCAGTGCAGAATTTCGGCGCCGGCGACATTCTCGAAATCCGGCTCGCGGACGGCAGGACGGCCATGCTGCCGTTCAACGACGCCGCGGTGCCGGCGGTCGATCTTGCCGGCGGCCGTATCGTGATCGATCCCCCGGCGGACTGGCTGCAAGACTAGCCGGGACGCGGCAAGATGCGGCGCGCCGTTGCCGCGCAGCGGAGAGAGTGCATGGCGGTCCGGTTTTCCTCGCAGTCCGACAGTTATCGCGAGTTCTCCAATTTCTCGGCCTTCCCGGTCGATTGCGACGGCCTGCAGTGGCCGACGACCGAGCATTATTATCAGGCGCAGAAATTCGACGATCCCGATCTGCGCGCCATGATCCGCAACGCTTCGCAGCCGCTCGCCGCCAAGACCATCGCCGACAAACATCGCGCACGGATGCGGCCCGACTGGGATACGGTGAAGGACGAAGTCATGTACCGGGCGGTGCGCCGCAAGTTCGAGTTGCATGCGCTGCTGCGCGCGCTTTTGCTTTCGACAGGAGACGAAGCCATCGTGGAAGCCGCACCCCACGACAGCTATTGGGGCAGCGGACCCGACGGCAGCGGCCAGAACCGGCTCGGCAGGATCATGGAACGCATCCGCGCCGAATTGCGGGCCGAAGCCGCCGCCTCCGGCAACGTTCAAGCGACGGACCGCTGACCATGTGGCGCGCCAGCGTGCTCACCATCTTCCCCGGCATGTTTCCGGGCCCGCTCGGCCAGAGCCTCGCCGGCAAGGCGCTCGCCGCCGGCCGCTGGGCGCTCGAAACCACCGACATCCGCGATTTCGGTCTCGGCGGGCACCGGCAGGTGGACGACACGCCCGCGGGCGGCGGACCGGGCATGGTGATGCGCGCCGACGTGCTGGCGAAGGCGATCGACGCCGTCGACACCGCCGGCCGCCCGCGCCTGCTGATGAGCCCGCGCGGCACGCCGCTCAACCAGGCGCGCGTGGCCGAGCTTGCCGCCGGCCCCGGCGCTGTCATCGTCTGCGGACGCTTCGAGGGGGTCGACGAACGCCTGATCGAGGCGCGCGGGCTGCAGGAGGTCTCGGGGGGCGATTACGTGCTCTCGGGGGGCGAGATCGCAGCCCTCGTCCTGCTCGACGCCTGCGTGCGGCTGTTGCCGGGCGTCATGGGCGACGAGGCATCGGGCGCTGAGGAAAGCTTCGCCGACGGGCTGCTCGAATACCCCCAATACACCCGCCCGCCGACTTTCGAGGAGCGCCCGATCCCGGAGGTCCTCTTGTCCGGAAACCACGCAAAAATCGCGGCTTTCCGGCGCGAACAGGCCGAAAAGGTCACCCGGGAACGCCGGCCGGACCTCTGGCAGGTTTATCTGGCGCGCCGGGCCGGGCCCAAGAAACCACCGTCCGAGGCGTGACAAGCGATGCGCTTTGCATTAGAAACCCGCCAATCCTGACAGGGGCAGACCAAGGCCGCGCCGCAAGGGCGCGCCCGCGGTTTGGACGCCAAACCGCTTCGGTCGAGACGCCGATCCAAAGACGTGGAGATTTCGCCATGAACCTCATCCAGACGCTCGAACAAGAACAGGTGGCGAAGCTTTCGTCCAAGAAGGAAATTCCCGACTTCGAGCCGGGCGATACCGTTCTGGTCAACGTCAAGGTCAAGGAAGGCGAGCGCACCCGCGTGCAGGCCTATGAAGGCGTGTGCATCGGCCGTTCCGGCCAGGGCCTCAACGAGAGCTTCACCGTGCGCAAGATCTCCTACGGCGAGGGCGTGGAACGCGTCTTCCCGCTGCTGTCCCCGATGATCGACTCGATCAAGGTCGTGCGCCGGGGCAAGGTGCGGCGCGCCAAGCTCTATTACCTGCGTTCGCGCCGCGGCAAGAAGGCCCGCATCACCGAGGTGCAGTCGCACCACGGCGAAGGCGACGCGGCCAAGGCCGCCGCCAAGTGAGGCGGGGCGCCAAGCCTCCGCACGAGGCCGCATTGCGGCGCGCAGAGCGCTCGCTATATTTGCGGACATGACGGGTTTCTGGGTCTCGATACCGCGGACGATCGTCCTGCAGGACCATGCACGCCTGCCCGGCCGTTTCTTCGGCCGGATGACGGCGGCGATCCAGGCCGGCCTTTGACGGCCGCGCCGGCGCGCGATCCGCGCGCCTGTCCGCCACGCCTGCCTCCAGTCAAAACCGGGTTCCAATGCCATGAAACCGCGCACGCTCTACGACAAAATCTGGGACGATCACGTCGTCCACCAGCAGGAAGACGGCACCTGCCTGATCTATATCGACCGTCATCTCGTGCATGAAGTGACGTCCCCGCAGGCCTTCGAGGGCCTGCGCACGGCCGGCCGCAAGGCGCGCGCGCCGGAGAAGACGCTGGCCGTGGTCGATCACAACGTGCCGACCTCCAACCGCAAACTGCCCAATCCGGATCCCGAGAGCGCCGAGCAGATCAGGACGCTGGCGCAGAATGCCAAGGATTTCGGCATCGAATATTACGACGAGTTCGACCGCCGCCAGGGCATCGTGCACATCATCGGCCCCGAGCAGGGCTTCACCCTGCCCGGCACCACCATCGTCTGCGGCGACAGCCACACCGCCACCCACGGCGCGTTCGGCGCGCTCGCCTACGGCATCGGCACCTCCGAAGTCGAGCATGTGCTCGCCACGCAGACGCTGATCCAGAAGAAATCGAAGAACATGCGCGCGGTCGTCGACGGCAAGCTGCCGGCCGGCGTCACCGCCAAGGACATCATCCTCGCCATCATCGGCGAGATCGGTACCGCCGGCGGCACCGGCTACGCGCTCGAATATGCCGGCGAGGCCATCCGCTCGCTCTCGATGGAAGGGCGGATGACGATCTGCAACATGTCGATCGAGGGCGGCGCGCGCGCGGGCATGGTCGCGCCCGACGACAAGACCTATGCCTATCTGAAGGACCGGCCGAAAGCGCCCAAGGGCGAACTCTGGGAGCGCGCGCTGCGCTACTGGGACACGCTTAGCTCCGACGACGGCGCGCATTTCGACCGCGAAATCCGCCTCGACGCCGCCAAGCTGCCGCCGCTCGTCACCTGGGGCACGAGCCCGGAAGACGTCGTCTCCATCACCGGCGTCGTGCCCGATCCGGACGCCATCGCCGACGAAAACAAGCGCGCCTCCAAGAAACGCGCGCTCGACTATATCGGCCTGACGCCGGGCACGAAGATCACCGACATCCGGCTCGACCGCGTCTTCATCGGCTCGTGCACCAATGCGCGCATCGAGGACCTGCGCGAGGTCGCGCGCATCGTCAACGGCAAGACGGTGAACACGAGCGTCAACGCGATGATCGTGCCGGGATCGGGCCTCGTGAAGGAACAGGCGGAAGCCGAAGGCCTCGACAAGGTTTTCAAGGCCGCCGGCTTCGACTGGCGCGAGCCGGGCTGCTCGATGTGCCTTGCGATGAACCCCGACAAGCTCGCGCCCGGCGAGCGCTGCGCCTCGACCTCCAACCGCAATTTCGAAGGCCGCCAGGGCTATCGCGGCCGCACCCATCTCGTCTCGCCCGCGATGGCGGCTGCCGCCGCGATCGCCGGACATTTCGTCGACGTGCGCGAGTGGAAATAACAAGGGCGCGTCGTCCGCCGCTTCGAAAAGCAGAAGGCCCGGCTCATCGCCGGGCCTTTTTTCTTGCGCGTTCAGCTCGGTTTGGGGCGCGCGATCCTCACCACCACGGTCCGTACGGAAACACCGGATAGGGTTGATAATAGATCGGGTAGTAGGGCCGGTAATAATATGGCCGGTAATCGTAGGCGCCGTAATAATAGACCGGATAGGGATGATGGTAGCGCGGCCAGGCCCGGTAATGGCGCACGCGGAAGGCGCGATAATACGGCCGGTAATAACGCGGCCCGTGATAATAGCGCGGCCCGTAGTAGCGCGACCGCCAGCCATAATGGCGGTAATGATGGCGTCGCCAGTGACGGCGATGCGAACTGAAATCGGTGACGGGCGAAGCGGTCTTCGTGCGCACACCGTCCGTCCGCGCCTCGGTGTGCGCCGTGGCCGGCAGCGCGAGCAGCAGCGCCACCGCGCCCACGGCCAAACCCGCGATCCATTTCGGCATCGGTTTCTCCTTTCGGCTCGCTATCCCAGCCTCAATGCCATTGTGCCACGAAAGGCGGCGCGGCGGACGACAACTTCACATCGCGGTAAATCCGACCGGCCGGTAACCCGGTCCGTCAGCCCGGTATCCATTGGCAATGCATGCGCGGCGTCAAGACCGGACCGCTCGGTCGATTTTCGAGCACATACCAAGCCCGGCAATCGCGCTTGGCGTCCGGTCCCGGCCAGGAATAGGTGCCCGGCCGCGGATATTCCCAGAACGGCGGCTGCGGCGCGGGATAAACGCGTACGCGCGGACGGCGGCGTTGCGGCTGCGCCTGCGAGGACCATTCGGACGGCGCAGAGAGTATCGTGCCGTCCTGCGCGCGCGCGGACGTCGAGGAGGCCGACGCGCCGATCACGACGCACGCCCCGATCGCAACCAGAGCCGGGAGCCCGCGCATCGTCATTGGCATCGTATTCTCCTTCATGGCCTACGCTGTCCCATTTCCGCCTCCGGCGTCAATCGCCGCATGGCCGGATGCGCCGTCGATCGTTATCCTGCGATCCATGACGGCCGAAAAAGATGGCGGCAAAGAGGAAGCCCGGCGTGCGGCGCAGGCCGAACTAAAAAGCCTGCGCGAGACCGGCGCCGAGATCGGCGGCGCGCTGCCCGCATTCGCGCGCCGCGCGGCGGCGCATTTTGCCGGCCGCGACGGCGGCGAGACCGACGCCATCGAAGTCTGGGGCCGGCGCATCGGACGCACGCTGAGCGCGGTGGCGTTCGTCGCGCTGTCCTACTATCTGTATGTCACCTATTTCCGATGACCGCCTCGCCCCGAAACCTCGCCGACTGGCCGCACCTGAAAGCCCCCTCGCTCTCCGAAATGGAAGCGCTGGCGTTCGCCGCTTTCGAAAGACTGCCGCAGAGATTCCGCGTGCTGTGCGACGGCATCGTGATCCGGGTCGAGGATTTCCCGACCGACGACGTGGTCGAGGAGATGAAGCTCGAAAGCGAGTTCGGCATTCTCGGCCTGTTCCAGGGCGTCGGCCTGCCGTTCCAGTCGGTCTCCGATCCGTCCGCCATGCCCAACATGATCTGGCTCTACCGCCGCCCGATCCTCGATTACTGGGCCGAGCATGACGAGGCGCTCGGCAGCATCATCACCCACGTTCTCGTGCACGAGATCGGCCATCATTTCGGCCTGTCCGACGCGGACATGGAAGCGATCGAGCAGGCCGCCGGATAACGCGACCGCCGCCGCCGAAAATTGAGAATCGACGCCGGGCGCGATTTGACCTAAGAGACACGCCATCAAGGATAGAGAGCCATGGACAAGTTCACCGTTCTGGAAGGTGTCGCCGCGCCGCTGCGCGTGGTCAATGTCGACACCGACATGATCATCCCCAAGCAATACCTGAAGACGATCAAGCGCACCGGCCTCGGCAAGGGACTGTTCTCCGAGCAGCGCTACAAGGACGACGGCAGCGAGAATCCGGACTTCGTGCTCAACAAGCCGGCCTATCGCAACGCCAAAATCCTGATCGCCGGCGACAATTTCGGCTGCGGCTCCTCGCGCGAGCACGCGCCCTGGGCGCTGCTCGATTTCGGCATCCGCTGCGTGATCTCGACCTCGTTCGGCGACATCTTCTACAACAACAGTTTCAAGAACGGCATCCTGCCGATCCGCGTCACGCCCGAAGAGCTCGAAAGGCTGTTCGACGACGCCGGCCGCGGCGCCAACGCGACGCTGACCATCGATCTGGAGAAGCAGGAAATCCGCGGTCCCGACGGCGGCGCAATCAAGTTCGACATCGATCCGTTCCGCAAGCATTGCCTGCTCAACGGTCTCGACGATATCGGCCTGACCATGGTCAAGAAGGACCACATCGCGAACCACGAAACCGCGATCAAGGCCGAGCGGCCCTGGCTCTGAGCGCACTCGCCAGAGGCGGCCGGCCGTAGCGCAATCAGGCCCCGCGCGCGGCGATCGCTTCGGCAATCGCAACCGTGCGGCGCGCGATGTCGGCATGCATGCGCTCAACCATGCGGCCGTCGAGCGCGACCACGCCCTTGCCCTTGTTTTCCGGCAGGTCGAACGCGGCGATGATCTTGCGCGCCTGCGCGACCTCGTCGGGGGGCGGCGAGAACGCCTCGTTGCACGGGCCGACCTGGTTCGGATGGATCAGCGTCTTGCCGTCGAAGCCCATGTCGCGGCCCTCGCGGCATTCATGCGCAAAGCCGTCCATGTCGGAGAGATCGTTATAGACGCCGTCGAGCACGGCGATGCCGGCCGAGCGCGCCGCCAGCACGCAGGTCGAAAGCCAGGACAGCATCGGCGACCGCCCCGGCACGAAGCGCGCCCCGGTCTCCTTGGCGAGGTCGTTGGTGCCGAGCACGAAGCCGGCCAACCGCGTCTCCGAATCGCGCGCGGCATCGGCGATCGCGCGCACATTGAGGATGGCGACCGGCGTCTCGATCATCGCCCACACGCGCGTGCGGTGCGCGGTGCCCATGTCGAGCAGGCGGCGGCCGATGATTTCGAGCTGGTCGGGATCGGAAATCTTCGGGACCAGGATAGCGTCGGGAGCGGCATGGGTCGCCGCGGACAAGTCGTCCGCATGCCACGGCGTGTCGATCGCATTGACGCGGATGAACACCTCGCGCGCGCCGAAGCCGCCGGCCTTCACCGCCTCCACCACCCGCTTGCGCGCGCCTTCCTTGGCGTCGGGAGCGACGGCGTCCTCCAGATCGAGGATCACGCCGTCGGCGGCCAGCGTGCGCGCCTTCTCGATGGCGCGCGCATTGGACCCCGGCATATAAAGAACGGAACGGCGCGGACGAACGGTCATGGGTCTTCTCCTGCTGCGGACCTAGCGCATGATCGGCGGAAGGAAAAGCGCTTTGGCCAAATTGTCGCCGGCGATGCACGGCGGCGACGGATGAGCGACCTTGGTCGAAAGAGGATGGGCGACAGCGAGACGGGTGGCATCTGGCTCGTGGGCGTCGACGGATGCCGCGGCGGATGGCTTGTGGTCTTTGTCCGGCCGCAATCTGGGCGTGATTGAATTTGTCCGCCAAGGCTGGCAGATAACGGGGCATGGGATTTCCTGAACGTCTAATCGAAGGCTACCGCGCCTTCTTGTCCGGCCGCCTGCCGGTGGAACAGAGCCGCTATCGCGAACTCGCCGAAACCGGCCAGTCGCCCGAAATCATGGTCATCGGCTGCTGCGATTCGCGCGTCTCGCCCGAGGCGATTTTCGACGCGCATCCGGGCGAGCTGTTCGTGGTGCGCAACGTCGCCAACCTCGTGCCGCCCTATACGCCCGACGGCGCGCAGCGCGCGGTCTCCGCGGCGCTCGAATTCGCCGTGCAGGCGCTGCATGTGAAGCACATCGTCGTGCTCGGGCACGCGCGCTGCGGCGGCATCCGCGCCTTCGCCGAGCAGATCGAGCCGCTGTCGCCGGGCGACTTCATCGGCAAGTGGATGGAGCTGATCGCGCCGGCCGCCGCCATTCTCGGCCCCGAAGACCAGTTCGCCGACCGCGCCGATTATCTCAGCCATCTCGAACAGGCGGCCGCGCTGCGCACGATCGACAACCTGATGACCTTCCCCTGCGTGCGCATTCTGGTCGAGCGCCGGCGCCTGCACCTGCACGCCGCCTTCTTCGACGTCGCCACCGGCCTCTTGTCGGTGTTCGATCCCGAGACCAAGACCTTCGGCTCGCTCGCCGGCGCCAATCACACGCGCCTGTTCGCGCAGCCGCGGTTCTGAGGCATCGAAAAGCCATCGGACTTCGTCTGCAACGACGGGGCACGTTTCCATCGGAGGCAAGGCGACTTTATTGTCTGCGCTGGGCGCGCGGCAGCGCCCGTGTTCTTTGAACGGCGCCGGGTTCGCCGTCACTCCATGCCCTCGCGCGAGACGAGGGGGATGGCGCGCCGCAAGGCGCAGGGTAGCCATCCGAAACGCGCGCTCCTTGCGGGGCGCGCGCCGCCTTGCGGCGCACCATCGCGGCGTCTTCACTCCTGCACCGGGCCGCGCTTTCGGGCGGACCTTGCGGTCGGGCCGTCAGCCGGCTCCCGGCGGGGGTTCGTAGTGACCCCGGGCGGAGCCCCGGTGCAGCCCGGGAGCACGGTCACGAGCCGTGCGCGCGGGCGCCGCCTCCGCTCCCGCTGTCATGACGTCTCATGAGAACGCCCTCGGCGGAACGGATGAATAGGAATATAATCCAGATCGCGCGATCCGTCAAGAGGGCCGGACGACGAGCCAAAAGAAAATGCCCGGGCCGACGCCCGGGCATCGTCCGCCTTGACCGCAGCCGGCGTCAGGCGGCTTTCTTCTTCGCGCTGATCAGCTTGCGGTTGATCAGGCACTCGGCGATCTGGATGGCGTTGAGGGCCGCGCCCTTGCGCAGATTGTCCGACACGCACCACAGCACAAGCCCGTTCTCGACGGTGGGGTCCTCGCGCACGCGGCTGACATAGGTCGCGTCCTCGCCGGCCGCCTCGTGCGGGGTGGCGTAGCCGCCCGGCTCGCGCTTGTCGATGACCAGCACGCCCGGCGCGTTGCGCAGCGCCTCGTGCGCCTCGTCCACCGTGATCGGATTCTCGAACTCGATATTCACCGCCTCGGAATGGCCGATGAAGACCGGCACACGCACGCAGGTGGCGTTGAGCTTGATCTTGGGATCGAGGATCTTCTTGGTCTCGACCACCATCTTCCACTCTTCCTTGGTCGAGCCGTCGTCCATGAACACGTCGATGTGCGGGATGACGTTGAAGGCGATGCGCTTGGGAAATTTCTTCATCTCGATGTCGCCGAGCGAATAGATCGCCTTGGTCTGGCGGTCGAGCTCGTCCATGCCGTCCTTGCCGGCGCCCGACACCGACTGATAGGTCGAGACCACGACGCGCCTGATCGTCGCCTTGTCGTGCAGCGGCTTGAGCGCCACGACGAGCTGGGCGGTCGAGCAGTTCGGGTTGGCGATGATGCCCTTCTTGCGGAAGCCCGTGACCGCGTCGGCATTCACCTCCGGCACGATCAGCGGCACGTCCGGGTCCATGCGCCAGGTCGAGGAATTGTCGATCACCACGGCGCCCTGCGCCGCGATCTTCGGCGACCATTCCTTCGACACCGCGCCGCCCGCCGACATCAGACAGATGTCGATGTCGGAGAAATCATAATTCTCCAGCGCTTTGACCTTCAGCGTTTTTTCACCATAGGAGACCTCGACGCCCTGCGACTTGCGCGAGGCGAGCACGACGACTTCGTCGGCGGGGAACCGCCGTTCGGCCAGGATTTCGAGCATTTCGCGGCCCACATTGCCGGTGGCGCCGACGACTGCGACCTTGTAACCCATCGTTCACTCTCCGGGTGAAAATTGCCCCGGCCCCGCCCGCGCGGAAACCGGAACGGAGGCGCTTCTAGGCGAGAAAGCGACCGAAGACAACCTTCGGGGCGCTGCACGTGCTGCCGGTTTCACCCACGCTCAAGGCAGAGCTTCGGGCCGTCGCGGTCCGTCTTTTGGCGTATCTGTGCGGCATCACGTGCCTCGCCATCGTGACGGCCGAGCTTTTCAAATCGAACCCGGTCGTCGCCGCGGCGGAACCGGTCGAGCGGCCGGAATGGATCACGGTCGAGCGGCCCTACCCGGCGTTCGAGGTCAACCTGCCGGAATTCGGCGAAGGCCCCCGCTACACGATCCGGCGCCACGAACTGGGCGGCGGCCGCAAGGACATTCTCACCTTCGGCGAGCCCGGCCGCTCGGTGCGCTACATCGCCATCGAAATCTACCGGCCGGGCGGCGAGCAGGCGCATTTCGAGGATCCGGTGCGGGCGCTGGTCGCGCGCGCCGAAGCGCTCGAGCCGAGCGGCGACATCCGCGCCTCGTTCCCGATCGAGACGAAATACGGCCCGGTCACCACCGCCGACTTCGCCTTCGGCCGTTTCGGCGGCGGGCATTGCGTCGGCTTCGTGCGCACCTCGCATGCGCCGCGGTTGCAGATATCGGGCGTCTCCTGCAACATGGGCGCGCTCGTCGACCGTTCGAGCGTCGCCTGCCTGCTCGACCGGCTGACGCTTCTCTCCGCCGGCAGCGACCGCGCCACCGCCGGCTTCTTCGCGCGCGCGGAGGTGAACCGGAAATTCTGCGGCCAGCGCGATCCGCTGATGTATGCGACGCCGCGCCACCAGAGCCCGGCCGAGCATGCGCCCACCGTGCGCCTGCGCGGCGCGCTCGCTTCGCGCTGAGCGCAAAACGGAACGGACATGACATCGCCGCAGCAACGTCTCGCATCGACCGTTTCGGTCGCCGGCATCGTCATCCGCTACGCGTTCTATCTTTTTGGCGCCCTGGCCTTCGGCCTCGTCGCGCTCGGCATGCTGGCGATCTGGAACAGCCGCGCCAAACGCGTCGATGCGCAGCCCGCCTTCCGCATGACGGCGCCGGAACTGTCGCGCCTGCCGCAGCGTTCGCAGATCGTGACCGGCGGACGGCTGGGCCGTGTCGAAATCCGCCAGCACGGGCGGATTTTCCACCGCGACGTCGATTTCACCATCGCACTGATCATGCATCCCGCGGATTCGATCGCGCTGACCTCCGACGGACTGCCGCGGCTGCCGAACGTCAAGCCGCTGCGCTCGGCGCGCACAGTCGCAAGCGCGGTCCATTACGATCTCGACACGCGGCTCGGCGACTACCGCGCCAACGAATTGCGCGTGGACGCCGACGGCCAGTGGAAACAGTGTCTGGCTTTCGTCAGCCGTTTCGACACCGACGCCGTCTCGATCGCCGGCTGGTATTGCGACGCCAGCGGCGCGCGGCCGAGCGCCGACCGCCTGGCCTGCCTGCTCGACCGGATGGCGCTCGAAGCGCCCCTGCACGCGAAGGAGGCCGACGCCTTCCTGCGCGAGCGCCTCGCCCAGGCGCCGAAATGCGCCGCCGCGCCGGTCGCCCAGACCACGGACACGCGCACCCGTACCCGCACCAGCCCGCAGCAATGGTCGGTGCCGAGCGCGCGCCGCGCCTATTAGAGCGTTTTCGAGCGAAGCGGGTACCGGTTCGCGTTAAGAAAACGCGTCAAGACAAAAAAGGCTGAAGCCCTGCCTTGATTCCGTCAAAGCAGGAAGGCTCCAGGCGCAAGCGCCGCGCGGCCGCGGCTTTTCGTTTCAGCGATTGAGGAACGGATTGGGCGCGGCGCGCCCGCCGGCCGGCTCGCTCGAGGGGAACGCCATCTCGAGATAGTCGAGGATGGTCTCGCGTTCCTCGCCCTTCAGCTCCGCCATGCCCTGCCGCTCGGTCATCCAGGTCAGCGTCTCGTCCCAGCGCCGCCGGTCCATGCCCTGCTGGGCGACGAGACGGAAATTGTGGCAGGCGGTGCAGAAATAGAAGGTATCCTCGCGTCCCTTGCCGGGCGGGAAATCCTCGGGATTTTCCTCGCGCGGCGTGAACGTCGCCTGACCCGCGGCCGGCGACGCGACGGCGCAGAGAAGGGTCAGGGCAAACATGAATCGAAGCATGCGATGATTCCGGCTGGAGCGCGGCGAAGCCGGCGGCTCGTCGTTGAAACGGGGAAACGCGACGCGACTGCCGGGCCGGAGCACGCGGCCCCGGCCCGGCAGCAAGCATCGACGGCGATCAGCCGATCAGGATCGCCACGCGGTGCATCGGATTGCCGCCATAGCCGCTCGGATTCCAGAATGGGGCGACATGCGGCTGCATGACCCCGCGCGAATCCATGGCGCGGGCCCAGATCTCATAATAGCCGTCGGTCGGCACCTTCAGACTCGCGGTCCAGCGCTGCCAGTCGTAGCGGTTCTTCGGCTTGCCGAGCTGCGCCGGCATCCAGGTCTGGCCGAAATCGATCGACACGTCGACCCGGCTGACCGTGTGGTCGCCGGCCCACGACGCGCCGCGCAATTTCACCTCGCGCGTGCCGGCGGGGATTTTCGTGCCGTGCGCCGGGCTCGTGATGATGGAGCGCACCGGCATCGATTCGAGAATCTTGAAATTCTTCGGATCGGCCTTGTCGCCGGGCACCATCGGCTTGATGGTGACGCGGTACGAGGTGCCGGTCATGCCCGGGCCGTCGTGCTCCTTGTCGCGGATGGTGATCTTGGTCAGCCATTTCTGCGAGGTCGAGCCGGCCCAGCCGGGATAGACGAGCCGCACCGGACCGCCATGGATGTTCGGCAGCGGCTGCCCGTTCATCGCCCACACGATCATCGAGTCCGGATCCATCGCCTTGGCGATACGCACGCCGCGCGACAGCGTCGGCTTGCTGGGATCGCCCGACAGATGCAGGTCGGCCGCGTAATGCGCGGTGTAGATGCCGGACGGCTTGATGCCCGCGGTCTTGAGCACGTCGGCCAGACGGATGCCGGTCCATTCCGCGCAGCCGGCGCCGCCATTGGTCCACTGGTTGCCGCTCGCGCGCGGCGTGAAGAACGAGCGGCCGTTGCCGCCGCATTCGAGCACCATGCGACGAGTCTGCGCCTTGTATTTCGCCTTGAGCTCGCCGAGCGTCAGTTCGAGCGGCTTGTTCACCTCGCCGTCGATGACGATCTTCCACTTGTCCGGCTCCTTGGCGGCTTCCGGAATCTGTCCATTGCAGCGGACATAGAACTTGTCGATCGGCGTCGTGTCGTCGTCGAGCAGGCTTTCGGGCGTCTCGGCGACCAGCGGACGCTCGCCGATCACGACCAGCTTGTCGCTCTTGCCCGGGTAGTTGAGATAGGTCGGCCCCTTGGGTGCAGCCGGAGCCGCGGGGGCGGCCGGCTGGGCCTGCGCGAGCGCCGCCGGCATCAGGCCGGCCGGCATGTTGTGCGCGAAGGGAATGGTACCGCCCACCGTGGCACCGACGGCGGCCAGTCCTGCGCCGCCGAGAAATCCCCGGCGATTGACGTCCGCGCGACGGCCGAACACCACCGCATCGGCCCGTTCCGGATCGTCCGCGTAAAGCTCCTCTATCGATCGTTCGATCTTGCCAGTCATTACGTCCTCCCTAAACGCCGCTTCCGGCGATTTCCGGTTATTCGCGACCCGCGTCGCGATTCCGGGGCAGGGAAGAAACGAACCGGCCCGAAGATTTATTCCGTCAGCCGGTGCAGGGCGGCGCGGCGAGGCCGGCCTGCCGCAGGCCGCTCGCGGCATCCGGATCGGCATTCAGGCGGGTCTGCCGCCGGGCGGCCTCAGCGATGATGGCGAAGCGGGCTTCGGGCATGCCGAACGCGAGGAGTTCGTAGGAGAGCTGTCCGGCATTCCAGCCGGCGCGGCGGCTGCCGCCGGGAGACTGCGCGGCGAGGCCGGCGGGGCGGACATGCAGCTCGAGCCGGCAGCCGCGCGGACCGCGATAGGTCGCGACCAGGAGCGGGCCGTCCGCGAGGGTGCGGAAATCGACGCCGCGCAGCGACAGGCGCGCCGCGGCGAAATCCGGAATGACCGGCCGCACCGGGAAGGCCGCGAACACGATCGGCCGGTCCGCGCTGTCCTCAAGCGCCACCGGCTCGCTGCGCGGCATGAAAGCCAGAAACCCCGCCCCCGACAGGATCGCGACGATCGCGGCGGCCGCCGCCGGCCAGGCGAAGCGGCGCCAGGCCGCACGAGCGAGGCGTGACGCCGGCTGCGGCGGCACCTGCACGACGGGCGCCGTCTCCACGAACTCCATCACACACGCCTTGAGGCGCGCGAGCGCGGCATAGCCGCGCGCCAGATCGCGGTCGGCGGCCAGACGCGCGGCGATCTCCGCCTGCGCGGCGGGATCGAGCTCGCCGTCGACCAGCGCATTGAGCTGCAGCAGGTCGCGCTCCCTGCGCTCGCGTTCGGCGTTCATGGCATTATCGTCGTTCATGACCGGCGGCCCTTGTTCGCCTTCATCGGCCGCACCGTGCTTGCCTCGATGGCGGCAAGCAGCAGGCTGCGGGCGCGTGCCAGACGACTCATGACCGTTCCGGGCGGAAGATCGAGAAACGCGGCGGCCTCCGCGTAGCTGAAACCGGCAATGTCGATCAAGCCGATAATTTCACGATGCGCGGCAGACAGCGCGGTCAGCCCCTGTGCGACCGTGATCTTTGCGATGCAGGCCTCGTCGAAGCCCCAGATGTCGGGCACGATGGCGCTGTCGGACACCTGCTCGCGGCGCCGGCGCAATTCGTCGATCGCGGCGTTGCGCACGATCCGGAACATCCAGGCCCGGTAGGCGGCCGGATCGGCCGGCACCCGCTCGGCGGCGAGCGCGCGCGTCACCGCCTCCTGCACCAGATCGCGGGCATGGTCGGGGTCGCCGAGCAGGGTGCGCGCAAACGCTACCAGCCGCGGCAGCAGCACGACCATGGCCTCGTGGATCGTGGGCGGTGTCGACACCTGACGTTCACCGGCCATTCGCGTCCCGTTGCCCGAAATGGATCGCAGACCGCGCCGACTATCGGGCGACCGGGACAATGTTGCAACAATGGACCGGAACATCCGACCCGGAAGAGCGGTTTGCTTGTGCTGGACCGCCGGCCCGGCTAGTGTCGGTCCCCGTCACGCCCTTGGGCGCAACGCCTTGGAAAGACTGCACATGTTCAAATTCCTGGCTGCCGTCCTGGTCCTGTCCGCCGCCTTTCTGGCGGCCGCGGAACAGCCGGCCGATGCCCAGACCCGCTACGAACGCGCCCCGCGCGGCGCGGGCACCGTGGTCTATTATGTCGACGAATTCGGCCGCCGCCGCACCCGCGTGATCGTCCAGCGGCGCTCCTTCCTCGACGCCGGCACCGAGGTGATGCCGGGCGAACGCAAGTACAACGACTATGCGTTCCCGCCGAATTACTCGCCCTCGAGCAACGCGTTCGGTCCGGGCCTCGATTTCGACCAGCGCCAGCCGCTCAACAACTGGTTCGACACCCCGCACCGCTGAAACTGGTTCGACACCCCGCACCGCTGACCGCGATCGCGGGTTCGGGATTTCAAAAAGCAAGACGCGCGGCGATGAGCCGCGCGTCTTTATTTTTCGCCACTCCCCGTGACGGGAAAAACGTTCGCATCCTTTCAGCAGCGCCGCGATCAGGCGGCGAGCTTCTCCATCTCCTCGACGATCGCCTGCCCCATCTCCACGGTGCCGACCGACTTGCCGCCCTGCGCGATGTCGGCGGTGCGCAAGCCGCGCGCGAGCGCAGCCGCGATCGCCGCCTCCAGCATGTCGGCCTGTTTGCCCATGTCGAACGAGTAGCGCAGCGCCATGCCGAACGAGGCGATCATGGCGATGGGATTGGCGAGGCCCTTGCCGGCAATGTCGGGCGCGGAGCCGTGCACCGGCTCGTAGAGCGCCTTGCGCGTGCGGGTCCTGGGATTGGTCTCGCCGAGCGAGGCCGAGGCCAGCATGCCGAGCGAGCCGGTGAGCATGGCGGCAACGTCGGAGAGCATGTCGCCGAACAGATTGTCGGTGACGATGACGTCGAACTGCTTGGGATTGCGCACGAGCTGCATGCCGCCGGCATCCGCCAGCATGTGTTCGAGCTGCACGTCCTTGAATTCGCGCTGATGCACCTGGGTGACGACCTCGTTCCAGAGCACGCCCGTCTTCATGACGTTGCGCTTCTCCATCGAGGTCACCTTGTTGCGGCGCTTGCGCGCCAGCTCGAACGCCACGCGCGCGATGCGCTCGATCTCGTAGGTGTCGTAGACCTGGGTATCGACTGCCCGCTTCTGGCCGTTGCCGAGATCGGTGATGGTCTTGGGCTCGCCGAAATAGACGCCGCCGGTCAGCTCGCGCAGGATCATGATGTCGAGGCCTTCGACCAGCTCGCGCTTAAGCGAGGAGGCGTCGGCGAGCGCGGGATAGGTCACCGCCGGGCGCAGATTGGCGTAAAGCTGGAGGTCCTTGCGCAGGCGCAGCAGGCCGGCCTCCGGGCGCACGTCGTAAGGCACGCCGTCCCATTTCGGCCCGCCGACCGCCCCGAACAGAACCGCATCGGCGGCCTGTGCTTTCGCCATCGTGGCGTCGGTGATCGAGACCTTGTGCACCTCGTAGCACGCGCCGCCGACCAGCCCTTCCTCGGTCTCGAAACGGGCAAGCCCCTTGCCGTTGAAGAATGCAATCAGCTTCTTGACCTCGGCCATCACTTCAGGGCCGATGCCGTCGCCGGGCAGAAGAAGCAGGTTGTGGGTGACCATGGATCCGTCTCGCTCCCCTCAGATGTCGCGCGGATTGCTAATGGCCTCCGCCGGCATTGGCAAGACACGGGGTACAGGACAGGTCCGCAAGCGCCCGCCCGCGCCCCGAACGAAAGAGCAAAGTCCGTCCGCGGCCGTTCGGGCTAGAATGACCGATTGACACTTTTTGGAACGAAGCATGACCAAGACCACGACCGGCAATTTTTTCGAAGATTTCCGCCTTAACCAGATCATCCACCACGCCACGCCGCGCACCGTCACGGCGGGCGATGTCGCACTCTATAACGGGCTGTTCGGCGCGCGCTTTGCCGTGCAGTCCGCCGACACGTTCGCGTCCGCGATCGGCTATCCGCGCGCGCCGGTCGACGACATGCTGGTTTTCCATGTCGTATTCGGCAAGACGGTGCCGGACATCTCGCTCAACGCGGTCGCCAATCTCGGCTATGCCAATGGCCGCTTCCTCAACCCGGTCTATCCCGGCGACACGCTGACGGCGGTCTCCGAAGTGATCGGGCTCAAAGAGAATTCCAGCCGCAAGACCGGCATCGTGTTCGTGCGCTCGGCCGGCTACCGGCAGGACGGCCAGATGGTGGTCGAATATGTCCGCTGGGTGATGGTGCGAAAGCGCGACGAGAAGGCCGAAGCACCGGGCGAGCACGTGCCGAAGCTGCCGGTGGCGGTGGAGTCGAACCTGCTCGGCGACGGCTGTCCGCTGATCCGCAACGGCCAGTACAACATGGCGCTGGCGGGCTCGCCGCACCGCTTCGCGGACTATGCGGTCGGCGAGAAGATCGATCATTGCGACGGCATGACGGTGGAGGAAGCCGAACACCAGATCGCGACGCGTCTCTATCAGAACACCGCGCGCGTGCATTTCAACCAGTATGCCGAGAGCAAGGGCCGCTTCGGCAAGCGGCTGATCTATGGCGGGCACGTCATCTCGCTCGCGCGCGCGCTGTCCTTCAACGGGCTTGCCAATGCCTTCCATATCGCCGCCATCAATGGCGGCCGGCATGTCGCGCCGCTGTTTGCCGGCGACACAGTGTTCGCCTGGTCGGAAATCCTCGCGGCGAGCGAACTGCCGGGCCGCGACGACGTGGGCGCGCTGCGCGTGCGCACGGTCGCGACCAAGAACAGGCCCTGCACCGATTTCCCGCTAAAGAACGGCGAAGAGGACGACCCGGCGGTGATCCTCGATCTCGATTACTGGGTGCTCATGCCGCGCTGAGCCGGCGCGAGCGCCTCGCCGGCCTCCGGATTGGCGCGCATGTGATCGACGAGCTGCTGCGCATAGAGCGGCAGCGCGTCGTAGTCGCGGATGCAGATGGTGAGGTCGCGCGGCGCCCAGGCGTCGGCCAGCTCGACGATGCGGATCGCCGCCGTCTTGACCGCGCGGCGCGCGGTGGTCTCCGGCACGATGCCGACGCCGACATTATGCTCCACCAGCCGGCAGACCGCGTCGAAGCTGCGCAACTGCACGCGCAGCCGCAGCGGACGTCCGGTGCGCGAGGCCTTGCCGGCGAGAAAGCGCTGCAGCGCGCTCGCGCGATCGAGCCCGACGAAATCGTAGTCGAGCACGTCGATGAAATTCACCTTGGCCTGGCCGGCGAGCGGATGGTCGGCGGCGACCACGAGCACGAAGCGGTCGCTGCGGAACGGATAGGTGGTCAGCCGCCCGGCATCGACGGTGCCGGCGATGATGCCGATATCGGCGACGCCCTCGGCGATGAGATCGACAATCTCGTCGCTCAGCCGCTCCTCGAGGTCGATGCTGACGTGACGATGCGTGGCCAGGAACGCGCTCAGCGTATCGGGCAGGAACTCGGTGAGGGCGTTGGTGTTTGACAGGACGCGGACCTGGCCGACCAGCCCGACCGCATAGACGCCGAGGTCCTCGCGCAGGATTTCGGCCTGCGCCAGGATGGTGCGCGCATGCTGGAGCAGGGTGCGCCCGGCCGGGGTCGGCCGCACGCCCTGCCGCCCGCGGGTCAAAAGGGCGGTGCCGAGCGTGGTCTCCATGTTGCGGATGCGGGTGGACGCCGCTCCGAGCGCCAGGTGGGCGCGCGCCGCGCCATGGGTGATGCTGCCCGCTTCGACGACATGGCGGAACAAACTGAGATCGATCAGGTCGAAGCGCATGCCAAACCTTCAATTTTGGCGAAGGCAAACTACGTCAAATAAACGTTGTCCGGCCGATTTTCCTGATGATAGTCCATTTTTCGCGAAGCTTAAAATGCGAACAGTTCCACCCGTGACCGCATCCGGTTCGGGTCTGGCGCGGTACGGAGTTCCAAGCATGGCCAGTCCGAAGGCGCCCGTCGCGCGCCCGCTATCGCCGCATCTGCAAATCTACCGTCCGACGCTGACGATGACGATGTCGATCGTCCACCGCATCACCGGGGCGGCGCTCTATTTCGGCACCCTGCTGCTGGCCTGGTGGCTGATCGCCGCCGCCGCCGGCCCCAACGCCTTCGCCACGGTGCAGGGCTTCATGGACGGCATCGTCGGCCGGCTGATCCTGTTCGGCTACACATGGGCGCTGCTGCACCACCTGCTGGGCGGCGTGCGCCATCTGATCTGGGACGCCTGCTACGGCTTCGGGCCGCGCGAGCGCGAACTCCTGACGCTGGCCGGCCTGATCGGCTCGGTCGGGCTCACCGTGCTGATCTGGATCCTCGGCTATCTGACCCTGGGTGGCGCGCGATGAACGACCGTACGAACCTGCGCACCCCGCTTTCGCGCGTCCGCTATCTCGGCTCCGCCCATGCCGGCACCGGCCATTTCTGGCGGCAGCGCCTGACCTCGGTCGCGCTTATTCCGCTCACCATCGTCTTCATCGCGATCGTGGTGGCGCTGCTCGGCCGCAACCATGCGGCGACCGTGCAGATCCTCGGCTCGGCGCCGGTCGCGATCCTGATGCTGCTGTTCGTGCTGACCGGCATCTATCACATGTGGCTCGGGATGCAGGTCATCGTCGAGGACTATGTGCACCACGAGCTGGTGAAAATCGTCACGCTGATGGCGAACACGTTCTTCTGCGCGGCGCTCGGCATTGCCTGCGTGTTCGCCGTTCTCAAGCTGAGCTTCGGAGTCTGACATCATGGCCGCGAACGGCAAAAACGGCAGCGCCGCACCGGCGGTCAACGGACAGGCCTATCCGATCGAGGATCATACCTACGACGTGGTCGTGGTCGGCGCCGGCGGCGCCGGGCTGCGCGCGGTGGTCGGCTGCGCGCAGGCGGGACTGAAGACCGCCTGCATCACCAAGGTGTTCCCGACGCGCTCGCACACGGTGGCGGCGCAGGGCGGCATCGCCGCCTCGCTCGGCAACATGGGCGAGGACGACTGGCGCTTCCATATGTACGACACCGTCAAGGGCTCGGACTGGCTGGGCGACCAAGACGCCATCGAATATCTCGTGCGCAATGCGCCCGAGGCGGTCTACGAGCTGGAGCACTGGGGCCTGCCGTTCTCGCGCACCGAGGACGGAAAGATCTACCAGCGTCCATTCGGCGGCATGACCACCCATTACGGCAAGGGCATCGCGCAGCGTACCTGTGCCGCCGCCGACCGCACCGGCCACGCCATGCTGCACACGCTCTACGGCCAGTCGCTGCGCTATTCGGCGGAATTCTTCATCGAATTCTTCGCCATCGACCTGATCATGGACGACGAGGGCCGCTGCCGCGGCGTCGTGGCGATGAAGCTCGACGACGGCTCGATCCACCGTTTCCGCGCGCAGACCACGGTGCTGGCGACCGGCGGCTATGGCCGCGCCTATTTCTCGGCGACGTCGGCGCACACCTGCACCGGCGACGGCAACGCCATGGTGCTGCGCGCCGGCCTGCCGCTGCAGGACATGGAGTTCGTGCAGTTCCATCCGACCGGCATCTACGGCGCCGGCTGCCTGATCACCGAAGGCGCGCGCGGCGAAGGCGGCTACCTCGTCAATTCGGAAGGCGAGCGCTTCATGGAGCGCTACGCGCCCTCGGCCAAGGACCTCGCCTCACGCGACGTCGTCTCGCGTTCGATGACGATCGAGATCCGCGAAGGCCGCGGCGTCGGCAAGAACAAGGACCACATCTATCTGCACCTCGACCATCTCGATCCCAAGGTGCTGCACGAGCGCCTGCCCGGCATTTCGGAATCCTCGCGCATCTTCGCCGGCGTCGACGTCACCAGGGAGCCGATCCCGGTGCTGCCGACCGTGCACTACAATATGGGCGGCATTCCCGCGAACTATCACGGCGAGGTGCTGACCAAGAAAGGCGGCGATCCCGACAGCGTCGTGCCCGGCCTGATGGCGATCGGCGAGGCGGCCTGCGTGTCGGTGCACGGCGCCAACCGGCTCGGCTCGAACTCGCTGATCGATCTCGTCGTGTTCGGACGCGCGACCGCGCTGCGCTGCGCGGAGAAGTTCACGAGCGGCGACAAGCAGCCCGAACTGCCCGCCGATTCCGCCGATCTCGCGCTGTCGCGGCTCGACAAAATCCGCCACGCCTCCGGCGGCACGCCGACCGCCGAACTGCGCCTGCGCATGCAGAAGGTGATGCAGACCAATTGCGCGGTGTTCCGCACCGGCGAGACGCTCGACGAGGGCCATAAGCTGATCCACGCGGTGTACGACGCGATGCAGGACGTGCACGTCACCGACCGTTCGCTGATCTGGAATTCCGACCTGATCGAGACGCTGGAGCTCGACAACCTGCTGGCGCAGGCCGTGGTGACCATGGACTCGGCGCGCAACCGCACCGAAAGCCGCGGCTCGCACGCGCGCGAGGACTATTCGCAGCGCGACGACCAGAACTGGATGAAGCACACGCTGGCCTGGATCGATCCCAGGACCAGCAAGGTCACGATCGACTACCGGCCGGTGCACGCCTACACGCTCACCAACGACATCGCCTATATCGAACCGAAAGCGCGGGTGTATTGACAGTCGCGTCATCACCGGGCCGGCGCATAGCGCCGCGCCCCGGTGATCCATCGAACATAACGATGGATTGCCGGGTCAAGTCCGGCAATGACAAAGGGGAAAGACCATGGTCCAGTTCACGTTGCCGAAGAATTCCAAGATCACCGAAGGCAAGGTCTGGCCGGCCGCGCCCGGAACGAAGAATGCGCGCGAGTTCCGCGTCTATCGCTGGAGCCCCGACGACGGCCAGAACCCGCGCATCGACACCTACCAGGTCGATCTCGACGATTGCGGGCCGATGCTGCTCGACGCGCTCATCTGGATCAAATCGAAGATCGACCCGACGCTGACCTTCCGCCGCTCCTGCCGCGAGGGCGTATGCGGCTCGTGCGCGATGAATATCGACGGCGTCAACACGCTCGCCTGCACGCGCACGATGAAGGAAGTGCCGTCCAAGACCGTGAACATCTATCCGCTGCCGCACATGCCGGTGGTCAAGGACCTGGTGCCGGACCTGACGAATTTCTATGCGCAATACGCCTCGATCGAGCCGTGGCTGCAGACCAAGACGCCGGAGCCGATCAGGGAATGGAAGCAGAGCCACGAGGACCGCGAGAAGCTCGACGGCCTCTATGAATGCATACTGTGCGCCTGCTGCTCGACCTCCTGCCCGAGCTATTGGTGGAATTCCGACCGCTATCTCGGCCCGGCCGCACTGCTGCAGGCCAACCGCTGGATCCTCGATTCGCGCGACGAATCGACCGGCGAGCGGCTCGATAATGTCGAGGACCCGTTCCGGCTCTATCGCTGCCACACCATCATGAACTGCACCAAGGCCTGCCCGAAAGGGCTCAATCCGGCCAAGGCGATCGCCGAGATCAAGATGAAGCTCGTCGAGCGGCAGGTGTAGGAACTTCCGCGTGTCATATTTTCTGCCTCATGCTGAGGAGCCCGCCGAAGCGACGCGAAGGCGGGCGTCTCGAAGCCTGAGGCCGGCCTGCATCATCCTTCCGAAACGGCGCGCGCGCCACGCTTGCACAGACTGCGCAAATCCGGCTGCGCGCGGCCTCCTCAAGGTGGGATCGGATTGAGATCGCGGCAGGAGGCAAGGCCATGATCGACCATATCGGCTTCCCCGTTACCGATTACGCACGCGCCAAGACATTCTATGCGAAAGCGCTCGCTCCGCTCGGCTACGCGCTGGTCATGGAAGTCGGGCAGGAGACCGGGAAAGGCTTCCGCGCCGCCGGCTTCGGCACCGGCGGCAAGCCCGATTTCTGGATCGGCGAGGAAGGCTGACTGAACAGGCCGCTGCATGTCGCCATCGCCGCAAAGGACCGGGCAAGCGTGGACGCCTTCCACAAGGCCGCGCTCGCGGCCGGCGGACGTGACAACGGCGCGCCCGGCCTGCGACCGCATTATCATCCGAACTATTACGGCGCGTTCGTGCACGATCCCGACGGCCACAATATCGAGGCGGTCTGCCACGCCCCCGCGTGACGCGCCGGCAGGCGGCGCGGGCAATTCCTAAAGCGGGACGGGTTTTCCTCCAATCGTCATCCCGCTTTAGCGCTTTGTTTGAGCATGATCCTTTCCGAAAACCGCTTCGCGCTTTTCGGGATCACGTTTTAGACGTAGCCCTGCAGCAGCATCTCGGAGCTGCTGCCGGCATCCTCGCCGCGCGCCGCGGTCTCGCCGTGCAAGCGCACGCAATAGCTCGACACGCGGCCGCCGTCGGTTGCGACGCCGCGATGCCGCGCGATCATGCGCAGCATCGGTTCGTTGCGTTCGGACGCGTCGAGAATCAGTTCGCTCAGCCCCAGCTCGCGCGCCCTGTCGACGGCACCCGCCATGAGCGCGCGGCCAAAACCGCGACCGCGCCAGGGCGTCTCGATCGAGAAGGCGGCATCGGCGCGAAATCCGGACGCATGCGGCACGATCTCGCCGGCGCCGCGCAGCTCGCCGTCCACCACAATGCCGATCAGCGCCGCGCGCGCGGCCAGCAGACGAAGGCAATGCGCATCGATGGCGCGGTCGTCGACCGCCGCGGCAAAACGGCTCCAGCGGCTTGCGCGGTCGAGCCGCAACAAATGGCGGTGATAGTCGGCGACGCCGACCCTTGCGATTGCGACCCTTGGCGCACCCGTATCCACGGCGTCCAACTCCCTTTGCCCGGCCGCGAGCTCCTCGGTCGGATCCCCATTCGCCAGGGTACATCGTGAATTTGTCGGGGCCGTTAACGGCCCCACCCGCGCGTGCGGGCTATCCAATTGGCCGAACACGGTTTTCACTCGGGCCCCGGCATGCACCCCGCTGCATTTTCGAGTCAGGGTTGACGGACGGCTAACCGGAAAACCCGACCTGCCCTTTCTGTCGCAGGGGCGGTCATTGAGGCCGGCCGGAACAAGGGAAACACCCGATCGGCCATTTCGCAGGGGCCGAATCGAGTGCGAATCAAAAGCACGAATCACTTGCGCGCGCTTCGAACAGGGAAGCTACAATGCCCAAATCGAGCATATGTTCTAATACTAAAGGTTGAATCAGCATTCATTTTCAATTTATAAGATCATCATACTGCACGATTTTTCATCACATTTCCCAATTTCTCATCAGTTTTAGTAAATCTTTAGCCGCTTGCGCCGCTAAATCCCCGCCGAGACCCGTTCGCAATCTTTGCGACGGCCAGTCCGGGGAACTGCAATGCCAAAAATTTCCTTTCGAATTCGCGGCCGGCTGATCGCCGGCTTTTCGGCGGTCTGCGTCGTCCTGGCCGCGGCAGTCGGTTTTACGCTTTACGAGGTCCGCGAGGTGGATGGCGTCATCAAACGCATCGCCAACCTGCGCGTACCGGTCGCGCTGACCTCGACCGAGCTCGACGCCAGCGTCTATGCGTCGCTCGCCAGCCTGCGCGGCTATCTGCTGACCGGCGATCCGCAGGGCAAGGCGGACCGCGATGCGATCTGGAAGGAAATCGACGCGACGGCGGCGCGCTTCGACAAGATGGCCGAAGGCTTCACGCGCGAAGAGAACAGGCGCCTGTGGGCGGAAACCAAATCGCTGCTGAAGGAATTCCGCGCCGCTCAGGACAGGATCGAGGCGATCGCCTTCACCGACGACGCCCTGCCGGCGACCAAGGTGCTGCTCAACGAAGCGGGTCCGCTGGCCGCGACGATGTTCGCCGACATCACGCGCATGATGAACGAGGAGGAAACGCTCGAAGCCTCGCCCGACCGCAAGCGCCTGCTCAAGGCGATGGCAGATGCCCGCGGCAACTTCGCCGCCGCCACCGCGCAGCTTCGCATGTACCTGCTGTCGGGCAGCAAGGAGGACAAGGAGCGTTTCGCGGCGCCGTGGGAGGCGTTCCAGAAAGGGCTTGCCGGCGTCGTCGCGCAGAAAGCCCTGCTGAACCCGGGCCAGCGCACGGCGTTCGAATCGTTCCTCAAGGCCAATGACGGATTTCGGCCGCTGACCGACAAGATGTTCTCTATCCGCGGATCGGATCGCTGGAACATGCCGGTCTTCCTGCTGCGTACCGAGGCCGCGCCGCGCGCCGGCAGGATCATCGAGCTGATGGAAGGCGCCAAGCAGGCCGACGGCCGGCGCAATGGCGGCCTGAAAGGCAACCAGAGCGAAATGCTCGTCGTCGACACCACCAAGGCGGTCAACGATCTCGACACCCTCACCTGGCTGCAATGGATCCTGCTCTTCGTGGGTCTGGCGGCCGCCGTCACCATCGCGCTCCTCACCGCGCGCGCCATCGTCAATCCGGTGCAGGGCATGAACAACGCGATGGGCAGGCTCGCGCACGGCGACACCTCGGTCGAAATCCCGGGCATCGGACGCTCCGACGAGATCGGCGACATGGCGGGCGCGGTCCAGGTGTTCAAGGACAACATGATCGAGGCCGAGCGGCTGCGCGCCGAGCAGGCCGAGATGGAGCAGCGCGCCGCCGCGCAGCGCAAGGCGGACATGCACCGGCTCGCGGACGAATTCCATGCCGCGGTCGGCGAGATCATCAACACGGTCTCGTCGGCCTCGACCGAGCTGGAAGCGGCGGCCAATTCGCTGACCAAGACGGCGGAGAACACCCAGCACCTGTCCACCACCGTGGCGGCGGCTTCGGAAGAGGCGTCGACCAACGTGCAGTCGGTGGCGAGCGCCGCCGAGGAGCTGTCCTCGTCCGTGCACGAAATCGCGCGGCAGGTCCAGGAATCCAGCAACATCGCCAACGACGCCGTGCGTCAGGCCGAACGCACCGACACCCGCATCAACGAGCTGTCGCAGGCGGCCGGGCGCATCGGCGACGTGGTCAACCTGATCACCGCCATCGCCCAGCAGACCAACCTGCTCGCGCTCAACGCCACGATCGAGGCGGCGCGCGCGGGCGAGGCCGGCAAGGGCTTCGCGGTGGTGGCACAGGAGGTCAAGGCGCTCGCCGCCCAGACCGCCAAGGCCACCGATGAGGTCGGCGCCCAGATCGCCAGCATGCAGACGGCCACCCAAGACTCGGTGACCGCGATCAAGGACATCTGCAGCACCATCAAGCGCATCTCGGAGATCGCCGCCTCGATCGCGGCGGCGGTCGAGGAGCAGGGCGCCGCGACGCAGGAAATCTCCCGCAACGTGCAGGAAGCGGCCGCCGGGACCACGCAGGTGGCGGCCAACATCACCGAGGTCAATCACGGCGCGGCCGAAACCGGCTCGGCCTCGACCCAGGTGCTGTCCTCGGCGCAGTCGCTCTCGCAGGAGAGCAACCATCTCAAGACCGAAGTCGAGAAATTCCTGTCGACGGTCCGCGCGGCCTGATTGTCGCACCCCTGCGCGGCAGGGCACGGGCGGCCATGATCCCCATGGCCGCCCGTCGTGTTTTTACGGCGTTCGTGCGAATTGAAGACGGCAACCGGACAGGCGCATGTGCGTTAGTCCAGACGCCGCCGCCGATCGGCCTTGGTTCGAACACAGGCGGCGCGCATTCTGCGTAGTGTCGAAACAATCCGCCCTCCCGCCGCCGCCTCCCCAACGACAGCCGCAACCATGATCACGCTCACGCCACTGGTGCTCGTCACCGCTCTCGCTTCCGTGCCCGCAGACCAGCCCGCGCAAGGACAGGACCTGCGCACACCGGACGCCCGCCTGCATCTGGCGCAGGGACTGGTGCCGGCCCAACCCGAGCGCAAGCCGGCGGAAGAGCCGGAAAGAAAACCCGCGCCCGGCCCCGCTCCGGCCCGCCCCGCGCCCCCGGCCGCAAGGCCGGCCCCGCCGCCGGCAGCGCCTGCCGCACGGCCGGAGCGTCCGCGCCCGCCGTCGCCGGCCGAAGCGCCGCGCCGGCCGAGCGTCGCGACGCCGCCACCGGCGCCCGCGCCTGCCCCACGCACCCCCGCACCTCCTTCGACGGCACGGCCGACCCCCGGGCCCGCGCCCGCCCCCGCCGCGCGGCAGCCGGATCGGCAACCCGACCGGTCGGCCCCGCGAACCGCGCCGCCGCCCGCCGCCGGACCCGCTCTTGCACCGGCGCCTGACCGGCGTCCGCAGCAGGCCCAGCCGCCGGCCGCCCCCGACGACCGCTTCCGCGACCGGCGCGGCCCGCGTGACGCAGGCCCGCGTGATGCAAGACCTCGCGATGCAAGTCCGCGGCCGGGTCCTGTGCCCGGCCCCGCCCCCAGCGCCGCGCAGCCGCAGCTTCGCAGCATCGAGGACGCGCGGCGCGAACGGCGCGAGGAGACGCGCGACGGCCGCACGGTGATCCGCGAAGGCAACCGCACCTTCATCCGCGAGGGCGACCGCACCATCGTGCGCCGGACCGAGAGCGAGCGCTTCCGGCGCGGTGCCCGCGACGTGCGCACCGAGCGGCGCGGCGACCAGACCCTGACCATCGCCGTGCGTCCGAACGGCATCCAGATCGTCACCGTCACCGACACGGACGGCCGGCTGGTCCGCCGCACCCGCCGCGACGCGCGCGGCCGCGAGCTGGTGCTCATCGACAACCGGGCGCGCGGCCCGCGCCGCGCGGACGGCTATTACGTACGGATGCCGCCGCCGGTCATCCGCATCCCGCGCAACCGCTACATTGTCGAGGCCGAGCGCGCCGATCCCTACCTGATCTACGAGACGCTGATAGCGCCGCCGGTCGACTATCTCGAACGGCCCTACTCGCTCGACGAGGTGCTCTACAGCCCCGAACTGCGCGACCGCATGCCGCGCGTCGATCTCGACACGATCACGTTCGAGACCGGCTCATGGGAGGTCACGCCCGACCAGGTCGACCGGCTGGCGCCGATCGCCGAGGCGATCAACCGCGCCATCGCCGCCAATCCGGCGGAAGTGTTCCTGATCGAGGGCCATACCGACGCGGTCGGACCGGACATCGACAACCTGTCGCTCTCCGACCGGCGCGCGGAATCGGTCGCCATCCTGCTGACCGAGGAATTCGGCGTGCCGCCGGAGAACCTGACCACGCAGGGCTATGGCGAGCAGTACCTGAAAGTGCCGACCGACGGACCCGAGCGGCTGAACCGGCGCGTCACCGTCCGCCGCATCACGCCGCTGCTCGCGGGCGAAGGCCCGCCGCGATAAGCGAGACACGAACGCGGGGCGCGCGCGCGCGCAGACGCGCGTCCCGCGCTTCGCCGTTCAGAGGCCGAGCTTCTTGCGGCGCTGGCCGAGCGTGCGCAGGCGCAACGCATTGAGCTTGATGAAGCCCTCGGCATCGCGGTGGTCGTAGGCGACCGCACCTTCCTCGAACGTCACGAGCTCCTGGTCGTAGAGCGAATATCTGCTGTCGCGCCCGACGACAGCGACCGAACCCTTGTAGAGCTTGAGCCGCACGCGGCCGCTGACCAGTTCCTGCGACTTGTCGATCGCCGCCTGCAGCATCTCGCGCTCGGGCGTGAACCAGAAGCCGTTATAGATCAGCTCGGCATATTTCGGCATCAGCTCATCTTTCAGATGCGCCGCGCCGCGGTCGAGCGTGATGCTCTCGATCGCGCGGTGCGCGACCAGCAGGATGGTGCCGCCCGGCGTCTCGTACATGCCGCGCGACTTCATGCCGACGAAACGGTTCTCCACGAGATCGAGACGGCCGATGCCGTTCTTCTTGCCGAGATCGTTGAGCGCTTGCAGCAGCGTCGCCGGCGACATCTTTTTGCCGTCGATCGCGACCGGATCGCCCTTCTCGAAATCCACCGTGATCACGGTCGGCGTGTCGGGCGCCTGTTCCGGATCGTCCGTGCGCGAGAACACATAGTCGGGCACTTCCGTGTCCGGGTCTTCCAGCACTTTGCCTTCCGACGACGAATGCAGGAGATTGGCATCCACCGAGAACGGCGCCTCGCCGCGCTTGTCCTTGGCGATTGGGATCTGGTGCTTCTCGGCGAAGTCGATCAGCCGGGTGCGCGAAGTGAGGTCCCATTCGCGCCAGGGCGCGATCACGATGACGTCCGGCTTGAGCGCATAATAGGTCAGCTCGAAGCGCACTTGGTCGTTGCCCTTGCCGGTGGCGCCGTGACAGACCGCGTCGGCGCCGACCTTTTCCGCGATCTCGATCTGCTTCTTGGCGATCAGCGGGCGCGCGATCGAGGTGCCGAGCAGATACTGGCCCTCATAGACCGTGTTGGCGCGGAACATCGGGAACACGTAATCGCGGACAAATTCCTCGCGCAGGTCCTCGATGAAGATGTTCTCGGGCCTGATGCCGAGCAGCAGCGCCTTGGCGCGCGCGGGCTCGAGCTCCTCGCCCTGGCCGAGATCGGCGGTGAAGGTCACCACCTCGCAGCCATAGGTGGTCTGCAGCCACTTGAGAATGATGGAGGTGTCGAGGCCGCCCGAATAGGCCAGCACCACCTTCCTGACGTCCTTCTTGTCCGTTTTCGCAGCCATGAAACCGCCCGCTGTAGCGAAAAATTCGCGCTGTCTTAGCGGGCGGGGCAGGCGGCGGCAAATCTTTCCGGTTTGCGGCGACCGGCTACCCGCAGAGAGCCCGAGAGGGCGGCGTCCGGCAGGAGGGCGGACAGGCGGAACGCAAAATAATGCCGGCCGGTGATTCCTATGACCCCGCCGGCCTGCGTCATGCGCGCGGGGCGTCCCTGCGCACGAAGCCGCCGCGCATGAGCGACCATTGCCCGCCGATCAGCCGGCCGGCCGTCACGATTATCGCGTTCAGCGCGCGCGCGAACGCATCGGCGCCCGCGGCCGAAACACCAGGCCTTTCCCAGCGAAAGAACAGACCGTGCAGCAGCCAGACGACGAGCGCGGTGAGGCCGGCGGCGAAGACGACATCGGAGAGGAAATGCGCGCCGGCGGCCACGCGCATGAAGGCAATCGCCGCGCCATAGACCAGCACGACTGCGAAGGCGCCCCGGCGCAGCACCGCCGGCATGACTGCGGCGATCGCGAGCAGCGCGAAGGCGACCGAGACCTCGCCGGACACGAACGAGCAATTGCCGGTGCAGGTGCCGCCGATGTCCCACCACGCCATGAAGGGCTCGCTGCCGCCGGTCTGCAGGATCGAGCCCGGGCGCGGACGCGGCCAGAACGGCTTGAGCAGGCCGTTGACCAGCAATCCGGGACCGAGCGCGAGCGCGGCGATCACGAACAGCCCGACGCGCGGCGGAATGAAGATGCGCGCACGCGGCCGATTGAGCTGGATGGCGGTGAAGGTCAGGACGATCGCAAGGACGGTTGCCGGGACGGCGAGATTGACCTGCCGCAGAATTTTGAAGGCCGACTTGCCGGCGAGCGGAAACTTCCGGCCCGGATCGCCGCCGACGAAATGCAGCGCGACTTCAAGATCGAGCGACGGATATAAAGCGAACAGACAGGCCGCGGCAAGCAGCACGCCGCCGATCAGACAAATTCCAACGCGCGCCACGACGAATTCCCCCCAACCCGGGGCGGATCGTCGTTGCCGATTGTGACGCCGGCATTAAGCGGGGTTGGCGTTTCGGCGACACTAATGCTGCGGCTTTGGACAAGGGCGCCCGAACAGGCACGCCGCCTATGCGTCAGCGCGCCCGGCGCGGCTTGCGGCGCGCCGGCTGGCCGGCATAGCGCGGATTGGGCTCGCAGATGCCGCCGATGCCGCGGACCGTCGCCAGGCATTGCTGGAAGCTGACGAAGCCGCAATTGTAGGTCGTCCAGTCGTAGCGCGCGCACCAGGGATATTCCCGCGCCTGGGCCGGCGGCGACCAGAACAACTGCGCCACGAATGCAAGGCTGAGAATGCCCGCGGCGAGACAGATGCGTTTCGAACCGGACATGAGACCTCCTCAGGCGGCCTTAAGCTGCAACCCCAAAATACAACCCGAAACATCAATGATGAACCCTCGCAAACGTTCCGTCGAGTTCTCAGGATGATTGCGTCCGGTGTATTTTTCGCTCAAAGCTGACGCATCCCGATCCGGCCCGCCATGACCGAACCCACACTCGATTTCTGGTTCGAATTCGCCTCGACCTATTCCTATCCCGCCGCCATGCGGATCGAAAAGCTGGCGCAGGCGCAAGGGGTGCGCCTGAACTGGCGGCCGTTCCTGCTCGGGCCGATCTTCAAGGCGCAGGGCTGGGACAATTCGCCATTCAATATCTATCCGCTGAAGGGCCGCTACATGTGGCGCGATCTCGCGCGCGTGTGCCGCGATCTCGGCCTGCCGTTCGTGCAGCCGTCGAAATTCCCGCAGGCCGGCCTGCTGGCCGCACGCGTGGCGCTGGTGGGGCTCGAGGAAGGCTGGGGCGCCGAATTCATCCGCGCGGTCTATCAGGCGCAGTTTGCCGAAAGCCGCCTCATCAGCGATCCGGCGGAAATCCAGGCGATCCTTGTCGCGTTGAAGCGCGACGCCCGCGCCGTGTTCGAGCGCGCGCAATCGGACGCCATCAAGAACCGGCTGCGCGAGAACACCGAGGACGCGCAGCGGCTCGGGATTTTCGGCGCGCCGAGCCTTGTGACCGCGGACGGCGAATTATTCTGGGGCAATGACCGCATCGAGGCCGCGCTCGCCTGGGCGAAGGCCGCGGTGTGAGGTGCGGTAAATGCACTAAAGCGGGATGGTATCCACTTCGCTCGAAAACGCTCCAAGCCGGCCGTCACGGCTTTGCGAGATCGCGCAGCAGGCTCGCGGCCACCGTGAGCTTGGACAGGCTCAGGCCGGTATCGGCGATCTCGTGCACCGCGGCGCGGATGCGCTCCACCTCGCCGCCGCGCTGCGTAACCCAGGCCGCAAGCGCCTCCTTGGCCGGCTTGCCACCGAGCAGCATCTCGGCGGTGAGCCGGCGCATCGCCTCGCCCAGTTCGTCGCGCGCGCGATCGAGCGCCAGCCGGTCGAAATAATCGGCGGCGGCGATGCGCGTGGCGGCGGCGGCGATGCGGTCGATGCGGTCGATGCGGAAGAAATCGCGCGCGGCGAAATAGGTGGCGGCAGCATCCGCAATGGCGCGTCCGGTCTTGTCGGCAACGAGCGCGATGTCGGTTCCCGCCGCGAGCGCCGGCAGGCTTGCCGCCCTGGCGGCGAGCGCGTCGGGCACGCCGGCCTTGGTCAGTTCCTCGATGCGGGCGGCGCGCTGGCGGGCGGCGGCTTCCGGCAGCGCGGTCGTCAGCACCGCCTCCACCTCGGCGACGGCACGCGCATAGCGCTCGACGACGTCCGACAGTCCTTTCGACAGGTCGGCGTTGCGCAGGAACCATACGATGCGGTCAAGCAGCAGGTCCTGCACGGCGGCATAGAGTTCGAGTTGCAGCGTGCCGGGAATCTTCGCGTCGAGCGCGTCGATCTGCGCGTTCAACGCCGGCATGTCGTAGCTGTCGCGCACCGCGACGAAGGCGCCGACCACCGCCGGCGCCGGCGCGCCGGTCTCGTCCATCATGCGCATCAGCACCGAGGGGCCGCCGCGATTGATCAGCGAATTGACGATATGGGTCGCGATGATCTCGCGCCGCAGCCGGTGGCGGTTGAGCTCCTGCGGAAAGCGCTCGGCCAGCAGCGCGGGGAAATAGCGGCTGAGCTCGCGCCGCAGATAGGGATCGTCGGGCACGCCAGTTTCCAGCACGTCGCCGAACAGCGTCAGCTTGGCATAGGCGAGCAGCACCGCGAGCTCCGGCCGGGTCAGCGGTTGCGCGCGGCGGCGGCGCTCGGCGAGCGCCATGTCGTCGGGCAGCAATTCCACCGCGCGGTCGAGCAGGCCGCGCCGCTCCAGCGTCTGCATCAAGCGCTGCTGGAAACCGAGCTCGTCGAGCCCGCGCCGTTCGGCGAGCGAGAGCGCCAGCGTCTGCTGGTAATTGTTGCGCAGCACGAGGCGCGCGACCTCCTGGGTCATGGCCGCGAGCAGGTCGTTGCGCGCATCAAGCGCCAGCGTCCCGCTGCGCAGCAACGCGCTCAGCGCGATCTTGATGTTGACCTCGACGTCGGAGGTGTTGACGCCGGCGGAATTGTCGATGGCGTCGGTATTGAGCCGTACGCCGCGCAGCGCCGCCTCGACGCGGCCGCGTTGCGTCATGCCGAGATTGGCGCCCTCGCCGATCACCTTGCAGCCGAGCCCGGCGGCCGCGATGCGGATGGCGTCGTTGGCGCGGTCGCCCACCGCCTCGTCGCTCTCCTCGGAGGCGCGCACATAGGTGCCGATGCCGCCGAACCAGAGCAGATCGACCGGCGCGCTCAGGATCGCGCGCATCACCTCCTGCGGCGTCGCGCGTGGGCTCTCGATGTGCAGCAGCGCCCGCATCTCCGCCGAGACCGGGATTTCCTTCAAGCTGCGCGGAAAGACGCCGCCGCCCTTGGAGATCAGCGCCTTGTCGTAATCCTGCCAGCTCGAGCGCGGCAGCGCGAACAGCCGCGCGCGCTCGGCAAAGCTTTTTTCCGGGTCGGGTGCGGGATCGATGAAAATGTCGCGATGGTCGAACGCGGCGACGAGCCGGATCGTCTTCTCGCGCAGCATGCCGTTGCCGAACACGTCGCCCGACATGTCGCCGACGCCCGCCACCGTGAACGGCGTCGCCGCGATATCGGTGTCCATCTCACGGAAATGCCGCTTCACCGCCTCCCAAGCGCCGCGCGCGGTGATGCCCATCTTCTTGTGGTCGTAGCCGGCCGAACCGCCGGAAGCGAAAGCGTCGCCGAGCCAGAAGTCGCGTTCGAGCGACAGCGCGTTGGCGATGTCGGAGAAGGTCGCCGTGCCCTTGTCGGCGGCGACCACGAGATAGGGATCGTCGCCGTCGTGGCGCACCGCGTTCTCCGGTGGCACCACCGCCTCGTCCGCGATATTGTCGGTGACGTCGAGCAGGCTCGCGATGAACAGCTTGTAGGTCGCAACCCCTTCCGCCTGGATCGCCTCGCGGGTGCCGCCGACGGGCAGGAGCTTGGGCACGAAGCCGCCCTTGGCGCCGACCGGCACGATCACCGCGTTCTTGACCTGCTGCGCCTTGACCAGACCGAGAATCTCGGTGCGGAAATCCTGCGGCCGGTCGGACCAGCGGATGCCGCCGCGCGCGACCTTGCCGAAGCGCAGATGCACGCCTTCCACGCGCGGCGAATAGACGAAGATTTCATAGAGCGGCTTGGGCAGCGGCAGCGCGTCGATCTTGCGACTATCGAACTTGATCGCGATCTGCGCCTTCGCCTGACCCTGCGCGTCGGTCTGGAAGAAATTGGTGCGCACGGCGGCGCGGATCGCGCCGACGAAGTGGCGGACGATGCGGTCCTCGTCGAGGCTCTGCACGCTGATGAGCGCGGTCTCGATCTCGGCGACGACGGCGTCTTCCTGGCCGGTGCGCCGGTCGCCGAGCGGGGCGAGGCGCGGATCAAAGCGGATCTGGAACAGACGCGCGAGCGCGGCCGCGATGGCGGGATGCTTGCGCAGCGTCGTCCACATGTAATCCTGCGAGAACGGCACCCGGATCTGGCGCAGATAGCGCGAGATGGCGCGGACGAGCGCGACGTCGCGCCACCACAATTCGGCGGCGAGCACGAGCCCGTTATAGCCGTCGTTCTCCGCCACCCCGCGCATGACGACGAGGAGACACGCTTCGAGCGCCTGCTTCAGGCCGCCGATGTCGGCGGGGCCGCCGTCGGCGCGCTCGAGCACCATGTCGTGCAGCGCGACCCTGGACTGGCCGTTCCCGACGAACGTCACGTCGAAGGTCGTCTCGTCGACGACCCGAAATCCCATGTTTTCGAGGATCGGCACCCGCTCCGACAGCGGGATCGGCCGGTTGTAGCTCCAGACCTTGAGGCCAATCTGCGCGCCGGCATCCTGGCGCGCGTGGAATTCCACACTCAGCGGACGCTGCGAGGTGAGGTTCTCGATGGTGCGGATGTCGGCGACCGCTTCGGAGGGCATATAGCGGTGGCGGTAACCGGGCGAGAAGGCATTGCTGTAGCGTTCGAACAGCGCCTTCGCCTTGACCGCGTCGTAGGCGAGCGCGAGCGTCTCCGACAGCGCGTCGCTCCAGGTGCGCACGATCGCCCCGACCCCGTATTCGAGCGCGGCGCGGTCGACGTCGCCGACCGGCTCCTTGGAGCGCCGGATCACGAAATGGATGCGCACCAGCGGGCCTTCGGGAACGAACGGCGTCTGCGTGCTGATCGAGCCCTTGAAGCGGGCGGCCAGAAATTCGCCGATCGCGCCGATCACGCGGCTGTCGGCGCGGTTGCCAGGCATATAGACGAGGGCCGAGACGAAGCGATCGTAGCGGTCGCGATGCACCAGCACGCGCACGCGCGGCCGCTCCTCGAGCTGGAGGATCGTCATCGCAAAGCGATAGAGCGTCTCCTGGTCGAGCTGGAACAGTTCGTCGCGCGGATAGGTCTCCAGCGTGTTCAGCAGCGCCTTCCCGGAATGCCCGGCGGGATTGAAGCCGGCGCGCGCGAGCACCGCGTCGATCTTGCGGCGAACGAAGGGGATGCTGCGGGTCGAGCGTGTATAGGCGGTCGAGGTGAACAGGCCGAGGATGCGGAATTCGCCGACCGCGCGTCCCTGCGCGTCATAGCGCTTGACCCCGACATAATCCATGAAGACGCGCCGGTGCACGCGCGAGCGCGATGCCGATTTGGTCACGAACAGCGCGCGCGGCTCGTCGAGCACGGCGCGGATTTCCGGCGACATCAATTGACGGCTCGCGCCGCGCGAACGGTCGCGCAGGATTCCGAGCCCGGTCTCGTGACAGGCGTCAAAGGAATCGGTCTGCGGTGAAAGCACGTGGTCGCGCACGCCGAGAAAGGTGAAATTCTCCGCCACCAGCCATTCCAGGAACTGGATCGATTCGGCGATCTCCTCCGCCGGCAGCGGCGGCGGATTCGTGCGCAATTCCTCGATCACACCGCCGACCCGCGCAAGCATCGCGCGCCAGTCGGCGACCGCGACGCGCACGTCGGCGAGCACCAGTTCAAGCTCCTGCACGATGACGGTCCGTCGTAACTCGTCCTCGATGCGCTCCACGTGCACATGGATGAAGCTTTCGCGCAGCGCTCCGTCCGGCGGCGCGCCCTCGGAGAGCGCGGTCAGCGCGCCGCTGGCGTCGCGCTGCGCCCCAAGCACCGGATGCGCGACGAGGCGGATCGAAAGCCCGCTTTCGGCCAAGGCCGCCATGACCGAATCGACCAGGAACGGCATGTCATCGTTGACGATCTCGATCACCGAGATGCCGTTGAGCCGCGTGGCGCCCTTCGGCGGCTGCGGGCTGACGAAGCGGATTTTCGGATGGCCGGGCCGGCGCACCTGCAGGAAGTCCCAGGCCTGCGCGCCGAGCACGGCCAGCTCCTCAGGCTCGTAGCCGACCAGGTCTTCGGGGGCGGCGCGCGAAAACAGGCGCGGCACGAAGCCCTGTGCCAGCGGCCCGGCGCGGCCATTGAGGGACTGATCGGCATCCTCGATCAGCTTGCGCGCAATGCGCTCTTCTTCGGTATCGAGCACGCTGGCGAAGCTCATGCAGGGTCTCCGGATCGGCAGGTTCCCTCGGGTGCAACGGGAGTCTTTATGAATCGCGTGTGGCGGTCGAGTGGCCACAAGCGGCCATGGTGGATTTATGGCGGATTTTCTGCAGCGCGTCCGCCGCCCGAAACGCAATTCCGCGCAAAAACCAGATCGATCCGTTTCGATCGGCACCGATCATGGTCTAGGCTGGCGATCCTGACCGGGGAGCATGACACGTGAGCAAGACACCAGCGAAATCGAAGAAAAACAACGGCAAGGCCGGCAAGCCGCAGGCGGCCGAAGGGCGCCGCGCGACCATGGCTGCGGCCGGCGGCGCGGCGGCGGGAGACGACACCGTGCCAGTCGCCCTGATGCTGCCCAAGCCCAGCCTCAACGAACCGATGTCCGCCTATTTCCGCAAATGCGAAGAGAAGCTCGGTTTCGTGCCGAACGTGCTCAAGGCCTATGCCTTCGACACCGCCAAGCTCGAAGCTTTTGTCGCGATGTACAACGATCTCATGCTCGCGCCATCGGGCCTGAGCAAGCTCGAGCGCGAGATGATCGCGGTCGCGGTCTCCTCGCACAACCGCTGCTATTATTGCCTGACCGCGCACGGCTCGGCCGTGCGGCAGCTTGCGTCGGACCCGGTGCTCGGCGAGCTGATGGTGATGAATTATCGCGCCGCCCGGCTGTCGAAGCGCCAGCGCGCGATGCTCGACTTTGCGGTCAAGCTGACGGCGGAGCCGTGGGCGGTGGAGGAAGAAGACCGCGCGAAACTGCGCAAGGCCGGATTCTCCGACCGCGACATCTGGGACATTTCCACGGTGACGGCGTTCTTCAACATGTCGAACCGCGTCGCCTCCGCGACCGACATGCGGCCGAACAGCGTCTATCACGGCATGACGCGCTAGCTGGCACGTCAATTGACGCGCCGACCGACCGGCGACGGACGCTCAAAGCTCGACCAGCTTGTCCGGCAATTCGTCGCGCTGCAACGCGCCGGGCGGGAAATGCTCGGTGAGCACCGCGCCGCATTTCTCGATCGCGGCCACGAAGCCGTCGCCGGCGCGCCCCTCGCGGATGCCCGCGATCAGGGCCGCGACCGCGTCGTCCCAGACCTGCTTGCTGACCCGGTCGTTGATGCCGGCATCGGCCACGATCTCGGCATAGCGCTCGGCCGCCGAGGCGAAGATGAGCACGCCGGTGCGCTGCTCGGTCTTCTCCAGGCCGTGCGCGAAGAACTGGTGCATCGCCTCGGCATGCGCGCGGTCGTGCTTGCGCTGCCGCGGCACGATGCGGAAGCGGATCGCCGGATGCGACAGCACGACGGCCGCCAGCGCGAACACCGCAAGCTGGAAAATATAGATCGCCGACGCCGGCCAGGTCGAAAACACCAGCAGCGGAAACGGCGCGAGCAAGGCGAGAGCGCACGCCCAGGCGAGCGGCACCAACCGGTAGGTGCTCGACTGGCGCGCGATCACGCAGAAGATTTCGCCCGAGGTCTTCGCCTCGGCGGCGCGGATCGCGTTGGTGACGCGCTTCTTGTCGTTGCCGGAAATCATCGCGCCCTCACCAGCTTCCCGACGAGCCGCCGCCGCCGAACGAACCGCCGCCGCCGGAAAATCCGCCGCCCGAGGAACCGCCGCTCCATGACGAGCCGCCCGACGAGCTGCCCGATGTCACGATGATCGGGATGGTGTCGAGCCAGTGGCGCTTGCCTTTCGGGTCGCGCTCGATGACGCCGGCCCGCATCAGCGCCTGGCGGATCGAACGCACGATGCCGAGCACGATGTTGGCGATGATGAGGAACACGATCAGGATGAAGAACGCCATCACGATCAGGTCGCCCTGCGACACCCGCTGCGTCGCGGCCTGCTGCGCGCGCTGCTTGTATTCCTCGGCGTCGCCGGTGAGCACCTGCACGATGTCCTCGACGCCGCGCCGGATGCCGCCGGGAAAATCGCCGGCCTTGAAGCGCGGCAGGATCGAGTTCTCGATGATGAATTTGGTGATGGCATCGGTGAGCGTGCCTTCAAGGCCGTAGCCGACCTCGATGCGCACCTTGCGCTCGTTCGGCGCCACGATCAGAAGCACGCCGTTGTTCTTGTCCTTCTGCCCGATCTGCCAGGCGCGGCCGAGCTGATAGCCGTAATCCTCGATCGAGGTGCCGCGCAGCGAACGCAGCGTGACGACCACGAGCTGATCGGTGGACTTGGCCTCGAGATCGGCGAGCGTCAGCGTCAGCGATTCGCGCGCGGCCGCGTCGAGCAGCCCGGCCTCGTCCACCACGCGCCCGGAGAGCGGCGGGAACGACAGACCTTGCGCCTGCGCGCCGACGGCGAGCGCGCAGAACGCCAAGACAAAAGCGAGGAGACGCACGCGCAGCGCCATGGCGTCAGAATCGCACCGCCGGCGGCCGTTGCGTATCCTCCGGCGCGGTGAAGGTCTGCATCGGCTTGTGGCTGCGGAACAAGGTCGAAGCCCAGATCACGCCGGGGAACGTGCGCAGCTCCGTATTATATTGCCGCACCGCCTCGATATAATCGCGGCGCGCGACCGAAATCCTGTTCTCGGTGCCTTCGAGCTGCGACTGCAGGGCGAGGAAGTTCTGACTCGATTTCAGGTCTGGATAATTCTCGACGGTCGCGATCAGGCGGCCGAGCGCCCCCGACAATTGCTGCTGCGCCTCCTGGAAGCGCTTGAACGCCTCCGGATCGGTCAGCATGTCGGGGGAAATCTGCACCTGGGTCGCGCGCGCGCGCGCATTGATCACCGCTTCCAGCACGCTGCGCTCCTGCGCGGCGAAACCTTTGACGGTCTCCACCAGATTGGGAATGAGGTCGGCGCGGCGCTGGTACTGGTTCTGGACATCCGACCACTTGGCCTTGGCCTGTTCCTCGAAGGTCGGGATGTTGTTGACGCCGCAGCCGGAAACGAGCAAGCCGGCAAGCACGGCAAGGAACGGCAGCAGGCGCGGACGCGGCAGGGATGCAGCCGGAGCGGTCATTGTCGATTCTCCGTGATGAAGCCGGCGGTCGCCGGCCGGCATGACAAATCGATGCCGCCAAACTATCGGAGCGGCCCGTCCGTTGAAAGCGCGTCGCCATCCCGGTCGCATAAAGGCATTGTAAAGTTCGAGACTCGCGGGAGACCCCCTTGATCGGCCGCACTTTCACACGCCGCGCTCTGATGAAATGCCTTCCGGGCGTTTTTCTGGCTGCCGCGCTGGCCGCCGGCGCGCCAGCCGCGGCTCGGACTCCCGAGCCCACGCCGGTCGTGGCGCGGCACGGCATGGTGGTGGCACAGGAAGCGCGCGCCGCCCGCATCGGGGCCGACATCCTCAGGAACGGCGGCAACGCCGTCGATGCCGCGGTCGCCACCGGCTTTGCGCTCGCGGTGACCTATCCGCGCGCCGGCAATATCGGCGGCGGCGGTTTCATGGTGATCCATCTGGCGCGCGGTGCGCGCAATATCGCCATCGATTACCGCGAGACCGCGCCCGCGGCGACCACGCCCGACGTCTTTCTCGACGACAGGGGCGAAGCCGATCCGGAAAAGTCGCGCAATTCCGGCCTCGCCATCGGCGTGCCGGGCACGGTCGCGGGGCTTGCGCTCGCGCACCGCAAGTACGGCTCCGGCAAATTCACGCTCGCCCGGTTGATCGCGCCCGCGATTGCGCTCGCGCGCGAGGGTTTCGTCGTCGACGGCGACCTTGCCGATACGCTCGAGGGCGCGCGACGCCTGTTCGCGCGCTGGCCGTCGTCGGCGAAAGTCTTTCTCAAGGGCGACGGCACCTCGCTGCAGGTCGGCGACCGGCTGGTGCAGGCGGACCTCGCCGACACTCTTTCCGCGATCGCCGCGCGCGGCCCGGACGCGTTCTATCGCGGGCCGGTCGCGCAGCGCATCGCGGCCGCCGTGCGGGCGGCCGGCGGACGCATGACCGCCGACGATCTGCTCACCTATCGCGCCGTCGAGCGCCGGCCGGTGACCGGGCGCTATCGCGGCTACGACATCGTCTCGATGCCGCCGCCCTCGTCCGGCGGCGTGCACCTGATCGAGATGCTCAACATACTCGAAGGCTATCCGCTCGGGTCGCTGCCGCCGCACGGCCCGGAGCACGCGCATCTTCTGGTCGAGGCCATGAAGCGCGCCTATGCCGACCGCGCGGTCTATCTCGGCGATCCGGATTTCGTCGCCGTGCCGGTCGCGCGCCTGACCTCGAAGGCTTACGCGAAGCGCTGGCGCCGCACCATCGATCCCGCGCGCGCGGTACCCGCGCGCTCGATCCGCGCCGGCGGCGCGCTCTTGCGCGAAGGCGACAACACCACGCACTTCTCCGTCGTCGACCGTTTCGGCAACGCCGTCGCCAACACCTACACGCTCAATCTCAGCTACGGCGTCGGCCTCGTCGCCGACGGCACCGGCGTCCTGCTCAACAACGAGCTCGACGACTTCGCCGCCAAGCCCGATGCGCCGAACGCCTTCGGTCTCGTCGGCGGCAAGGCCAACGCGCCCGGCCCGCGCAAGCGTCCGCTCTCCTCGATGACGCCCACCATCGTGCTCAGGGACGGCAGGCCGTTTCTCGTCACCGGCTCGCCCGGCGGCAGCCGCATCATCACCGCGGTGCTGCAGGTGATCGTCAATGTCGTCGATCACGGCATGGACGTGGCGCACGCGGTCGCAGCGCCGCGGCTGCATCATCAATGGCTGCCCGACATGGTATTCGTGGAGCCCGGGTTTCCCGACGCGACGCTCGACGCGTTGCGCGCACGCGGACACGCGATCAACCGGCGGCCGGCGATGACTTCCGCCAATTCGATCCTGGCGAGACGCGGCGGCCTTGCCGGCGCGGCCGACGCGCGCACGCGCGGAGCGCTGGCCGCCGGCCATTGAGGCGGCCGGCGTCGCTCGGCTGAAAAAGATTGGTCGCTAGAGAAAACTGGAGCGGGCGATGGGATTCGAACCCACGACCCCAACCTTGGCAAGGTTGTGCTCTACCCCTGAGCTACACCCGCATCCGACTTGAGGGGTCGACGGCCGCAGCCGCCGCGGGCCTTCCTATGCCAAAAGGCTCAAGCCTTTGCAACCGCGATAGAACAGGGCATGAAACCGGCCGTCCCCGGCCCGCCCGCCGAATCGCCGCATTCCGCCTTCGAACCCGCTCATGCCCGCCACCCCCGACGACCTGTTTACGTTCCTGGACGGCCTCGGCATCGCCCACCGCACCGTCACCCATCCGCCGCTGTTCACGGTCGAGCAGTCGCGCGCCCTGCGCGGCCAGATCCCGGGCGGCCACACCAAGAACCTGTTCCTGAAGGACAAGAAGGACCGGCTGTTCCTGGTCGTGGCGCTGGAGGAGGCGGCCATCGACCTGAAATCGCTGCATCGGGTGCTGGGGGCGTCGGGGCGCTTTTCGTTTTGTTCGGCGGAGCTTCTGCGCGCGGTCCTGGGGGTCGAGCCCGGCTCGGTCACCCCGTTCTCGGCGATCAACGACACCGAGGGCCGCGTCACCGTGGTCCTCGACGCGGCCATGATGGCGCACGAGACGCTGAATTATCATCCGCTCGTCAACACCATGACGACGGCCATCGCCCGGGCCGACCTGGCCCGGTTTCTGGAGGCGACCGGCCATAAACCGCAGGTGATCGCGGTTTCGGGCGCGGCCGCGGAAGGGGCCCGCGGACCGGCCTGAGGGTCCGATTGCAATTCATGCCGCGGTCGCCATTTAATGGGCGGATTGCGGCCTACGCGGCGCCCCGGCGAAGCCGGGAACAGGATTTCTGGAACGGGGAGATTCCGTGACTTTGTTGCAGAACGGTGGAGCGGCGCCCGCCGCCGCAAGCGCCGCAGACCCCATTATTGATACGACCACCCAGTCCTTCATGAAGGACGTGATCGAGGCCTCGCGACAGCAGCCGGTGCTGGTCGATTTCTGGGCGCCCTGGTGCGGACCCTGCAAGCAGCTCACCCCGCTGCTCGAGAAAGTGGTGCAGGCGGCCAAGGGCAAGGTCCGGCTCGCGAAAATGAATATCGACGAGCATCCGGCCATTGCCGGCCAGATGGGCATCCAGTCGATCCCCGCGGTCATCGCCTTCGTCAACGGCCAGCCGGTCGACGGCTTCATGGGCGCGCTGCCGGAAAGCCAGGTCACCGCCTTCATCGAGCGGCTGATCAAGGACCGCGTCGGCGGCGAGGAGAAGGATCTGCTCAAGGCCGCCGACGACGCGCTGGCGGCCAAGGACTATGCCGGCGCTGCCGATCTCTATGCGCAGCTCCTGGCGGCGGATTCCGGCAACGTCGCCGCGATCTCCGGTCTCGTGCGCTGCTATGTCGGCACCGGCGCGCTCGATCAGGCCAAGCAGGCCTATGCGCTGATCCCGGAAGCAAAGAAAAACGACGCCGCGGCAGCCGCCGCCAAGGCCGCCATCGATCTCGCCGAGCAGGCGCAGGCGGTTGGTCCCGTTGCCGAACTGGAGGCGAAGGTCGCCGCCAATCCGGCCGACCATCAGGCGCGCTACGATCTCGCGGTCGCGCTCAATGCCGACGGCAAGCGCACCGCCGCCGCCGACCATCTCATTGAAATCGTCAAGCGCGACCGCAAATGGAACGACGACGCGGCGCGCAAGCAGCTCGTCCAGTTGTTCGAAGCCTGGGGACCGACCGACGACGCCACCGTCGAAGGCCGCCGCCGATTGTCGTCCGTCCTGTTCGCCTGACGCCCCGATACGCCGCCGCGCATCCCCGCGGAGAACATCGATGCCGATGAACGTGGTCTATCAGGGACCCGCCGACCTGCCGGACGTGATTCCGGTCTTTCCGCTGCCGGGCGCACTGCTGCTGCCGCGCGGACAAATGCCGCTGAATATTTTCGAGCCGCGCTATCTTGCCATGGTCGATGATGCGCTGACCTCGCGTCACCGCCTGATCGGCATGATCATGCCCGACACCGCCAATCCCGGGCCCGAAGCACGGCCCAATCTCTACAAGGTCGGCTGCGTCGGCCGCATCACGCAGATCGCCGAGACCGGCGACGGCCGCTATCTGCTGCAGCTCACCGGCATCGCGCGCTTCCGTATCGAGGAAGAGCTCACCGTCGCGACCGATTATCGCCAGTGTCGCGTCACCTACGTCCCCTTCGCCGCCGACTTCGTCGCGCGCAAGGGCGAGGAGGATGTCGATCGCGAGGCGCTGCTCAAGGCGCTGGCGGACTTCCTGAAAGCCAACAATCTCAAGACCGACTGGGAAGGTATCGAGAACGCGCCCAACGAAGCTCTGGTCAACGCGCTCGCGATGATGTCGCCCTATGGTTCGGCCGAGAAACAGGCCATGCTGGAAGCGCCCGATCTGAAGACCCGTGCGGAAATCCTCGTGGCGGTGACAGAAATCGAGCTTGCAAAAAACAAGGCGCCGGGCGAAACCCCGCTGCAATGAACGCGCGTGTGCGCAAGGAGCTGAGGCCGTGAACAAGGAATCCGCGGGGTCGGTCGATCCCAAGCTTCTGGAAATCCTGGTCTGCCCGCTGACCAAGGGACCGCTCGAATACGACGCGGCCCGGCAGGAGCTGATCTCGCGCGCCGCCAAGCTCGCCTATCCGATCCGCGACGGCATCCCTATCATGCTGCCGGAAGAAGCGCGCCGGATCGACTGACCGCGCGCCGCGGATTCAAAATAATACATCGCCGGAGTATCGAACCATGTTGAAAGTATGGGGGCGCAACAACTCGTCCAACGTCCAGAAGGTCATGTGGGCGGTGGCCGAGCTCGGGGTCGAGCACGAACGTTTCGACATCGGCGGCTCGTTCGGCAAGAACCGCGACCCCGCCTATCTCGCGATGAATCCCAACGGTCTTGTGCCGACCCTGCAGGACGGCGATTTCATCCTCTGGGAATCGAACGCGATCGTGCGCTATCTGGCGCGCGAATACGGCGGCGGAAAACTCGAAGGTGGCGATGCGCGCCAGCGCGCCCGCGCCAACCAGTGGATGGACTGGCAATTGTCGGTGCTCGCGCCCGCGATCGGTCCGGTCTTCTGGGGCCTGATCCGCACGCCGGAAGACAAGCGCGATCCCGCCGCCATCGCCGCCGCGCAGTCCAAGACCACCGAGGCGATGAAAATCCTCGACACCCAGCTCGGCAAGACCGCCTTTGTCGCCGGCGACCAGTTCACCATGGGCGACATCCCGGTCGGGATCATGGCCTATCGCTACTGGCCGCTCGTTCCCGAGCGCCCGGACCTGCCGAACCTGCAGCGCTGGTACGCCGCGCTGCAGAAGCGCAAACCGTTCCGCGCGCACGTGGAATCGATCCCGCTCAGCTAAAGCGCTTCCCCGCGCAACAGCTTCGGCACCTCGCCGGTGAGGCCGGCCGCCTCGCGGATGAAGAAACGCTTGAGCATCGGCAGGCGGTCGACCATGCCGAGGCCGACGTCGCGCGCAAGGCGCAGCACGTCGGAGCGGTTGGAGAACAGGCGGTTCAATCCGTCGGTCGCGATCCCCATCGCCATGGTGTCGAAGCGCCGCCAGCGCTGGTAGCGCTCCAGCACCACGGCGCTACCGGGATCGAGCCCGAGCCGGACGTGATCGACGATCGATTCGGCGAGCGCGGCGACATCGCGCAGGCCCATATTGAGGCCCTGGCCGGCGATCGGATGGATGACGTGCGCGGCGTCGCCCACGAGCGCGATCCGCTCCGCCACGAAACTGCGCGCGACCGACAAACCGAGCGGATAGGCGCGGCGCGCGCCGACGACCTTGATCTCGCCGAGATGTAGGCCGAACCGGCGTTCAAGCTCGGCGTGGAATTCCGCGTCCGGCAGCGCGACGATGCGTTCGGCCTCGCGGCTTTCCTCCGTCCACACGATCGAGGAGCGGTTGCCGGTCAGCGGCAGGATGGCGAACGGCCCGGCGGGGAGGAAATGCTCCTCCGCGCGTCCGTGATGCGCCAGCTCGTGCGCGACGGTGGTGACGATGCCCGACTGTCCGTAGGACCAGCCGAAGCTGCGGATGCCCGCGCGCTCGCGGATCGCCGAGCGCGCGCCGTCGGCCGCCACCAGGAGCTTCGCCTGCAGCGTCGTGCCGTCGCCGAGCGCCGCGGCGACGGCGGAGGCTTCATGCACGAAGTCGCCGACCGTCGTCGCGCGCAGATCGACGCCTTCTGCGCGCGCCGTGGCGACGAGCGCCGCGATCAGTCCGGCATTCTCCACCATGTGCGCGAACGGCTCGCCCGGCTCGAGCTCGCCCTCGAAGGTCAGGAAGGTCGGACGCATGACGTCGCCGACGCGCGAATCGGTGACGATCATGTCGAGGATCGGCTGCGCCTCGTGCGCGACCGCCTGCCAGACGCCCATGGTCTCGAACAGCCGGCGCGCCGCCGCCGCGATCGCCGAGGCGCGCGCGTCGGGCGCGGCATTGGCGAGCGTGGGATCGACGACGGTCACGGAGAATTGGGGGCCGAGCCCCTGCCGCAAGGCGATGGCGAGCGAGAGCCCCGCCAGTCCGCCGCCGCCGATCAGAACGTCCATACGATCCATGCCTGTCTCATTCCGCTGTGCGGCTCCACCCTAGCACGGCCGCTCCGCGCGCCAATCGCGCATGAGCCCGTCGTGCATGACATGCCGGCATAGCGCCGCGGCGCATGCCCGGCTTGCGCGAACCGCGCGCTTCTGTCGTCATGCCGATATCGTCATGCCAAGCAACCATCTCAAGCAACCATCCCGACCGGGTTTTTGCATGTCCTCCGCCGTCCAGGATCTTCTCACCATTCTCGATCTCGAACCGCTGGAAGTGAACCTGTTCCGCGGGCGCTCGCCGCAGGACGGCTGGCAGCGCGTGTTCGGCGGCCAGGTGATCGGCCAGGCGCTGGTGGCCGCCTGCCGCACCGTCGAAGGGCGCCTGGCGCATTCCATGCACGCGTATTTTCTTCTGCCCGGCGATCCCAAGGTGCCGATCGTCTATGACGTCGAGCGCATCCGCGACGGCAAGAGCTTCGCCACTCGGCGCGTGAAGGCGATCCAGCACGGCCAGCCGATCTTCTCGATGTCGGTATCGTTCCACGACAACGAGGAAGGCTTCAGCCATCAGTCGACGATGCCGGACGTGCCGTCGCCGGAAGAGCTGCCGAGCGAAGCCGACGTGCGCGGACGCATCCTGCCGCTGATGCCCGATCCGGTGCGCAAATATTACGAGCGCGAGCGGCCGATCGAGCTGCGCCCGGTCGAGTTCGACCGCTACCGCGGCAAGAAGATCGTCGACGGCCGTTTCCACATCTGGATCCGCACCACCGGCCACCTGCCGGACGATCCCGCCATCCATCAATGTGCGCTCGCCTACGCCTCCGACATGGCGCTGCTCGACACCGCGCTCGCTCCGCACGGACGCACGCTGTTCGAGAAGGACTTCATGGCCGCAAGCCTCGACCATGCGCTGTGGCTGCACCGGCCGTTTCGCGCCGACGAATGGCTGCTCTATTCCCAGGACAGCCCGAACCTGAACGGCGGACGCGGTTTTGCGCGCGGGCTGATCTACCGGCGCGACGGCACGCTGGTCGCCTCGGTCGCACAGGAAGGCCTGATCCGGCTGCGCCGGGAAACCTGAACACCCCCGCGAATGTCGCCTGCGTTTCGGCCTGACTGCCCGGATCTTCGACACCAGGGCGGCGGCGCGGTTCGAAAATCCGCTTAATCTGCAGCCGCGATGTCTATATCGTACGCGGCGGCATGACCGGTCGCATGCGGTTGCGCAGCGGCACCGTCATGAATGCCGAGAAGCCAACCGGGGGCCCGCGTCCATGAAACTTGTGACCGCCATCATCAAACCGTTCAAGCTCGAGGACGTCCGCGACGCGCTGATGAAGCTCGGCGTCAACGGCATGACCGTGACCGAGGTGAAAGGCTACGGCCGCCAGAAGGGCCACACCGAAATCTATCGCGGCGCCGAATACGCGGTGAATTTCCTGCCCAAGCTGCGCATCGAGGTGGCGGTCGCAAGCGACCGCGCCAATACTGCGGTGGACGCCATCGCGACGGCGGCGCGCACCGGCCAGATCGGCGACGGCAAGATTTTCGTCGTCGATATCGACAAGGCCGTGCGCATCCGCACCGGCGAGACCGACGCGGACGCGCTCTGATACGCCGATTTTTTTCAGGGGGGACATCAATGATAAAGGCGTTCATGCGCCGTGCCGCGCTCACGGGCGCGCTCTCGGCTGTTACGGCTGCGCCGGCTTTCGCCCAGCAGGCGGCTAAAATCGACCCCGCCGACACGGTCTGGGTCACCACCTCGACCGCGCTCGTGCTGATGATGACGCTGCCGGGGCTTGCGCTGTTCTATGCCGGCATGGTGCGCAAGAAGAACGTGCTCGCCACCATGGCGCAGAGCTTCGCGGCCGCGATGATCGCCTCCCTGCTCTGGATGGCGATCGGCTATTCGCTCACCTTCGGCGGCGAGGGCGCCTATATCGGCACGCTCGACCGCTTCTTCCTCTCCGGCATGGCGATCGACGGCGCGCATCCGCTCGCCAGGACCATCCCGGAAGCGCTGTTCATGCTGTTCCAGATGACGTTCGCGGTCATCACCGTCGCGCTCGTGGCTGGCTCGGTCGCCGACCGGATGCGCTTTACGGCCTTCGCATGGTTCTCGGCGCTCTGGCTGATCGTCGTCTATGTCCCGATCGCGCATGTGGTGTGGGGCGGCGGCTTCCTGTCGGCGGCCGGCGTGCTCGACTTTGCCGGCGGCCTCGTCGTGCATCTCAATGCCGGCGTCGCGGGCCTCGTCGCCGCCTACGTGCTCGGCAGCCGCCGCGGCTACGGCAGCGAGAATCTCGCGCCGTTCGATCTGTCGCTTGCGGTCATCGGCACCGGCCTGTTGTGGGTCGGCTGGTTCGGCTTCAATGGCGGCTCGGCGCTCGGCGCGGGCTCGCGCGCGGTCTACGCGATCACGGCGACGCATCTTGCGGCGAGCGCGGGCGCGTTCGTGTGGATGGCGCTGGAATGGTGGACGCGCGGTAAACCCTCGGTGCTCGGCATCATTTCGGGGGCGATCGCGGGTCTCGGCACCATCACGCCGGCGTCTGGTTTTGTGCTGCCGTGGCACGGTCTCGTCATCGGCATACTGGCCGGCCTCGTCTGCTTCTGGGCCTGCACCTGGCTCAAGCTGAAGCTCGGTTACGACGACTCGCTCGACGTGTTCGGCATTCACGGCGTCGGCGGCCTGATCGGCACGCTGCTGACCGGCGTGTTCGCGACCGCCGCCCTCACCGCTTCGCCGGAAACGCCGGGCGGCCTGCCCGGCCTGATCGAGGGCAATGCCCGTCAAGTGCTGCTGCAGGCCTATGGCGTCGCCGTCACCGCTATCTGGTGCGGGGTCATGACCTACGTGGTGCTCAAGATCGTCGGGCTGATGACGCCGCTGCGGGTCAACACGCAGGAGGAGATGCAGGGCCTCGACATCACCCAGCACGGGGAATCGCTGCAGTAACCGCCTTCCCCCGGATCGCACGCGAAAGAGCCCGGCAGTCCCCTGCCGGGCTCTTTGTTTGGCCGATGCCGCCTCGAAAGGCAGCGGATCCCGGCTGATTATTTGTTGGGCAGAAATGGCGCGGCAATGAGCGGCCGGCCTGACCCGGCTTCGGCGCGCTGCCGAAGCGTCTACAGAACATAAATGATCTCAAGGCGTTAGCCGACTTTCCCGGGGCTGGCACGGCGTTTGATTCGTAATGGCCGGCAACGCTCGCGGGGCAGTCCCTTCGTGCGGCCGAGCCGTGTTGTTACCGCCCAAATCGCATCCGCACGTGGAGTGCATGAGGAGGGCCAACGGGGATCGAACCAATGAAAATCGTCATGGCCGTCATCAAGCCGTTCAAGCTCGACGAGGTCCGCGACGCGCTGACCGCGATCGGGGTGCACGGCATGACCGTCACCGAGGTCAAGGGATACGGGCGTCAGAAAGGCCACACCGAAATCTATCGCGGCACCGAATACGCCGTGAGCTTCCTGCCGAAGCTCAAGATCGAGGTCGCCGTCGCATCCGATCAGGTGGACAAGATCATCGATGCCGTCACCGGCGCCGCCAAGACCGGCCAGATCGGCGACGGCAAAATCTTCGTCATTTCGCTCGATCACGCCGTGCGCATCCGCACCGGCGAGACCGACGCCTCGGCGCTGTAAGCCCGACCCAGAAGTCTTCGGACAGGAGAAGAAAGTTATGTCGTTCAAGCTTCCTTACCGGGCCGGGTCGACCGCAGCCCTTCTGCTCGCGGCGCTGTTTGCAGCGTCACCGGCTCTGGCGCAGGACGCGCCGAAACTCGACACCGGCGACACCGCCTGGATGCTGACGTCCACGGCGCTGGTGCTGATGATGACCATTCCCGGCCTTGCGCTGTTCTACGGCGGCATGGTGCGCAAGAAGAACGTGCTCGCCACCATCATGCAGTGCTTCGCCATCTGCTGCATGGTGACGGTGCTGTGGATGCTGGTCGGCTATTCGCTCGCCTTCACTGACGGCGGCGACATGAACGCCTATATCGGCAACCTGTCGAAGGCGCTCCTGGCCGGCGTCACCAACACGACGGTCAACGCGCTCGCCAGCACGATCCCGGAATGGGTGTTCATCACCTTCCAGATGACCTTCGCCATCATCACCCCGGCGCTGATCGTCGGCTCCTTCGCCGAACGCATCAAGTTCTCGGCACTGATGCTGTTCATCGCCATCTGGCTGATCGTCGTCTATATCCCGATCGCGCACTGGGTCTGGGGCGGCGGCTTCCTCGGCGGCGCGGGCGTGCTCGACTTCGCCGGCGGCACCGTAGTGCACATCAATGCCGGCATCGCCGGCCTTGTCGGCTGCATCATCCTCGGCAAGCGCAAGGGCTTCGGCACGGCCAATCTCGCCCCGCACAACCTGACCTGGACGCTGATCGGCGCCTCGCTGCTGTGGGTCGGCTGGTTCGGCTTCAATGCGGGCTCGGCGGCCGGCGCCAATGCGCTCGCCGGCGCGGCCATGATCAACACCCAGGTTGCGACCGCAGCCGCGGCGCTCGCCTGGATGATCTGCGAATGGATCGTGATCAAGAAGCCGAGCCTGCTCGGCATCCTGTCGGGCGCCATCGCCGGCCTCGTCGCGATCACGCCGGCGGCCGGCTTCGTCAATCCGACCGGCGCGCTCGTCATCGGCATCGTCGCCGGCGTCGGCTGCTACATCGCCTCCGTCCACATCAAGAAGGCGCTCGGCTACGACGACTCGCTCGACGTGTTCGGCGTCCACGGCGTCGGCGGCATCATCGGCGCGCTGCTCACCGGCGTGTTCGCGGACGTAACGATCAACGAACTGGGCAAGGACGCAAGCATCGCGACCCAGGCCTATGGCGTGGCCGTCACGATCGTCTACACGGCGATCATGACCGCGATCATCTTCTTCATCGTCAAGCTGCTGGTCGGCCTGCGTCCGACCGCCGCCGAGGAAGAGGAAGGTCTCGACATCACGCTGCACGGCGAGACGATCCAGTAGCCCTCGCCATTGCCTTCGCGCGGCGGGGCGAAATACCCGGCACCGCCCCACGCCGATGGAAGCCCCGGCCTTACCGCCGGGGCTTCTTTTTTGCGCGCCGGCCCTGCGGGCGGCCGACCCGCACGCGCACGGAGCGCCGCCGCGCGGCGCGGCGCGCGAACAGGTTGAGCGTCTCGATCGCCACCGAGAACGCCATCGCGGCATAGACGTAGCCCTTCGGGACATGCGCGCCGAAGCCCTCGGCGATCAGCGTCATGCCGATCATGATCAGGAAGCCGAGCGCCAGCATCACCACCGAGGGATTGGCGTTGATGAAATTGGCGAGCGGGGTCGCCGCCATCAGCATCACCCCGACCGCGACCAGCACCGCGACCACCATGACCGGCACATGGTCGGTCATGCCGACGGCGGTGACGATGCTGTCGATCGAGAAGACGAGGTCGAGCACGAGGATCTGCCCGATCACCGAGGCGAAGCCCGCGGTCGCTGGAGAGGCGTCGAACATATCGGGGCCGGCGTCGGGATCGACATTGTGGTGGATTTCCTTCGTCGCCTTCCAGACCAGGAACAGCCCGCCCGCGATCAGGATCAGGTCGCGCCACGAGAAGGGGTGGTCGAACGCCACGATGATCGGCGCCGTGAGCTGCATGATGAAGGCGATCGTGCCGAGCAGCAGGATGCGCAGGATGAGCGCAAGCCCGATCCCGATCCGGCGCGCGCGGGCGCGCTGGTGCTCGGGCAGCTTGTTGGTGACGATGGAGATGAAGATCAGGTTGTCGATGCCGAGCACGACTTCCATCGCGATCAGCGTGGCGAGCGCCACCCAGATCACCGGATCGGCAGCCAGTTGCATCAGATAGGGAAGGGAAAAATCCACGGCGGGACCCTCTGTGACGGATTGCGAGGATAGACCCGCGGCCGACATCGCAACCACAGGGTTGCCAGAGGGGCCCGGCCCGGGCGCGCCGAAGGTCTAGGGCCGAACGCGGCCGATTTGTGACGCCCCGCCCCTCCCCGATGGTTAATCGGACCTTAACCAGCGGCTCCTTAAGGTCGAAAGCGACGCCGGGCCGGCCGGCGACAGCGCGCCATCCAGTTGATGTCCATGCCGATTGCCGAACGAGCGTCTCCCGCCTCCGCCGCCCGGGCCGCCGAGGAACGCTCGCCGTTTGCCCGCCTCAACGACCTGCTCGCCCCCGTCGCGCCGGGCAAGCCGGCGATCAATTGCGCGGTCGGCGAGCCGCAGCACCCGGTCCCCGCCTTTGTCGGGCCGGTGCTGGCCGCCCATATCGCCGATTTCGGCCGCTATCCGGCCAACAAGGGCACCGAGGAATTCCGCCGCGCGGCCGTGGGCTGGCTCGCCCGGCGTTACGCCCTGCCGGCCGCGCTTGACCCTGAGCGCCATGTCATCGTGCTCAACGGCACGCGCGAGGGCCTGTTCCTGGGGGCGATCGCCGCGCGGCGCCATGTCGGCCCGCGCCGGGGCACGCCCGCCATCCTGATCCCGAACCCCTTCTATGCCGCCTATGCGGCGGGCGCCGACGCCGCCGGCTGCGAAACGGTCTATCTCGCCGCCACCGCTGCGCACGGCTTCCTGCCCGACCTCGACGCGCTGCCGGAAGAGACGCTCGCGCGCACCGTCGCCTTCTATCTCGCCTCGCCCGCCAATCCGCAGGGCGCGGTCGCCGACAAAACCTATCTCGCGCGCCTCGTCGCGCTCGCGCGCCGCTTCGGCTTTCTTGTGTTCGCCGACGAATGCTATTCGGAAATCTATTCGGCGCAGAAGCCCGCCGGCACGCTCGAACAGGCCGGGCCGGACTACGCCAGCGTCATCGTCTTCCACTCGCTGTCCAAGCGCTCGAACCTGCCGGGCCTGCGCGTCGGCTTCGCCGCGGGCGACGCCGCCTTCCTCGCCCGCTTCATCGAGCTGCGCAACGTCGCCGCCCCGCAGGTGCCGATGCCGGCGCAGGCGGTGGCGGTCGCCGCCTATGGCGACGAGGCGCATGTCGAGGAGAACCGCCGGCTCTACAAGGCGAAGTTCGATCTCGCCGACCAGATCATCGGCAACCGCTACGGCTACCGGCGGCCGGCCGGCGGCTTCTTCCTGTGGCTCGATGTCTCTGCACACGGCGGCAGCGAGACGGCGACGCTGAAGCTCTGGCGCGAGGCCGGGGTGCGCGTGCTGCCCGGCGGCTATGCCGCGCGCACGCAGGCCGACGGCTTCAATCCCGGCGCCGACTATATCCGCATCGCCATGGTGCACGACCGCGAGACGACGGCGGAGGCCTTGCATCGCCTCGTCGCCGTCCTTCAGTGAGGCAGACCATGGCTTCGATCGATCACAGCGCCGACCAGGTGGATTTCCTGTCCGACGATTTCCGCGGCGCGGTCCGCCGCCGGCTTGTCGAACTGTTCGGCGTTGTGCTGCTGGTGCTCGCGGTCATTTCCACGCTCGCGCTCGCGACCTGGTCGGTGCAGGACCCGAGCCTGAGCCACGCCACCGGTGCGTCGGTGCGCAATCTGCTCGGTGTGCCGGGCGCCGTCGCCGCCGATCTCCTGATGCAGATACTCGGGCTCGCCGCCATCGCGGTCGTGCTGCCAACCGCCGTCTGGGGCTGGCGGCTGATCACGCATCGTCCGCTCGATCGCGCCTGGCTGCGCGCGCTATTGTGGTTTGCTGGCATTGCCTGCGCCGCCGCGTTCACAGCCTGCCTGCCGAGAAGCGCCGGCTGGCCGCTGCCGACCGGGCTCGGCGGCGTGCTCGGCGACGCACTCCTGTCGATTCCCGCAGCGCTCCTTGGCCCGCTCTCCGGCTGGAACCGGATCGGCATCGCCGGCGCCAGCGGCATCGCGGCGCTGGTCATGATCGCCAGCGCGCTCGGCTTCGGCTTCCATCGCGAGGCGGTGGCCGACACCATCCATCGCGAAGCCGAAGCGTTCGAAGCCGAAGAGGAACGCACCTCGATCTCGCTCGGCTGGCTGGTGCACAGCCTGCTCAGCCTCAAGACGCGGCTGCGTCTGATGTTCCGCCGCAAGCCGCAGGCCGCCGACCTGCGCGAGCGCCGCGCGCCGGGTGCCGCCGCGCGCGAACGCATCGCGCCGTCGCCCACGCGCGCGCGCGCCGACGACGAGGATATCGAGGACGACAGCGAATACGACGAGGACGAGGAGGAGGACGAAGCGCCCGCGCCGCGCCCGCGCCGCCAGCGCGCGGTCAAGGCCGCACCCGCGCGCCGCTCAGGCTACGCGCTGCCGCCGCTCTCGCTCCTTGCCGCGCCGCGCGCGAGTGATCGCTTCACGCCCTCGGCCGAAGAGATCGAGGAGAATGCCGAGCAGCTCGAAAGCGTGCTGGAGGATTTCGGCGTCAAGGGCGAGATCATCAACGCCCGCCCGGGTCCGGTGGTCACGCTCTACGAACTCGAACCCGCGCCCGGCATCAAGTCCTCGCGCGTGATCGGGCTCGCCGACGACATCGCGCGT
>WBZO01000389.1_pt1 | contig 98014 bp, 86 predicted proteins | sample 5204261 | NCBI WGS metagenome assembly WBZO01 (sample SAMN12412400, study PRJNA552823) | activated sludge metagenome | isolation source: activated sludge from anammox sidestream of wastewater treatment plant... | place: USA: North Carolina | collected 2017-09 | reverse complement strand
CTGAAAGCCATGTTGGTCACCACGAAACGACGCTTGAAACATTCGCAAGAATTGTTGTGGTCGTGCATCTATGCTTCGGACTTGCCCTGGTAGATGCGTGTTCCATTACTTGTGCAAAACTCAATAACGCGCACGTACAAATTCAAAAATTTCGCCGAGGCGCTCGCCTTTACAAATCGCGTCGGCGCGCTGGCGGAACAGGAAAATCATCATCCCGCCCTGTTGACGGAATGGGGCAAAACGACGGTCGCGTGGTGGACGCACGAAATCAACGGTCTGCATCGCAACGATTTTGTGATGGCGGCAAAATGCGACGCGCTGTATCAAACGACCTGACGCGGCATAAATTGGCGGATTGCCTTTTACGCAACCTGACATAGAATATCGCCTAGCTCCCTGCGAGCGCTCATTCTAACCAAAGGAAACAACGTTCCTATGAACAAGCAGTTTGTACGTTTCGGTCTCGTGGCGTGTGTTGTCTTGGTCGCCGCAACCTTTATATTTGTCGGCGTCAGTTTGGCGCAAGGCGGCACGGGCCCCGCCGACGCGCTCCCTATCACCGATGCCTCTGTCGCCGCGCCGCCCAATTCGCAAACGTGGTACAAATTTCACGAAGCGGGCAACGCGCAGCTCGTAAAAATCGCGCTGGACTCGAACACGGTCCCCGGCGTCGTCTTTCGCGTCTACACGCCCGACTCTATCGCGCGTTGGATTGCGCAATACGGTTTGCATCCGGTTGGCGTCAGCAGCCCCTCGCCCGGCAGCGATCAGGCGTGGACCGGCAAATTTGAATTTGAAGGCGATTATTACGCGGTCGTCGAAAATACGAATCCGCACTATGTCGCCTATCGTTTGACCGTCACGGGCGAGGGCGTCCAAAGCGCGATTCCGAATACGCCCACGCCGACGCCGCTGCCCAATCCGTTTGCCACGCCCGTGCCGGTGAGGACGTTGAACGACGGCGGAAAAATTGTGTTTCAACAAGCCGCGGGCAGCGGCATTTACACCGTGAACGCGGACGAAACGGATTTGAAACGCGTAACGTACGGCATTGATCCCGCGTTCTCGCCGGACGGCAATAAAATCGCGTTTGCGCGCGAAGGCGCGCGCGCGGGCTTGTTTGTCATTAACGCCGACGGCACGGACGAGCGTCTGGTGTACGGCGCGAATCAAGTGCGTTCGCCTACGTGGGTGGACAATGACCGCATTGTGTTTTCCACCGCAACGAGCGACAAAGCCACCGCGCCGATTTGTTTTGCCGGAATCTGTTTTGGCGGCGGCACGTTCACCAAATGGTCGCTCAAAGAACACAATCTCGCGGACGCTTCGACGAACGATGTCATTACGCCGCCCACCGGCGGAACGACGCCGAGCTATAATCGCGTTTTGAAAAATATCGCGTTTATGAATCCCGAAAAAGGTTTGATGCTCACGTCGTTGGACGACAAGGTCGTGCCGCGACTCATCAACGACGATTTATCCATCAACACGCCGGTCATGTCGCCCGACGGTTCGCGGCTGACGTATATCGTGAGTCAACCGCCCGCGTGGCAAACCGTAGTTTCGGTGTGGGACGGCACAAATCCCACGCTGTTGACCCAGAACGATCCGCTGTCGTCGCAACATCCCAATAACGTTTCGCCGACGTTTTCGCCGAACGGCCAAGAAATTCTTTTTCTCTCGAATCGCAATGGCAGATGGGAATTTTTTGCCATGAACGCGGACGGCTCGAATCTGCGCCAAGTTCTGAAACGAGTGACGGATAGCTTGAGCTTGAATTACAATTACGCGGCAGAGCGTATGGCGTCATGGGTCAATCCATAGCGCTTTGAAAATGAACTTTTGCGTTGGCGAAAAAATCAGCGTTCAAAAACCCGCGCCGCCAAAAAATATGCGGCGCGGGTTTTTCCATTTAGGCGGGAATGGAAAACTGCGTGGGGACAAGCTGTACCGTACTCTATTTCTTAATTCTTATCATATAGTATTAGTAGTAGGGGCTGGGGACAAGTGGATGATTTTGGGGGATAGACCGCGCGCGGTTGTGGATACGCGACGCGTCGCGTAGAACGTTCGTGCAGCGACAAGGCATGGGCGCGCGTACACTTTTGGCGCGTCCAGCCGACGCGATAATCTGTTGACGCGACGCGCGCAACTTGGGCTCGACGGGCGCGTTATCCACGCGCGTTTGTGGTAAAGTCCGTCTGGGGACGCGACAAGCGCGAACAAGCGCGCATAACCCATTGATTGAAAAATAACTATAATTTGCATTTTTTTGTAGATACTAGAATTTGGGGCGCGCGCCGAATTGACACCCAATATATTGTGCTACAACATAGCGGATGGGCGGGGTTATCCCCATAAACGCTTGTTTATCCACAGATATTGGCGGGTTTTCCACAACCGAGTTGTCATAATGTTTTCTGGCGTTGGGCATAAAATGGGATTTTATGGCTGAAAAAAGGGGAAAAAAGATAACGAAATTTCTATTGACCAACCTCATTCGCGGCGTTATAATGATTTGTCATGATTTATCTTGACCATTCCGCCACCACGCCGGTTGATCCCCGCGTGCACGAAGCGATGCTGCCGTATTTTACCGAATTCTTTGGAAATCCGTCGTCGCTGCACCGGTACGGTCAGCAAGCGCTGGCGGCGGTGGACGGAGCGCGGCAGACCGTTGCCGAGATTCTCGGCGCGCGGACGAACGAAATTATTTTTACGGGCAACGGCACCGAAGCCAATAATCTCGCGCTGCGCGGCGCGGCGTTCGCGGCGCGCGCCAAGTGGGGCGCGCATGACGGACCTCCCAACCTTATCACGACGCGGCTCGAGCATCACGCGATTTTGCGAACGTGCGAGCAGTTGGAGCGCGAGTTCGGTTTCGAGATTACGTACGTGCCGGTGAATCGGCACGGCGTGGCGGATCCCGACGACGTGGCGCGCGCCATCAACCCGCGCACGATTTTGATTTCGGTCATGTACGCCAATAACGAAATCGGAACCATCGAACCCATTGCCGAAATCGGAAACGTTGCGCGCGCACACGGCGTCTATTTTCACACCGACGCGGTGCAGGCGGGCGGCTATTGCGCGTTGGACGTTGAAACGTTGAACGTGGACTTGATGTCGCTCGGCGCGCATAAATTTCACGGGCCCAAAGGCGTCGGCGTTTTGTATTGGCGTAACGGCGTAAAAATTTTGCCGCAGCAAACGGGCGGCAATCAAGAGCGCGGGCGCCGCGCCGGCACCGAGAACGTGCCGTATCTGGTCGGTTTCGCGCGCGCGCTGGAAATTGCCCAAAGCGAACGCGCGGCAAACAATGCGCGCTTGCGCGCGATGCGCGAGCGTTTGACGGAAGCGTTGTTGGAGCAAATACCGGGCGCGGAATTTACGGGGCATCCGACGGCACGTTTGCCCGGACACGCCAGTTTCGTCATTCCCGACGCGGTGGGCGACGAAATGGTGTTTGCGTTGGATTTGGCTGGCGTCGCCGTTTCAACCGGTTCCGCTTGCACCGCCGGCTCGCCCGAACCGTCGCACGTTCTCGCCGCGCTGGGCTATGCGCCGAACGCGGCGCGCGGCGCGCTGCGGATCACGTTGGGCCGCGATAACACGGACGCGGAAATAGACGCGGCTGCGCGCGTCATTCCCGCGTCCATTCAAAAAATTAGAAATCAGAAATCAAAAGTCAAAAGTCAGAACGTGATCGCTTGACGCAGAAATCTGACCTCTGACATCAGAAATGGAGTAACAATATGTTTTCCCAAACTTTGCAAGACGCTCTGAACGAGCAAATCAAAAATGAATTTTACAGCGCGTACATGTATCTCGCCATGTCGTCATGGTTCGAGGACAAGGCGCTGCCCGGCTTTGCCAAATGGATGCGCGTGCAGTATCAAGAAGAATTGACGCACGGGTTGAAAATTTTCGATTTCATCATTGACCGCGACGCGCGCGCGCTGGTGCATGGTTTCAACGCGCCGCCGACGGAATGGAAATCGTCGCTCGACGCGTTCGAGAGCTCGTACGCGCACGAACAAAAAGTGACCGCGATGATCAACAATCTCTATGCGCTGGCGGTCAAAGAAAACGATTATCCCACCATCGTGCTGCTGCAATGGTTCATCAACGAACAGGTGGAAGAAGAAAAGAGCGTGAAATTGATTGTGGACCAATTGCGGATGGCGGGCGACAGCGCCACCGCGCTGCTGCTGCTCGACCGCGAGCTGGGCGCGCGCGCCGCGTAACGACAATCGCCTAGTTCCGTTGAGGCGTCCCTTGCGGACGCCTCTTTTTTTTGTGCGCGGCGCGCCATCCGATTTGATATAATGCCTGCATGTCCAAACTCTTGATTACTCACGCCGCTATTTTGTGTCCCCACGAACCGACGCGCGTTTTACGCGACGCGTCCATTGCGCTTGAAAATAAAAAAATCGTCGCGCTCGGCGCAACGCCGCCGAATTTTAACGCGGATGAAACGATTGACGCGCGCCATCACATCGCGCTGCCCGGTTTTTTCAACGCGCACACGCACGCGGCAATGACGCTGCTGCGCGGTTCCGCCGAAGATTTGCCGCTCGACCGCTGGTTCAACGAAGGCATCTGGCGCACGGAATCCGCGCTGACCGAAGAGGATGTGTATTGGGGCGCGGCGCTTGCGGCGTGCGAAATGATTCGCGGCGGCACGGTCGCGTTCGCCGACCACTATTTTTGGATGCCGCAAGTCGCGCGCGTCGTCCAAGAATCGGGCATGAAAGCGACGCTCGCATGGTGCGTATTCGGTTCTGATTTCGCGCCCGAAATGGGTCCGACGACGTTGGAACTGACGAGCGATTTTGTCGCGGAATTCCAAGACAGCGCGGGCGGACGCATCAAAACGATGCTTGGCCCGCACTCGCCGTACATCAGCACAGAGCGCGCTTTGCAGCGCGCCGCCGAGGTCGCGCGGCAGCTCGGCGTGGGCTGTCACATTCACGTCAGCGAATCGCCCGCGCAGGTCGCCAACTCGTACAAAAAATTCGGCAAATCGCCCGTCGCCTATTTGAACGATTTGGGCGTTTGGGACAATCCGTCCATCGCCGCGCACGCGATTTATCTGGACGACGCCGATATGGAAATTTTGCGCGCGAAACAGGCGCGCGTCGCGGCGTGTCCGAAAACGCATCTCAAACTCGCGATGAAGACCACGCGCCTCGTCGAACTGATGCGCGCGGGCGTGCCGGTGGCGCTCGGCACGGACGGCGCGGCGTCCAACAACGATTTGAATATGTTGGAAGTGGCGCGCCTCGCGGCGTTATTGCAAAAACACGATACGGGCGACGCGACGGTTTTGCCCGCCGCGCAAGCGCTGCAGCTGGCGACGCAGAACGGCGCGCAGGCGCTCGGTTTCGTCCACAGCGGCGTGATGCAGGTCGGCGCGGACGCGGATTTGATTTTGCTCGACGCCGATAAACCGCATTTCGCGCCCGAACACGATCTCGCGGCGAACGTTTTGTACGCCGCGCGCGCGGGCGATGTGAATTATGTGATTGTGGACGGCAAGCCGCTTTTGCGGCGCGGCGAATTGACGACGCTGGACGAGGAAAAAATTATGCGCGAGGCGCGCGCGCGCGGTTTGCAGATGGTTCGCCGCGCGTCCGCGCAGACGCAAACGTATCAGGCGTGAGCCGGCGGCGCGCGCCCAAAAAGAAAACGCGGCACGACTGGATTTCAGCCGCGCCGCGTTTCTGGAGGAGTAAGAATTCAACCTTTGACTGCGCCGGTCATGCCGCGCACGAATTGACGCTGTAGAAAAATAAACAAAATCAAAATCGGAATGATGGTCATGACAATGCCCGCGGCGGTCGCGCGCAAATCGGAGGCGAACATGCCTTGCAGCGCGGCGAGACCGACGGGCAGCGTTTTATTGACCATCGTCGGCAGCATCAGCGAGGGCCACAGAAAATCGTTCCACGAAGTGACGAACGTAATAATCGCGGCGGTGGCGAGCGACGGGCGAATGATGGGCAGCAGAATTTGCCACCAAATCCGCAGTTCACTGGCGCCGTCAATTTTTGCCGCGTCAATCAAATCGTTCGGCACGCTTTTGAACGCTTGCCGCAGCAAAAAGATATTGAACACGGTGGCGAGGTTCGGAAAAATGAGCGCCAGCAGCGTATCGTAATATTGAAACACGTTGCGCGCCAATACGAAACCGGGAATGTACGTCAACTGCGGCGGCACGATAAAAGTCGCCAGCAGCAAATAAAAAATGACGTCGCGCCCCCAAAATTTCATTTTGGCGAACGGATAGGCGGCGAGCGCGGTGAACATAACGTTCAGCGTCGTCGTGGCGACGGAAACGATGATGCTGTTGAGAAAAAAATTGGCGACGGGCAGCTGATTCCACACGCGCACGTAATTGTCGAGCGTTGGGTCTTGCGGGAGCAATTGCAGCGGCACGGCAAAAATCGCGTCGTGCGGTCCTTTGAGCGAAGTGAGCAGCGTCCACGCCAACGGCAAAATGGTGACGGCGGCGATGAACAGCAGCAGGACGTACCAAAAAATCGTTTCCGCGATTTGGCGGCGTTTGCGCGCGGCGGCGCGGGCGGCGGAAGGCGAATGGGCGCGCGCGGCGGTTTGGGTCTGATTCATCAGTCTTGCTCCGAACCGCGTTCCAACGAACGGATATTAAAGATGGAAAAGAGCAGCGTAATCACGAGCAGCACAATCGCCAGCGCGGACGCATACCCCGCGTGTTGGAGACGAAACGCTTGTTTCCACAAATAAAACACCATCGTCACGCCGCTGTTCAAGATGCCGCCGAGACCGCCGGTCAAGGTGTAAATTTCGTTAAAAACTTCGATCGCCGCGAGCGACGAAATGACCGCGACGAAAACGATTTGCGGACGCAGCCCCGGCAAACTCACGTACCAATGTTTTTGAACCGCGTTGCAGCCGTCAATCAACGCCGCGTCGTACAATTCTTCGGGAACGTTTTGCAAGCCCGCCAAAAAAATCATCATGTAAAAACCCAAGCCCAGCCAAATCGTCAACGACATGGCGAGCGGCAAAGTCAACGCCGGTTCCGCGAGCCACTGCACCGGCTCTTGCAGCAAGCCCGCCGAAATGAGCATGCCGTTGATGAGTCCGTTCGTGTCAAATAACATGCGCCACGCGTAACCGACCGCGATGCTGCCGCTAATGACCGGCACATAATAAATCGCGCGAAACGCATTGATGCCCGGCAGTTTGCGATTGACCGCGATGGCGAGCAGGATGCACAAGATAATCAAAATCGGCGTGACCAACAAATAAATAAATGAATTGCGCAGCGCGAGCCAAAAAACGTCGTCGTTCCACAGCTGCGTATAATTTTTCAAACCCGTCCAGACCGGCGGCGTGACGATATTGAAATCGGTGAAACTGTAATACACCACCGCAAAGATGGGATACAAAATAAACACGCCGATAATCAAGAGCGCGGGCGCGAGAAAAAGATAGGGCGTGAGGTTGAGTTTTTTAGTCATGCCAGAGCCAACTGTATTTCGCTGATTGAACGGAGCGCGCTAGCGCGCTCCGTTCAATCAAAAAGTCATTCGCTTATTGCGCCAGCAGCGCGTTGGCTTTGGCAACGGCTTCGGTGAGCGCTTGCTGCGCTGGGACGTTATTAAACAGCGCGGCTTGGACGGCTTGCAACACAATATCGTTCACGTCGGCTTTGTGCGGAATCGTCGGCACAATGTCGGCGTATTTCGAGATAATGTCTTTGGCAATCGGTTTGGCGCTGTCTTCCACCGCAATCGGTTTGGCGGCAAAGAACGGGTCGTCGTACGATTTGGGCGTCGAAGGATAGATGGCGACCAGCTTGCTGAATTCCAACATGCTTTGCGGATTGGTAAAGAATTGCGCGAGCGCGAGCGAAGCGTTCGGGAATTTGGTGTCCGCTTTGACCGAGAGACTCATCAAACCTTTGCCCAGCACGCCGGACTTGCCGACGGGCGCGGGCACTGCCGCGAGATAACCGTACAAACCGGGATTGTTGGCGCGCACTTCACGAATCAAGTTCGGGCCGGTTTGATAGAACGCGGCTTTGCCGGACGAGAACAGGTCGAGACCCACGCGGTCCTGGTCGGTGACCAACACCGATTTATCTACGGTGCCGGCTTTGACCATGTCCACGTACATTTGCAGCCACGCGACGGCTTCGGGGGAATCAAACGTGAATTTCTTGCCGTCGTCGCTAATGACCTTGACGCCGCCTTCGTACACCATTTGCGCGAGCAAATCGTTCGTCGTCAAGCGAATGTCGCAGAGCGTGCCGGTCTTTTCTTTGATGGTCTTGCACAGCGCGGGCAAGCCGTCAATCGTCTTGGGGAAATCTTCCAATTTCAAACCCGCCGCGTCGCTGTAGATTTTCATGTTGACGAGTTCGACGTTCATGCCTTGATACCACGGGAATTGATAATTTTTCCCGTCCACAAGTTGTTCGTTCCACAAACCGGCAAAGTACAAATCTTTGACGCTTTGCGGCACCTTGTCGTCGAGCGGCAAGAGCAAACCTTTGGTCGCGTAATCGCTGACCCAACCTTCCGAAACGGAAAGATTGATGACATCGGGCGCTTTGCCGGCGGCGAACGCGTTTTTCAAATCATCCTGGAACGTCGCCTGATGGTCTTCCCAATTCACTTTGACGCCGGGATACGCTTTTTCAAAACGCGCGATAGTGCTTTTGATGTAATCGTCAAAGGTCGGCGAGAGCCAAAATGTCCAGAGCGTCACTTCGGCGTTGGGTTCGACGTTCGGAATGACCGCTTCAGGATTCGGCGCGGCGGTGGGTTCGACGACGACGGTTTGCTGCGCGACGACGGTTTGCGGAACCACCACAGTTTTTTCCGCGACGACGGTTTGCTGCGCGACGACGGTTTGCGGAACGACGACGGTTTCTTTGACGACTTGGGCGGGGGGCGCGGTGGGGGCGGCGCAGGCGCCGATGAGCGCCGCGACGGCAAGCAATACGGCTAAAACGCCCCATGAAACACGGAACTGCATCTTGCGATTCATATTCTCCTCCTTGAATTGGCGAGACCCGTCAGGGTTTGGTCTCGCTGGGTACGAAAAACGCAAGCTAGAAACCAGAAAAACGCTTTGCCAGCCAAACCTAAAAAAGATTGCGCGTCGGTTCGTCGTTCGCGCGAACTTTGCCAAGTCTAGCGCAGGGCATTGATGCCCAATTCATAATTCAGCAGCAGCGCGGACGCGCCGAGAATGACGCTGTCGTCGCCGATAGCGGATAATTCAATCGCCGTGTTTTCGGTCAAGGTGTTGAACGCGCATTGCTGCACGGTGGCGCGCACCTCATCCAACAGCGTTTGCCCGAAACGCGCGCCGTGATCGCCGATGAAAATATGCGCGATATTGAACGCGCCGACCAAGTTGGCGATGGCGCTGCCGAGATATTTTCCGGTGTCCAAAACCACTTGGCGCGCGACGGGATCGCCTTCGGCGTTCGCACGGACCACGTCGTCAAACGTCAATTCGGCGAGCGTTTTGCCCGGCACGCGCAAGCGCGTTTTGCGAACGGTTTTGGCTGCCGCGCGCGCGCGCTGCGTAATGGCGCCCGCGCTGACCAGCGCTTCGAGACAACCGAAATTGCCGCAGTTGCAGCGCGGTCCGTTTTCTACCACGCGCACATGACCGATTTCGCCCGCGCCAAAATTGTCGCCTTTCCACAATTGCCCGTCAATCACAATGCCCGCGCCGACGCCGCGTCCGACTTTGACGACAATCAAATTGCGATAGCGTTGTTCGCCGAAAAAAGATTCGGCGAGCGCGGCGACTTGCGAATCATTTGCCACATACACCGGCACCTGATAACGTTTTTGCAATAAATCGCGCAGCGGCAAATCGAGCCAACTGAGATTAACCGCCCAATGAATGGAACTGCCTTTGGTGGGATTGATGACGCCGGGCACGCCGACGCCGATGCCGAGCAGGGGACTGGTGACGCGCGCTTGCAGCGAGTCAATCAGTTCGTACGCCAATTCCAGCGCGTCCTGCCCCTGTCGTCCGTCGAGCGGCAAGCTGAGCCGGTGACGCACATGTCCGCGCAAATCCACAATCGCGCCGCTGAACGCGTCGCTGCCCAAATCTACGCCGATGAGATTGCGCGCGTTTTGCGGCACGTTCAAAAGGATGGGGGTTTTGCCGCCGGTGGAAGCGCCCTGCCCGATTTCGCGGACCAGCCGTTGGTCGAGCAACATGCCGACGGCTTGCGAAACGGTGGTGCGGGTCAATCCGGTGACGCGCGCCACGTCGGCGCGGCTGATTTCGCCGCGGTCAAAGATGGTTTGCAAGACCAGACGCTGATTGTAATCGCGCGTCTGCTGGTGGGTGGCTTTTTGGGGACTGAGGTCCATATTTTGGACTATGTTTGTAAATTCTACTTACAGCGATTATAAATTAAATTTAATTGTTTGTCAAGTGAATTTACAAAGATTCCAAAAACAACCTTTGTTTTGCGCGCGCGCGGCAAGGCGGAGCCGCCGCGCGCGGCGGCGCGCGCGCTTGCCGTCTCGCCCGGGAAAATCGCCCAATTTGACCCCTTGACCCGTCTCGGCGATTGCGTTACACTCGCTGTATGTTGACGCAAGACCTCGCGCTGTTGGAACGCCGCGGTTTGGTGCGCGTGACGACAGTTGAAGCCAAACCCGTCGTTCGCTTCAAGCACGCCCTCACCCGCGAAGCGACCTACAATTCTATTTTGCAATCGCGCCGCGCGGAACTGCACTGCGTGGTCGCCCGAGCGCTCGCGGAAACGCACGCGCAGCTGGATTTGGAATTGGCCCTCTCCATCGCCGAGCATCAACTGTATTGTCGCGACGACGCGAGCATGGTGGATTTTTTGCTTCCGTTTGCGGCGCGTTTGATTTACACCGGACGCAGCGCGTCCCTGACGCGGCTGTTGACGCAAGCGGATCGCAGCGCGTTGACCGAAGCGCAGCGGCGCGCGGCGGATATGGCGTTGGCGGACGCGCACGCGGCGCGGGGGGAATATGAAGCGGCGCGTGATTTGTATCAACGCCTTTTAACTGCGGCGCCCGCCGATGCCGCGCGCGCGCGTTTGTTGCAGTCGTTGGGCGTGGCGCATTATCATTTGGGGCAATACGCCGAGGCGAACCAAAATTATCATGCGAGTTTAGATCTGGCAGAGGCAGAACGCGATATTGCGTTGCAAGCGAAAACGACGGGCGGGTTGGGCTTGGTGTATTTGGCGTTGGGCGAAACCGCGCGGGCGGAAAAATTCTTGCTCAAGAGCCGGGATTTGGGCGCCGCGTTGGGCGAAAGCATGGAATTGGCGGCGGCGGAATATAATTTGGCCGGCGCGCAAAGAGCGACGGGACAATATGCAGCGGCAATTCAAAATGCAGAACACGCCTTGGCCATTTATCAAAAATTCAATCATGCGCTAATGACGGCAAGGTCATTGCAATTAATCGGCATTTGTTATCACAGCGCAGGCGACTTGGAGCTGGCGGCAAACTATTATCGTCGCGCGATTGACGATAGTCTTGGTTTGGGCGATTCGATGGCGGTTGCGATTGTCCAAAGCAATCTGGCAGAACTTTATACCGAACAAGAAAAACTTGACCGCGCATTGGAATTGTACGCTTTGGCGATACAATATTTTCGAATGTCCAAACAAGAAGCTTATTTGGCGTATAATTTGGCGGGCTTGGCATACGCGCAAACGCTGCAGGCGAAAAAAAACAAGGACGAAACGACGCTCTTGGATTCGCAGCGACTCGCGTTGGAAGCGTTACAAATCGCGCAAAAAAGTCATTCGTTGGAATTGGAAGGAATTGCGTTGCGAACGCTGTCGGCAATTTTTTTGGAGCGGAATGATTTCGCGCAGGCGGAAACCCATGCGCGTACAAGTCTGGAACGCTTGACCCGGGTGGGCTCGCTACTTGAACTGGAACGGACGCAGCGAGTGTATGCGGAGGTTTTACAACGCGTCGGCGCTGGAACACGCAGTTAAAGCGACGTTGTTTCGTGCGAACGGCAAAAAGGAGGATTGATTATGCCATGGATCGCGCTTATCCTGTTTGGGGCTCTCGTTTTGGCGTTTTATTTTTTCTGGCGCTCGCGCAATCAAGGCGTGGGAACCTTACCAACGGAGGATACAATGCCGCAGGCATTTTCGTTTGACGAAGACGGGGCGCGCGCGCTGGCGAGTCGAAAGTTCGCCATCGTCGCCGCGCGTCAATGGAACAAGGGCAAACGTCAAAAAGTGCGCGTGGAACTCAAACCCCTACCGACGTTTGATAATTTAAAGCCGCCACCCGAGAAACAAATTGACGCCTTGCTGGCGGCGGTTGCGAATCCGATTGTATATGCGGACGAGACGGGCGAACAACTCTCTACTTTTGATCCGCCGCTCACTATCACCATCCACTACAAAAATCAAGATGCCGCCAAGACCAAGAGTTCAGCGGACGGAGTTCCGCAGCTTTCGATTGTGAGCGCATACCAAAGTCCGGACGGCTGGCGATTTGAAAAATTGCCGACTATAGTTACGCCCAATTCAAACGGCGAGGGCGGCACGCTCGTTGCGCAATTAAAGACGCTTGAACCTACCGACCCATTATTCGTGGGCGCGCCGTGATTTCTTTCGACCGGCTGCGACGCGCTTGGTTTTCTAGCGCGCCGCAGTTTTCACTTATTTCGGCATGTCGCCCTGCCCGCACTGTGCCTTTTCTAATCCGCCTAGCGCATCGTTCTGCGCGAACTGTGGGCGTGGATTGACGCGTCCGCCCGCGGCGAAAAAAACGTCGCCGCAGGCGGAACGCCGTTTTGTTACGATCCTCTTTGCCGACCTCTCTGGTTTTACCGCGCTTTCGGAAACGCGCGATCCCGAAGCGGTGCGCGACATTATCAATGCGTGCTTTGACCGCCTCGCGCCCATCGTCGAAGCGCATCAAGGCGTCATAGACCAATTCGTCGGCGACGCCATTATGGCGTTGTTTGGCGCGCCCGTCGCGCACGAGGACGATCCCGCGCAAGCGTGCCGCGCCGCGCTCGCCATGCTGGACGCCATTGCGGCGGTGAATGTCGAACGCGATTTGGATTTGGGGCTGCATATCGGCATCAACAGCGGCACGGTCGTCTCGGGCGGCGTCGGTTCGCGCGGACGACAGCAGTATTCGGTCTTGGGCGACGCGGTGAATCTCGCCGCGCGTTTGCAAGATGCGGCGGAACGCGGCGAGATTTTTGTCGGCGCGGCAACGGCGCAGTTGACGCGCGCGCAATTTGAATTTGTCGAACGCGGCGTCATGTCGTTCAAAGGCAAAAGCGAACCGCAGCTCGTGTACCAATTGGTCGCCGCGCACGCCGCGGCGCGCGCGCCTCGTCCGCTGCATATCTTGACGCCGCTGTTTGGACGCGCCCGCGAATTGGCTCTGCTGCAGGATCTTTTGCGCGCCAATGCAACCGAAACGGCGCTGCGCGTCGTTTCGATTTTGGGCGATCCGGGTTTGGGCAAATCGCGTCTAGTGCAGGAATGGCGCAGCGCGGCGGCTGCCGATGCGGCGAATGAGTTTATCGTCGCGGGATGCGCGCCCGACGGCAATTTGCGCGCGTTCGCGCTGTTGGCGGATATCGCGCGCGCTTTGGAAGCGCGCCAACACGACGGCGCGGCAGACGCTTCGCTCACGCTCTTGCGCGGCATTTTGGAACCCGTCACGGTTGGCGGCGAAATGGACGCGGCTGCATTGCAAGCGCAATACGTTAACGCGCTGCGCGCGGCGTTGACGCATCTTACCGCGCAGACGCCGATTGTATTGGTGTGCGAAGACCTGCATTGGGCGGACGCGCCGTCGTGTCAGGTATTGCGCCGCGTTTTGAATACCCTGTCCAATGCGCGGCTTTTATTTTGCGCGACGCAGCGCCTCGACCGCGAAACGGCGGGTTGGGCGTTGATGGAAGCGTTACAGGAATTATCGGGCGCGGCGGCGCTGCAACTTTATCTCGCGCCCTTGTCGGAGCAGGACGCGCAGGCGATGGTGTCCCAGCTCGCGCCCGGCGAGCTGCCGGTCAAAGTGCGGGAACTGGTCTTGGCGCAAGCGGAAGGCAATCCGTTATTTGTCGAAGAATTATTGGAGATGTTGATCGAGCGCGGCGACTTGAAACGCGAGGGCGCGCAGTGGGTCTTGACGCGCGAACTTGACGCGCTCCAGACGCCAAATACGCTGCAAGGCATATTGATGGCGCGCGTGGACCAATTGCCGCCGGACGCGCGGCAGCTCTTGCAAATCGCGTCCGTGTTGGGCCGCGAATTTCCGTTGGAACTTTTGGAACGCGTCGCCGCCGCGCTGCGCGAACCCGCATAAAAAAACCGCGTCGTCGCCGCGCTGCGCGAACCCGCATAAAAAAACCGCGTCGTCGAACGCGGTTTTTTTTAGAGGATACTTTGATACAACTCGACCATGCGCTCGGCGATGTGGGGCCACGCGTACTCTTGCGCTTCTTGTACGCCACGCTTGCCCATTTCGGCGCGCAGCTGCGGATCGTGCAGCAGCAGTGAAATTTTTTCCGCGAATTTTTCCGCGTTGCCCTCTGGCGCCAAAAAACCGGTGACGCCGTCGCGCACCAAGAACGAAAGTCCGCCCACGTCCGAAGCGACCACCGGCGCGCCGCACGCCATCGCTTCCAGCGCGGCGAGACCGAACGATTCATACCGCGATGGCATGACGACCGCCGCCGCCGCCGAATAATAAAACGGCAATGCGGCTTGGGCGCGGCTGCCCAGAAACGTCACAATATCGCCGATGCCCAATTCCTCTTTGAGCTCCACCAAACGCGCGAGTTCGGAATCGGGGTCTATATCGTCGTCCAAATCGCCGCCGATGAGACAGACGCACATGTGCTGCCGCAGCGCGGGGTCGTCGTCCACCACCAATTTCATCGCGCGAAACCAGGTGTCGAGTCCTTTAACCGGGTCAATGCGCCCGACAAACAAAACCGTCTTTTCGTCATACTGACCAATCAAATCGCGCGCGCGTTGACTGGGAATCGGATGAAACAAATCCGTGTCCACGCCGGGCGGAATAATCACGATTTTATCGCGCGGCGCGTCGTACAATTGCATCATCTGCTCCATATCGCGCGGCGTCGAAGCGATTACGCGCGCGACGCTCTGCATCAAGGCGCGTTCGGTGAGAATGCGCGCGTCGGTTTCGGCTTCGGTCGCGGTGCGCGCGACGCGGTTCTTCATGGCGCCGAGCGTGTGAAACATTTGCGCAATCGGCGCGCGCAAACCTTTTGCCTGCAAACACTGCGCCGTCGCGCCGCTCAACCAGTAATGCGCGTGCCACACGTCATACGTTACATTTTCGCGCGCGGCAAAATCATAAATGGCTTGCGCGAATGCGCCGACGTATTCGACGAGTTGATGTTTCGAGACGGGCGCGCGCGGTCCGGCGGGCAGACTGAGTACGCGCGCGTTGGGCATCCCCACCGAGTTTGTGTCCACGCGCGGCGCGGTCTCGTCGCCCGCGCGCGTAAAAATGTCCACCGCCACCCCGCGCGCGGCGAGCGCGCGCGACAACTCGCGCACATAAACGTTCATGCCGCCGGTCTCTTTGCCTCCCAGACGCGCGACCGGCGAGGTGTGCATCGAGAGCATGGCAATGCGTTGCGGTTGTTTCATCAGTGGTTTAGAAAAAATCGCGCCGTGATTCTTACGTGCGGCGCCGCGGTTACAAACTTCCGAAACCCAAGATTTCAAAAGTTTGTAGAGGCGTTTCGGCGTTTTGGCGAAGGTATTGTTTGTATGACAAATTTGAAATTTGTCGTACCATTTCGGATATTCAAACGCGTTTTTACGGCGTAATGGTCAGCGTCGGAAAGATGGGCGTACCGTTGGCGTCGAGCTCCAAGGTCGGCGTAAGGGTCGGCGTGTTAGTCGGCGCGTTAGTGGGAATCGGCGCTTGCGTGGGAGTGGCGACTAGCGTGCTGGCGGGCAAATTCAACGTGGGTGGAACGGTTGGCACGACGACGGTGCGCGGCGCGATCGTCGGAATTTGAAAAACAACCGTCGCGGCAGGCGGGGTTGCCAGCAACGCGGGGCGCGCCAAAAAACTAATCAGCCCCAAACTATACAGACATGCTGTCACAATCAAGACGCTTCCGGCGCAGCCGACCGCCCATTGTTGGCGCTGTGAAAGCGCATCGAACCAATTTCGCAAGCGAGACATAGATAAACCGCGCGATAAGATAAAACGCTCGCGATTATATGGGGGATAGAACAAAAACGCAATCACGCGTATAATTGGCGTAAACGCTTTTTTTGAATTGGCTCGAAAAAAAAAGAGAATCGCAGACGCGTTGGGGAACTGCCCGTGTCCCGAATATCAACACCTCGTTTATCCGAAACAGATATTCTCGCTCGCTTGCGACGAATTCCGTTTTTCGCGAGTCTCTCGGAAAGCGCGTTGACCGAATTGGCGGCGCAAGCTCCCTTGCGCGCGGTTGCCGAAAGGGAAATTCTTTTTTACGAAGGCGACGCCGGAACGAGTTTATACATCGTCCTCGACGGCGAGATTCAAATTACGCATCAACTGAATGGGACGGCGGTCCGGTTGGGCGCGATTGCGGCGGGCGATTTTTTTGGCGAGATGGCTTTGTTTGACGATGCGCCGCGCAGCGCGACAGCGTGCGCCGTCTGTCCTGCCTTGCTCCTCGAAATTCACAGCCGCGCGTTTTATCAACTGCTTTATTCGAATCCCCAAATTGCGGACGACGCGCTGCGCGTTCTGAGCAGCCGCCTCCGCGCGTCGAACGCGCAGCGTCTGGAGGAATTGGCGCGCCAGAATCGCGCGCTGGAACGCGCCAATCGCACTTTGCAAGAAAATTACGCGGCGACGTTGGACGCGCTCTCGGCGGCGTTGGATTTGCGCGACCAAGCGACGCAGGGCCATTCCCAACGCGTTACGGCGTACACGCTTTTGTTGGCGGACGCATTGGGCGTGCCAGAGAGCGAACACGAAGCGCTGCGACTCGGCGCGCTGCTGCACGACATTGGCAAAATCGGCGTCTCGGATGCGATTCTCCGCAAACCGACCACGCTCACGTCGAACGAATGGGCGGAAATGCGCAAACATCCCGAATGGGGCGCGGCATTGGTGGACAAGATTGATTTTTTGCGCGGCGCACGCGACATTATCATCGCCCATCACGAACAGTACGACGGCAGCGGTTACCCCAACGGTTTGCGCGGCGAAGCGATTCCGCTCGGCGCGCGGATTTTTGCGGTGGCGGACGTCTTTGACGCCGTCACGACGTTTCGGCCTTATCGCGAACCGATGACGCCGCACGCCGCCGCCGCGTTGATTCGCGCCCAAGCCAATATCAAATTTGACCCGCGCGTGGTCGCCGCGTTTGAACGCGCGCTGCCCGAAATGGTTCGCGTCATGCGCGCGTCGTTTGAGGATTGAACGTATGGCTTTGACTCTTTATGCCGCGCCCGCCGGCGCGGGCAAAACCGCCGCCGTACTGGAAAAAATTTGCGCGCGCCAACGCGCCCAGCCGCTCGCGCGCGCGCTCGTCATTTTGCCGTCGAACGCGCATACGCTTGCCGCGCGCCAACGGCTCGCCAAACAACCCGCGCAGCTCGGCGTAACGCTGCTCGAATTCGATACATTGTATCGCGAGATTCTGGACGCGGCGGGCATTGCGGTTCAGAGTTTGACCCAAGCCGCGCGCTATCGGCTATTGCGCGCGCTGCTGCGTGAGCGCGCCGCCGCCGGCGCGCTCGTCTATTTTGCGCCGATTGCGGACCAGCCCGGTTTGATTGACGCGTTCGCGCAGTTTATTTCCGACGTCAAACGCGCGCGGCTCACGCCTGAAACGCTGCACGCGCACGCGACTTTGCCGCGCATGCGCGACCTCGCCGCGGTGTACGACGCGTACCAAAAATTTCTTTACGCCAAAAATCTCGCGGACGACCAAGGCAGAGGTTGGTTGGCGCTCAATGCGCTGCAAGCGGACGCGACGCTGTACGCCGAATTCGACTATATCGCCGTTGACGGATTTGACGAATTCGACCCCACGCAAGCGGCGCTGCTGCAAGCGCTCGCCGCGCGCACGCCGCAGTTGGATTTGACGTTGACGTATCAAGCGGGGCGCGCGGCGCACGCGCGTTTCGAGCGCGTCCTCGCGCAATTTCCCGACGCTGCGCGCGAAACCTTGCCCGCGACCGCGCCGCCGCGGCGCGGCGTTTTGGAACACCTCGAACGCGCGTTGTTTGAAAGCGCCGCGCCGCGCCTGCCGTGCGATGATTCCATTCAGCTCGTCGCCGCGGCGGACCGGCTGCGCGAAGTGCAGGCGATCGCGCGCGCGGTCAAGCGCGCCATCATCGCCGGCGCGGCGCCCTCCGACCTTGCCGTACTGTTTCGCTCGCTCGACATGTATCAGCCGTTGGTGCGCGAAGTATTTACGGCGTACGACATTCCCTTTCGCGTGCGCGGCGGCATGGCGCTGCTTGCCAACGCGCTGATCGCCGAAATTATCAATCTGCTCGGTTTGGCGGCAAACGATTTTCCGCGCCGCGAAACGATGGACGCGCTGCGCGCGCCATATTTTTTATGGCGCGATTTGGACGCGCAGGCGCTCGCCGACCTGGACCGCATTACGCGCGAAGCGGTGGTCGTGCGCGGACGCGCGGCGTTTTTGGATTCGTTCGTCAAACCGCGCGCCCCATTGTCCGATAGAGAAATCGAACGGCGGCGCGTCGCCGAATTGGACGCGGCGACGCTCGCGGCGTATCGCGCGTGGCTGGAAACGTTTTTCGAGCGCGTGACGCCGCCCGCGACGGCGACGGTGGCGCAGTATGTCGAATGGGTGGAGCGTTTGCTCGGACCCGACCCGCAAGCGGAAGAATATGCGCGCGCGCGCCATCCCGAAACCTTTGCGGCTGAAACGTCAAGCTTGCGCGTCGTCGAACGCGTGCGCGCCGCCGACCCAGAGACCGCCGCGCGCGATCTCGCCGCGCTGTGCGCGTTCAAGCGCGCGCTCGGCGGATTGGTTCAGGCGGCGCAAATGCTCCAAGAACCGGTTTGCGCGCGGCAAGCTTTTTTGCAAGATTTGCGCGACGCATTGGCGAACGCGACGTACGATTTGACGCCCGCGTTCGATGGGCGCGTGTTGGTCACGGGCGCGCTCTGGGCGCGCGGCGTTTCGCGGCAAATGATTTTTCTCGGCGGCTTGGTCGAAGGCGAATTTCCCGCGCGCGCGCCCGAAGACGTTTTGTTGACCGAAAGCGAACGGCAAAAATTGGAAGCGGCGGGTTTGACGCGCGCGAGCTTTCATGCGAGCGACGAGAAAACGTATTTTTACCAAGCCGTCGCGCTCGCACGGGAAAAATTATTTTTGTTTTATCCGCAGCGCGACCAAGACGCGCGGCTCTTGAATCCCTCGCCATACGTCGGCGACGTATGCGCGCTGTTTCAGGATTTAACCCCCGCCAAGATTGGACTCGCCGACGCGCCGGTCGCGTCGCAAGCGGCGTCGCTCCCGGAACTCGCCGTTGCGTTGGCGCGCGCGCAAAATGACGCGGCGGCGTTGGAACAGGCGCTGCGCGCCGCGTCGCCCGCGTGGACGCACAGTTTGCATGCGCGCGCGATAGAGCGCCGCCGCGAATCGAACGCGCCGCACGATCCATACAGCGGCGTTTTGGACGCGGCGGATTTGCGCGCCGAGCTGCGCGCGCGTTTTGACGCGCGCTATCCGTGGAGCGCGTCGCAGTTTAACGAATGGGGCGCGTGCGGTTTTCGCTTTTTTGCCGATCGTTTATTGCGACTCCAAGAACTGGCGGAACCGGAAGAAGGTTTGGACGCGGCGCAGCGCGGGGCGTTGTACCACGCCATTTTGGAACAAACGTATAAAAAATTTGTCGCGCGAAAATTGACGGTCACGCCCGCGACGCTGGAAACGGCGCGCGCGCTTTTGGACGAAACCGCCGCGCAAGTTTTAGAGACCGCGCCCGAACAATTCGGTTTTCGCCCGACGGCGTGGTGGACCCAAGAGCGCGCCGAAGCGACGCGCATTTTGCACGCGTTGTTGGAGGCGGAAGCGGCGCGCGCGGACGCGACGACGGCGCAGCCGTACAAATTGGAACAAGCGTTTGACGTGACGCTTTCGTTGAACGGCGCGCCGCTGCGCGTGCGCGGAATTTTGGACCGCATTGATAAGCGCGCCGACGGTTTGGCGGTGGTGGATTATAAATCGGGTTCAACCAAAATTGACAAGCGCGAAGTGTACGCAGGGCGCAATTTGCAGCTGCCAATTTATGTGATGGCGCTACGCGCGCTGCATGAACCGGTCGCCGACGCGTATTTTTTGCATATCGCCAACGGCGAAACGAGCGGCGCGGTGGATGCGGCGGAGCGCGAAGCGTGGCTGGCAAAGGCGCGCGACCACATGGCGCGCTATCGGGACGCGGCGCGTCAGGGCAATTTTGCGGTCAAACCGAGTCGTTTGGAGGACGATCGCTGCGTGCGGTATTGCGACTTTGCGCCATTGTGCCGCGTCGGACGTTGGAGCGTTGACAAATGAGCGCGCCTTTGGAATTGACGCCGAGCCAAGCGCGCGCCGTTCAAGCGCGCGGCATCAACGTCGCCGTCGTCGCGGGCGCAGGCACGGGCAAGACGCGCGTGCTGGTCGAACGTTATCTCGTCTTGTTGGAGCGCGGGATTCCGCTGCGAAAAATTGTCGCCATCACGTTCACCGATAAAGCCGCGAGCGAAATGCGCGACCGCGTGCGCGGCGAAATCGAAAAACGCGCGGCGCAAACCGGCGCGCCCGCGTTCTGGCGCGAACACCGGCGCGATATGGACGACGCGCGCATCAGCACCATTCACGCGCTCTGTATGCGACTGCTGCGCGCGAATCCGGTCGAGGCGCGTCTTGATCCGCGCTTTGAGGTTTTGACCGAACAGGACGCGGCGTTGTGGCAAGCCGAAGCGCTCGATGCGGTGTTGAAAGATTTGGCGGAGCGCGGCGGCGCGGAACTCGCGTTGTTTGACGAATATCGCATTACCCAAGTGCGCGAAACCTTGACCGAGCTGTTCGCGCAGGGCGCGGCGGCGGACGACGCGTTCGCGCGTTTGTTTCCGTCGAGCGAAACGGCGGACGACGCGGGGACGAATTCGTCCGCGCAGCGCGCGGCGTTGGGCGAATGGTGGCGCGCGCGTTTGGCGCAGGCGCAAGCGCGCGCGCTCGAAAAACTGAACGCGTCCGCCGAATGGCGCGCGACGGCGACTTGGGTTCAAAACAACGCGGCGTACGACGCGCAAGACAAACTCGAACAGACGCGCGCGGCGGCGGAACGCGCGCTCGAACTTTTTGACCTAACGGACGTGCCGCAAACGCTGCGCGCGCTGCGCGCGCTGACTGACCTTAAATTGCTCGGCGGCAGCGCTAAAAAATGGGACGACTTGGCGCTCGCCAAAGAACGCTTGAAGGCGCTGCGCGCGCTGGCAAAAGAATTTTGCGATCATTTTGATTTGACGTTTGGCGAGGCGGACGAACGCGCGGCGCAGTATCTCTGGCTGTGGCGCAGTTTGTGGCAGCGCGCGCGCGCGGCGTACGCCGCGCGCCAAGCGCGCGAACACAAGTTGGATTTTAACGCCCTCGAAGAAAAAACAGTGAAATTGCTGCGCGACCCGACGGTGCGCGCGCGGTACGCGGCGGAATTTGACGCGGTGTTGGTGGATGAATTCCAAGACACCAATGCGGCGCAGCGCGAGATTGTGTACGCGCTGGCGCCGCCGCAGCAGCCGGAACGTCTTTTCATCGTCGGCGACGGCAAGCAATCCATCTATGGTTTTCGCGGCGCGGACGTGACCGTCTTTGAAACGGCGCAGCGCGACCTGACCGCGCAATGGGGCGCCGCGGCGCGCGTTGCGCTGCAAGAATCGTTTCGCACGCACGAACGTTTGCTCGACGCGTTCAATTTTTTGTTCCAAGCCATTTTCGCGGTGGACGGCGAACCCGAATTGTATCAGACGCCGTTTGAACCTTTGCAGGCGACGCGTCCCAGCGCGCGCGAAACGCAAATGGAAATCATCGAATTTCCGCAAACAATCGAACGCGAGGGCGCGGCAGAGAAGCTCGCGGCGTCCGACCTGCGCGCGTGGCAAGCGCGCGAACTTGGCGCGCGTTTGATGGAATTGGTCGCGCAGCAATTTCCGGTGTGGGACAAGCAAAGCCGCCAAACGCGTCCGCTGCAGTGGGGCGATGTGGCGCTGTTGTTCCGTTACAGCGATAGTTTTCCAATTTTCGAGGACGCGTTCAAAGCGGCGCGGCTGCCGTACCAGACATCGGCGGGCAAAGGGTATTATGACCGTCCCGAAGTGCGCGATTTGCTGCATTATTTGCGCGCGTTGGCGAATCCGTTGGACGATTTGGCGCTCGCGGTAATTTTTCATTCGCCGCTGTTTGCGTTGAGCGGCGAGACGTTGTACCGCTTGCGGCGCGGCGCCGAAACGCCGCGCCATTTCCGCGACGCGCTGCGCGAAATTCCCGCCGATATTTCCGGCGCCGAACGCGCGCGCGTGGAATTTGCGCGCGCGGTTTTGGAGCAGGGTTGGGCGCGCGTGGGGCGCGCGCCGATTTTGGATTTATTGCAGCACGCGCTGGCGGCGACCGATTATCTGGCGACGCTTTCGGCGTTGCGCGACGGCGACCGCCGCCGCGGGAATGTGGAAAAATTATTGGCGCTGGCGCGCAGTACGCGCGTCGCGCGCGTCGGCGATTTCAACCAATACATTCGCGCGTTGACGGAGCAAAATGTGCGCGAAGGCGAAGCGCTGTTGGAAGCGGAAAACGCGGCGCGCTTGATGACCATTCACGCCGCCAAAGGATTGGAATTTCCCATTGTGGTTTTGCCGGACGCCTCGCGCGCGGCGCGCGGGCGCGCCGCGCTGTTGTTGGCGGAACGCGACGCGGGCGCGGCGCTGCAAGTGTACGACGCCGCGCACAAGCCCGTGAAAACCGTCGCGTATCAATTGAGCCAAAACGTCCAAGCCGAACGCGAACGGGCGGAAGAAAAACGTTTGTTGTATGTGGCGCTCACGCGCGCGCAAGAATATGTCATTGTCGCCGGAACGGAGGACGCGCCGGCGCAATCTTATCTGGGCCAAATCAAACAGGCGTTGGGCGCGCCGCGCGAATTCGCGTGGGGCAAAATCCAAGCGCGCGCGCCGCGCCTGCCGTTTCAAGAGCAGCCCGCGCCGCTGCCGGATGAACAAACGCCACACGCGGACGCCGCCGCCGCGTTTGAAATTCCCGCGCTCGCGCGCCCGCTCGCCGCGCCGCGCGTGAACGACCTCGCCGCGTTCAGCGCGACGGGTTTGGAAACGTTGGCCTCGCGCCCGGAAGATTTCACGCGACGCGTCTTGGAAGGCGCGCCCGACCGCGTGCCGATGGCGACGCGGCAAACGACGGGCGCGTATGTGCCACATTACATCGTCGGCGATATGACGCATCGCGCGCTGCGCCAATGGCGTTTTCCGCACAATACGCCGAATCTGGATACGCTCTTGGCGGAATATGCGCGCGCGTTGGACCTTGCGGACGATGCCATGATTCACGCCGGCGTTTTGCAGGCGCGCAAACTGTTGACGCGTTTCACGCAGAGCGAATTATTTCGCGTCATGGACGCGGCGCAGCTGCGGCGGCACGAGGTTCCTTTTGTGTGCGAATGGCAGGGGCGAACCGTGCATGGCAGCATGGACGCGTTGACGCTCACGGCGGAGGGCGATTGGTTTATCGCCGATTTCAAGACGGATGAGGTGAGAGAACGCGAACTGCGCGCGCATGCGCTGGAGAATTATGCCGTGCAGCTGGGATTGTATCAATACGCGGCGGCGCAAGTTTTGAATCAAGCGCTTCCGGTACGCGTGCATTACGTCCAGCGCGGAGAAACGTTGGAATTGCGCGCGGAAGAATTACAAGAAGCGTTGGCGCGCGCCGCGCGCGCTCTCCGCGCATAAAACGTTGCGCGCTACCGCCGCGCTGCAATCAAAGCGTTCGCGGGGAGGTTCCGCCGCGCCGGCGGATTTCGGCGAGCGCATCGCGGCACGCGTCGCGGACGACTTGGGCGATTTCTTCCGCCTGCAAACGCGTCAATAATTTTTCGACGCGCGCGTCGCCCAGCTGTCCCAGCGCGACGACGCAATCCCAGCGTACGAAAACGTTTTCTTCGCGCGATAGCGCGTGAACGAGTTCGTCCACCGCCGCGGGATTGTCGAGATTACTTGGGAATCGAAGATTCCCTAACGCAATCGCGCACGCTTCGCGCACGCCGGGGTCGCGGTCGTGATGCAGCCCTTCGACGAGCGGCGCATAAACGGCTGGCGTGTCGAGTTTGCCCAACGCGACGGCGGCTTGCTGCCGCACAAAACGGATCGGGTCGTTTTGACGCGCGCGCCACAGCGCTTCGAACGCTTCGGCGGCGCGGCGTTTGCGTAATACGAACGCCGCCATCCAGCGCGTCATCGAATCGGGATGGGTTTGCAAGCGTTCTATCACTTGCGGCGTGGACAGTGAATTTAACCAGCGCGGCACATCGTACTTGCCGCCGTCGGGAACGACGCGAGATGGCGCCGCGAGTTTATTCCAGAGGACGCGCCAACGCGACGCGGAAAGGGCGGCGGTTTTGCCGAGGCGTCGTTCCATCGCGGCGCGATGCGCGGGACAGTAATCGGACGCGACGGCGTCATTGGGGCAGCGAAATTTTTGCTCGTCGAGCGCGCGGCACTGCATGTGGAAATTATACTCTAATCAACGGCGATTGATTGGTAGGGCTATGTCAAAGTCGCAGCTTTGCCAAGACCTCCAAACGTTTTCGACGCGTTACGCGACTCGGCAGTTTTGGACGCGGAAAAACCAAATATCTTGCGCGCAAGATTTATGCCTTGCGTTGATCCACCACGCGCACCGCTTTGCCCGCAGGACGCGCTAACGTTCCCGCCGCGACAAAAGTGGGCGTCACCGACAAGCCGACCAAATCCAACAGCTCGCGTTGAATCCGCGCGCGTTCCGACTCGCTCAAAAAATTTTTTTGCTCGACGACGAGTTCGAGCGTTTCGTTGCCGTGCGCGTCGTACGCGAGCGTAATGTGATAATCGTTGCCCACGCCGTCGTGGCGCAGCAGCAGCTGTTCGATTTGCGTCGGATAAAAATTGACGCCCTTGAAAATAATCATGTCGTCGGCGCGCCCTTTGAAACGCGCGAGCCGCAGATGCGTGCGCCCACATTCGCACGGCGCGCGCGAAATAATGCGCGTCATGTCGCCGGTGCGAAAACGAATCAGCGGCAGCGCGCGCCGCGTGAGCGTGGTGACGACCAATTCGCCTTCTGCGCCGTCCGGCACACGTTCGTCTCTTTTTGGGTCCATGATTTCGACGAGATAGTGGTCCTCCCAAACGTGATTGCCTTGATGCGCCGCGCAATCAATCCCCATGCCGACGCCGCCCGTTTCCGTCATGCCGAGAATGTCGAACGTCTCGATGCCCATCTCGCGTTCGATGCGCGCGCGCAATTCATCGCTCCACATTTCCGAGCCAAAAATGCCCACGCGCAATTTCGTCGCGCGAAAATCAAAATTTTCTTCGCGCGCCGCTTCCATCAAACGCAGCGGATACGTCGCAATCGCCACCAGCGCCGTCGCGCCCAAATCTTGCATCAGCTGCAATTGCAAGAGCGTGCGCCCGGGCCCGATGGGAATGTAAAACGCGCCCAACGCTTCCGCGCCGTAATGAAAACCAAAACCGCCGTTGGGCAAACCGAACGACGGCGTAATTTGAATCACATCGGCGCGCGTGACGCCCGCGGCGGCGAAGCAGCGCGCCACACATTCCGCCCACTGCGCAATGTCGGCGCGCGTGTACGGACAAAGCACCGGCTTGCCCGTCGTCCCCGAACTCATTTGCATCCGCGCAAATTCATGGCGCGGCGCGCACGCAAGCCCAAACGGATACGCCGCGCGCAAATCGGCTTTGGTCAACAACGGTAATTCCTGCAGCGCGTCGAGCGAAGCAAGCGCCTCGGCGCGCGGACTGCCGAGTTTCTCAAAATACGCGGGATTGTTTGCCGCAATGCGCTGAACGGTTTCGCGCACGCGCGCCAATTGCAATCGCTCCAATTCGCCGCGCGGCATCATTTCAAAATGGGGCTGCCACATAATTCGTATGACGGGTGATGAGCGACGGGCATGTCGCGTTCATCCGTTGTCCACGTCCACAATTTCGTCGCGATGTCCGAATCCTAACGAGTTGTCCACAAAATAAACGCGCGTCGGCGTAATACGATACCACGCGATGCGCGCGAACGCTTGCGCGATGGCGGCGGGCGCGCGCGCGATATTGGCGACGATGGAAAATTTTTTGCCGTACAACAAAATCGCGCGCGCCTGTTCCAAACCCTCAAGCCGCGTCACGCTGCCTTCCAGCTGAATGCCCTGAATCGCGCGCCAATCGTCGTACTCGTGTTGAATCGTCGCCGCCGCGCGCGGATTTGCCGCGAGGTTCAAACTGTGGCGGCTGGTGGGCGCGGATAAAAAATACAAATCGAAATTGTCGTTGACGTAAAACACCGCCGCCGACCACAATCCTTCGGGTCCGTGCGTGGCGACGCTCATCACATTGTGCGCGCGCAAATACGCCAACGCGTTGTCGCGCGCGTCAGACCCTTCAGGTTTTCGAAAACCTGAAGGGTCTTGGATTTCCAGCGTGAGCGCGTCGCCGTCGCGCAAGCGTAGTTTTTCGCGCAAGGAAACGTTCGCAATGATTTCGATTTGCGTCGGCGCGTACCCGTGTACTTTGGGCAGAACGATTGCGCCGTTGATTTGCTCGGCGATGCGAACGGGATAGCAGCGCGCGTTGCACCATTCCGCGTTCGGGGGTTCAATTACAACGCCGCGCGTCGTTTGCCATTCCGCCCACGTTGTCAACGCGTCGGATGTGTCGAGCGTCAAATTGAGCGTGCCGGGAAAAGGGTCAATGCCGAGTTTTTCAACAAACTGCGCGCGCGCCCAATCCAACTGTGTGAGCCGCGCGCCTTCGCCTTTGCCTGTGACGACGCGTCCCGTTAATTGTGTTGTCACAGCCGATTATATTTTTTGGACACGGATTCCGCAGATGCCACAGATTTCAGCGACAAGACAGCGCGGCGTTTTATCCGCGCAATCCGTGAAATCTGTGTCCCAAAATCTGAACTTGCGCTGCATCACTTTTTTTTCTTTTCCAAACGCGGCGCGTTCTCCGGCGGGTCAACGCGGATGGGTTCAGGATATTGCACGTTGGGAAAATTTTTGGGACCGACGCGCGGCGCGCGCCCCTTGTCTTTTTCTTCCAACGCTTTTAAAATTTTGTCCGGCGTAATCGGCGTTTCGTCAATGCGGACGCCAATCGCGTCATAAATCGCATTCGCAATCGCGGGCGGCACGGGAAGCAGCGGTCCCTGTCCCGCTTCTTTGGCGCCGAACGGACCTTCGGGGTCGTTCGTTTCGACGAGAAACGTTTCGACGGGCGGCATATCGCGCATCGTCAAAGATTTATAATCCAACAGCGAAGGACCTTTGTGCAAGCCGCCGCGATACGTCATCTCTTCCATCAACGCTTCGCCGACGCCCATGTACACGCTGCCCTCCACTTGCCCTTCGACGAGAATCGGATTCAACGCGCGTCCGCCGTCGTGCGCGAGCCAAATTTTTTCCACGCGCACTTGGCCCGTTTCCGTGTCCACGCTCACTTGCGCCACGCACGCGGCATAGCTGTAACTCGGCGTAATGCCGACGCCCGAACCTTTGTAGGGCCCCGCGCGTTTCGGCGGTTTGTAACTGCCCGTGCCGCTCAACGTTCCAAATTTCGCTTCCGCCAATACCACCGCGTCCGTCCATTTCAAACGCCGCGCGTCGTCGTCTTCGCAAACGATTTCGCCGTTCTTGAAACTCAAACTTTCGGCAGGCACCAATAATTTTTCCGCCGCCGCGTCGAGAATTTTTTCCTTGAGCGGGCGCACGGCTTGAATACACGCGTTGCCCGTCATCACCGTCACGCGGCTCGAATAACTGCCCAAATCCACCGGCGTCAAATCGGTGTCCGCCGTAATCACGCGCACATCGCGCACGTCAATCCCAAATTCTTGCGCGGCAATGTACGCGAGCAGCGAAGTCGAACCTTGTCCAATATCGGTCGAACCGCAAAACACCGCCACGCCGCCGCCGCGATCCACTTTGACAATCACGCCCGAATGAGGCATCTGATTCCAATAAATCGGCAAACCCGCGCCCGAGAGATAGGAACCGCAGGCGAGGCCGAAACCGGTTTGGATTTTTGATTGATGATTTGGGATTTTCGATTTTTGATTTTCGATTTTCGATTCTTGCGCTTGGTTTCCAAAGCCCGACGCGTCAACTACCTTGTCAATGCACTCGCGCAAGCCGCACGTCGTAATCGTGAGATGATTCACCGTTTTCGTATTGTCGTCCACGATGAAACGTTTGCGATAGGCGGCGGGGTCGAGACCGAGATGGCGCGCGATTTTGTCGAGATGAATTTCGAGCGCGAAACGCGGCTGCGGCGTGCCGTGTCCGCGTTTGGGTCCGCACGGCGGTTTGTTAGTGTAGACGCGCATCCCTTCAAATTTGTACGCGGGAATTTTGTACGTGACCGTTTGCAGCGCGCCGGTATAGTACGTTGACGCGACGCCGTACGAGCCGTACGCGCCGCCGTCGAGGATGGTGCGAAAATGCAGCGCGGTCGGCGCGCCGTCGTTACGCACGCCCATTTTCACCCACATCAAAACGGGATGCCGTCCGCGATGGCAATAAAAAACTTCTTCGCGCGTCAAATTGATTTTGACCGGGCGGCCCGTGAGCATTGCCAATTTGCACGCGACGATTTCGTGCGAAAACGGATCGGTCTTGCCGCCAAAGCCGCCGCCGATGGTCGCCGCGACGACGCGGATGCGACTCGCGGGCAGTTCCAACGTTTTCGCCAACGCGCGATGAACGTAATGCGGCGTTTGCGTCGAACTCCACAACGTGAGATGTCCGTCCGGCGAAAACGACGCGAGCGCGGCATGTTCTTCGAGCGCGAGATGCGTGTTGCCTTGATAAAAATAATTCTCTTCGAGAATGTAATCCGCGTCCGCAAAGCCCGCGTCCAAATCGCCAAATTCCAACGCCACCATTTTGTGAACGTTGTGGTCGTCCGAATGCTCGGCGGTGTGAATCGCGTCGCGCGATGTATCGAGCGCTTCGGGAATGGACATGACCGGCGTCAAGGGTTCGTACTCGACATGAATCAGGGCGAGCGCGCGTTCCGCCGTTTCCACGTCCAACGCCGCGACCGCCGCGACGGGGTCGCCGACGAAACGCACCTTGTCCACGCACAACGCTTGTTCGTCCTGACTGCTCGGCAAAATGCCGTACTCGATTGGCACATCGCGTCCGGTGATGACCGCGACGACGCCCGGCAATTGTTCCGCGTCGTGCGTATCAATGCCGACGATGCGCGCGTGCGGAATCGTGCTGCGTAAAATGCGCGCGTGCAGCATGCGCGGCAAACGCATATCGTCCGCGTATTTCGCCGCGCCGATGACCTTGTCCCAACTGTCAATTTTTGCCAAACGATTTCCGATAACGTCGCCCATGAAAACCCGTTTCCCTCTTTGCCTGCCTACTTGTTTCCCTCGTCCCCTGTTTCTTGCGCCGCTCTCGCCACTGCATCCAAAATTTTTTCGTATCCGGTACAGCGGCATAAATTTCCCGCGAGCGCGTCGCGGATTTGTTCGCGGGTGGGATTTTTTTCGCGGTCGAGCAGCGCTTTGGCGCTCAACATCATGCCGGCGGTGCAGTAACCGCATTGCGCGGCGTTCAATTCCGCAAACGCGCGTTGAAGCGGATGCAATTCCGCGCCCTGCGCCAAACCTTCGACGGTTGTGATTTCGCGTCCTTGCAATTCAATCGGCAGGGCGAGACATGCCAGAATCGGCGTGCCGTCAACGAGGACGGTGCACGCGCCGCATTCGCCCAACTCGCAGCCGTGTTTCGTGCCGGTCAAATCCAACTCTTCGCGCAGCGCTTCGAGGAGCGTCTTGTGCGGCTCGATATACAATTCGTGCGCCTGTCCATTCACGCGCAAATGCAAAACTTGTTTCATTTCTCGCCCAACGCTTCCAACGCGCGCGCGACGTACACGCGCGCCATTTTTTTGCGATAACCGTGCGTGCTGTCGGTATTGTCCAACGGACGCGCGGGTTTCCATGCCGCTTCCGCCGCCGCGTCAATCGCCTCGCGCGACAATTTTTGGCCGACCAATATGCGCGCCGCTTCCGTACATTCCAACGGGCGCGAACCGACGCCGCCCAACACAATGCGCGCGTGTTCAATTTCACCGTTCGACGCAAAACGCAGCGCGGCGGCAACGCCGAGAATCGGAAAATCAAACGAATCGCGGCGGCGCAATTTGAGATAAATGGATTTGGTCTCGTCGGCGGGCGGCAAAATAATTTCAGTGAGCAACTCATCGCGCGTTTTGCCGAGATACTCGATGCCGTCGTCGCGGTACAAATCCGTCGCCGCAATCACGCGTTCGCCGCGCGGACTGACGAGCCGCACGCGTCCATCCAATGCAATCACGACGGGCGCGCAGTCGGTGGACGAAACCGCCCAACAGCGCGACGAACCGGGCGCGACCATACAAATCACGCCGTCCTTTTTCATGCAAAACCCGAGCGCCTGCCGCCACGAAAATTCTTGGTCGTAATAATTGCAGCGCGTGTCGAGGCACAGATTGCCGCCGAGCGTACCCATCGCGCGCAGCTGCGGCGTCGAGACGAGTTCGGCGGCGATGGCGAGCGCGGGATATTGCGTTTGAAGAATGGATGAATCGGCGACTTGGGCGAGCGTCGTTCCCGCGCGAATCGTGACGCCGTTATCGTTATGCTTGACGATGCCGCGCCATTCGTCGAGCGCGCCGAGCCCAATCAAAACTTTTGGCTCGAACTGCCGCCGCTTCATGTTCGGATATAAATCGGTGCCGCCCGCGACAAACATCGCGTCCGCGCCGTGCTGCGCGTACAAATTTACCGCTTGTTCAACCGAACGCGGCGCGTGATATTCAAAAGGAGGAAGACGGAGCATGAGAGAAATTAGTGTGATAGTGCGATAGTGCGATAGTGCGATTGGGTGATTAGGTGATTAGGTGATTAGGTGATTAGGGTATTTCTGATTTTCGATTTTCGATTGGCAATTTTGAATTTGCAATTTGCAATCTGCAATCTGCAATTTGCAATCCGCAATCTGCCATCTGCCGCGTCAGCGTTTCACGAAAAATCGTTTCGCTTTCATTTCAAAGCGCGGCAGGACGCCGTGTTCCACGACGCGCACGGTGGGGCGAAACGAGAGCATCGAATAGACCAATTGCGAAATGGCGTTGGGAATATCGCCGCTCGCGTCGTCGCTCAATTCCACCTCGATTTCCATTTCGTCCATTTCGCGCACGCGCGTAACCGTGATGCGGTACTCGACCACTTCGGGGAAACGCACGATTAAATTTTCCAGCGCCATCGGATACACGTTCACGCCGCGCACGGTGGTCATGTCGTCCGCGCGGCCCAAGACGCCGCCTTCAAAACGCGCGAACGTGCGTCCGCACACGCACGGCTCGACGTTCAATTTTACCAAATCGCCGGTGCGATAGCGAATGATTGGGAAACCGGTTCTGCCGAGATTCGTAATCACGAGTTCGCCCACCGCGCCCGGCGCGACCGCCTTGCCCGTCTCGCGGTCCACCACTTCGCCGATGAATTCGCTTTCGATGAGATGGATGCCCGCTTGCTGTTCACAGCTGAACGAATGAGCGCCCACTTCCGACGCGCCCGCGTGGTCAAAACATTTGGCGCGCCAACCCGCTTCGATGCGCGCTTTGGTTTCAGGGATGCTCGCGCCCGGTTCGCCCGCGTGAATCGTCGCGCGCACGCGCAGCGAATTCATATCAAAATTGTTTTCGCGCGCCACTTCGAGCAAACGCAGCGCGTAGGTCGGCGTGCAGCAAATCGCCGTCGCGCCCGCGTCGCGCATCAATTCCAAACGCTGGAGCGAATCGCGCCCGCCGCCGGGAATCATCATCGCGCCGATTTTGCGCGCGCCTTCCACCGCCGCCCAAAAGCCGATAAAGGGTCCAAATGAAAACGCGGCAAACAAGGTATCGCCTTCGCAGACGCCCGCGCCCGACAACACATAACCCCAACAGCTGCCCCACCAATCCCAACTCGCGTCCGTATCCAACACGCGCAGCGGCGCGCCCGTCGTGCCGGACGTTTGGTGATAGCGCACGTACCGATTGAGCGGATACGTGAGGTTCGTGCCATAGGGCGGATTTTCGCTCTGGTCTTGGACGAGTTCGCGCTTTAACGTGAACGGCAATTGCGCGAGATCGTCCAGCGAACGCACATCGTTCGGATGCAAACCCAGCGTTTGGAATTTGCGCGTATAAAACGCGTTCTTGCCCCACGCCGCATTGAGCAGAGCTTGGAGTTTTTGCAGCTGCAGCGCTTGGAGCTGCGCGCGCGGCATTGTTTCGATTGAAGCGTCAAAATAAGGCATAGTCCGTCACCTGCTCGCGATAATTGAATTGCACGCGCTGCGGTTGATTTGTCGGCGTTATAGCAATGATGCCGCAAAAATCCGGTTCGCCGAGATCGGCGTCAAATACGTCTTGGAGCAAAACGCGCATCGCGCCCGAATGAGTGACCAGCACAAAATTTTCGCGCGCGTCGTATTTGGAAAAAATTTCGCGCAAACGCGCGCGCAGCCGTTCCAAAACTGCCGCGGGCGTTTCCGCGCCGCCGTCGCTGTCGTGCGTCAACCAATAACCCATCGGGTCGTCGCTCGTCCAAAAGCCGCGAAAAAATTCCGCGCGCGCGGGCGAGACGGTTTGCAAAAATTCCGGCGTATTCATTTCGGCGTACAGCAGCGACGGTTCTTGGAGACCGCGCGCGGCGTCCGAGATAAAGCGCACATTTTCGAGCGCGCCGTCGGGCTGCGGCGGAAAGATGCGCGCGGGCCAGGGACGCAAAACCGTTTCCAAAGTTTCCGCGATGAGCTGCGCGGTTTCAACTACGCGCAGAACCGGAGAATGAAAAATATAAACGAGCGAGTTGGCGACGTTGCTGTAGGAAGCGAGAATCAGCGCCGCCGCGCGCGCTTGTTCGCGCCCGCGCGCAGTGATTTCGATGTCGCTCTGATGATGCTCCACTTCACCATGCCGCACGATATAAACTGCCATGCTCTCCAATCCCATCTCCCGCCGCGCGCATTTCGGCGTACACGGCTTGCTCCATTTCCTGCATTCTGGCGCGCTGCGCGGCGTCCCATTCGTACGCCAACGGCGCCACCGTCACGCCGCGCCACGCTTGATCTTTGACCTCTTGAACCTGCATCTCTAGCACAATGGCGGGCGTCGGTTTCGCCTCCAAGCGCGCCTTGATTTGGCGCGCAACGCCTTTGAGAATATACGTCAAATTATTGGACGCCATAATTTGCACTCCCACGCGCGCGTCGCCGCGCAAATTGTTGCACGTCGAACTCCCGTCGTCAATACAAAACCGTACGCGCTGCGCGTCCAACGCGAGCGCGTAGGTGAACGCCGCGTTCGGGAAACCGTCCGCGCCGACGGTCAAGACCAACACCGGCGCGCCCGCGCGCAAAAAATCCAGCGCCGCGTCCGGCAGTTCAGCTTGTACGCGCGTCATGCGTCGCCTGCGCGAGATTGTTGTGCAGCTTGCCATTGTGACGCGCCGTCGCGCTCGGACCGACCCAGCGTTTGAACAAATCGTGCGGCAGCTCGATTTCTAAAAGGTCGCACACGCGGTTGACCGTTTGATTCACAATGTCGTCGAGCGTTTGTGGGCGATGATAAAACGCGGGCATCGGCGGCATGACAATCGCGCCGAGCTCCGCGACGGTCGTGAGCAAACGCAAATGGCCCAGATGCAATGGCGTTTCGCGCGGCGCCAACACGAGGCGGCGATGTTCTTTCAAGGTCACGTCCGCCGCGCGCGCGAGCAAATTTTCGCCGAACGAATACGCGATGGACGACAACGTTTTCATCGAACACGGAATGACGACCATGCCGCGCGTTTTGAACGAACCTGACGAAATCGCGGCGGCGACATCGTTAAAGCGATAGACCTGCGTCGCCAAGCTCTCGACGTATTCGACGGAAAAATCCGTTTCCAAGCCGACCGTCTGTTTGGCGGAATTGCTGATGACGAGATGCGTCTCGATATGTTCCACCTCGCTCAAGACCTGCAGCAGGCGAATGGCGTAAATGACGCCGCTGGCGCCGGAAACGCCGACGACGAGGCGCTCTGATTTTTTACTCACGATTCCCTCTGAAACAATGAATTTGTCATTTCATGCAGCGCATCAAGAAAAAATTGATCCAAGGGCGTGTCGGCGTGGGTTGCGGGCTGGGGTGGAAAATTGCGCGGCGCGCAAAAGGCGAGTTCGTCCGCTTCGTCCGATAATTTTTCGCGTCCGCCGACAATCTGCGCGCGATAAGCGATAAAGAGGATGCCGACATTGGCGCGCGAATAGACGCGCGCTCCGCTAGTTAATTGAATTTCAAAACCAGTTTCTTCCAACGTTTCGCGCACGGCGGCTTGCGCCGCGCTTTCGTCCCATTCCACGTAACCTGTCGGCGGCGCCCAAAAACCGCGCAGCGGTTCATTGCGCCGTTTGAGCAGCAAAATTTCGCCGTCGCGTTCGACGAGCGCCGCCGCTACAGGCACGGGGTTGCGATACCAAATCCAATGGCACTGCGGACAAACTTGACGCGCGCGCCCCGCCAGCTCTTGCGTTTGCAAAGGCGTTCCACAGTTCAAACAAAAGCGCGCCGCGCGCATTTGCATTTCTTGACTCGCTATTTGACGCGCACGCCTTTGAGCATATTGGCAATGACGTAATCGAGCGCGGTGCCCGTTTGCTGCACAATGCGCGTCGGCGGCTTGCTGCTCCACACCGTTTCGGGACGGCACTGCAAGAGCATCACGTTTTCGGGAAACGGCAAGTCGCCGTCAATGCCCCATTCGATATCCATCGGCACGTGATAATAGCCCTCGATACATTTCGCCAGAATCGTCAGATTGAGAATTTCGTCATCCGTGAGCGACGCGGCGTTTTGACGTTCGACCGGCACGTCCGCCACTTCAACGCGTCCCGCCGCGTGATTGGGAATGTGTTCGATGAGTTTCGGCGAAATTTTGCGCTGCAAGATGCCTTCCGTCACCTTGTCTACCAGATAATTGTCCGGCGTGACGACGCCCGAAACGACGCTTTCGCCCAAACCCCAGCTCGAATCAATCGCGATTTTGGAGCGGTCGCCATTGATGGGATTGAGCGTGAACATGACGCCCGCCGCGCGCGAGTTTGCCATTTTTTGGACGCCGACGCTCATGTGAACTTTTTCGTGCGGAAAACCCATCGCCTGCCGATACGCAATCGCGCGCGCGGTGAACAGGGACGACCAGCACAAGACCGTATTTCGCAACACGCTCTCTGCCGAACGCACCCACAGGATCGTCTCTTGCTGGCCCGCGAACGACGCGCCCGGCAAATCTTCCGCCGTCGCGCTCGAACGCACCGCGACGGGTAAATCGGTCGCGTGACATTCCGCGCACAGCTCTTGGTAGGCAAAGCAAATGGCGTCCGCAATCGCCGCCGGCAGCGGCGTCGCTTCCATCAATTCACGAATCTCGCGGCTCGTCTCTTCGGCTTGATCAATATCATCCACATCGAGATTTGCCAACATGCGCGCAATCTCGCCGCCGATGCGACGTTCGTGCATAAAGTGGCGATAGGCATGGGTGGTGATGGCAAAGCCCGGCGGCACGCGCACATTCGCTTGGAGCATTTCACCGAGATTCGCGCACTTGCCGCCGACCAGATTCTGTTGACTGCGGTCACATTCGGTGAACCAAAGAATATAAAGAGTTGTGTTCATGCGTTCCGGTAAAACCTTCGAGGTCGGCGCTGACAAACGCAAGACCTCGAAGGTTTTAGAATTTGCTATTCCACTATTTGTACTGTCCCGGCGGTCCCGTCCACGCGCAAGCGCTGACCGGTCTTGAAAACTTTGGTGCCGAAACCGGTGCCGACGACGGCGGGCAAACCGTACTCGCGGCACACAATCGCCGCGTGCGACATCATGCCGCCAATGTCGGTGACGACGGCTTGGATGCGCGTAAAGACGGGCGCCCAACTCGGCGTGGTGATGGGGCAAACGAGAATTTCGCCCGGCTCGATCAACGCCAAATCTTCGACGCTCGAAATAACGCGCGCCACGCCTTCCACTTTGCCCGGCGAACCCGCAAAGCCCGTGAGCTCTTTGGTGTCCGCGACGTTGCCGGAGGGTTTGAGCCAGTTCTGAATGCTTTCGGTGGTGATGCCCCACAGCATGATAGTGAAAGGTTCCGTGACCACGTCCGGCGGTTCGCCCAAACCGGGCGGCGGCGACCACTGTTTGAGTTTCTGGAAAATTTCTTTGCGTTTGGCGATGCGCGGTTTCCAGTATTTCGGACCGCGCGGTTCGCCGCCCGAACCCCACGCGCCAATCAAATCGTACAACGCCGACTGCACTTCGTAACGGTGGAGATAAAACATATCGTCCACTTCGTCAAAAAAGCCGTGCTTGGTCAACAGTTTGCCAAACTCGCGCATCTTGTTCCAGAACACGGTATGATGCCAATGTTCGACATAGAAATTGTGATTTTCGACGTAGGGGAAAACGGTGCGCGCCAAACCGAGTTGTTCGCGGAACGCCTTTTTGTCTTCTTCGGTTTGCAGCAGCGCCATATATTCCGCCGCGAGACGGTCGCGTTCTTGTTGAATCGCCACCATCGGGCGCGTAATGTCTTGGCCCGCTTGAATCTTTTCCACATAGCCGCGAATCGCGATGTTCGGCACGGTCAGGTCGTCCACCCAACTGCGCGGCAGATGGTAGAATCCGGTGCCGGTGGAGAAATAGAACCACGGGTCTTTGGATTTTTCCATCTCTTGCAGCCACATGCCGCCCGCTTCCGACGCGCTCATCGCTTCGATCACTTGGTTCGGATTCACGGTCTGCTTGAACACATCCGCGACGCCGAGTTCGATGGCTTTGTGCGCGAGCCGTTTCAATTCTTCGTCGGGGCGAAAGAGAATGACGTCAATGCCCGAAACGAGTTTCGCCACCGTTTGATCCGAAATGCCGGGGAACGCCTGTTTGCAAAACCCGTAAAAGGTGAGATAGGCGGCATAACCGAGATTGAGAAACTCGAAATGCAAATGCCACATCTTGTGCATGTTTTCCACCGCGCGGTTGTACGCCACAATCAAATCGTACGCGCTCGTCAAACCGCGCCCCTCAATGACGACGTTGATCGGTTCCATCTCGGGCAAATCCGGCACGCGCACGGCTTTGAGTTCGTTGATAGCTTCTTCCGCCTTTGCCTGCCACTGCGCGTACAGCTCATCCCAATGCTGGTAGTAATAGCCCGCGCGTTCCATGAAATGCCCGACGCGCACGGGAATATCGTCAGGATTCGGCACGGGCAGCGCGCTGATATAGAGATAACCGTTCAAGACGCGATGGTCAATGCCGAGCGCGGGCGGCACGATAAACACGCGCGTATTCATTTCGCCCAGCGCGACCCACCAGCTTTCGCACGTAATCGTGTCGAACGGATAAATCGGTTCCGGGTGATGCATCGCATCCTGGAACCAAAAGCGGTTGTCCTCGAACTCGCGCCGGTCTTCGCTAAAGACGTAATAGTACGGATACAGGTCTTGCCATCCCTCGCAGCCCTCTGGGGTTGGGACGTTAAAGGGACTGGGGAAACGATTGCTTCCATTTTCGCCGGACATTTCGCTCTCTCCTTTCACTGAATCCGCGAAAAAAGTTTTTGGCACAAGAATTTCCGCACCGATTGCGAAAGCTTTGCCAAAATTCGCGGCTCGTTGTTTTACCTCACGCCGGAAGCGGCTCGCACTGCGCGAGCCATTCCGGCAAATGATTCACATCGGGTAACACGAGATCGGGTTTCAAATGCGCGGGCGCATTTTCCGCCTGCTCTCTGGTCGTCGCGCCGGTGAGGACGAGGATGCTGAACAAGCCCGCCTCCTTGCCCATGCGGATATCTTGTTCCAACGCATCGCCGACGACGGCGCCATGTTCGGGCGCAATGCCCAACGCTTTTAACGCCATCTCGCCCGCCCATTTCGACGGCTTGCCCGTGACGAGCGGCTCTTTGCCGGTCGCATACGCGACGGCTTTGATCATCGGACCCGTCGCGGGAATGAAACCGTGCGCGCTCGGCACTTTGGCGTCCAGATTCGTCGCGATAAAATCCGCGCCGTTCCACAACGTTTGGCACACGGCGTCGAGACGTTTCATGTCAAAGTCCGGGTCTTTGCCCATGACCACCACTTGCGCGTCCGCCGCGTGCGCCCAATCCACCAGTTCGACGCCGACCAATTGCAGCGCTTCGAGCAAACCTGCCGCGCCGACCGCCAAAACTTTTTTGTCCGGATGCAGCGTGCGCGTAACATGCGCGGCGACGGTTGCCGAAGTCAAGACATCATCCTGCGTACACGGAATGCCGAGCGCGTTCAATTTTTCGACCACCTGCGCGCGGGTCCGCTGATTCTCGTTCGTCAAGAACGCACAGCGGATCCCGCGCCCGCGCAGCACGGCGAGCGTCTCTGGCACGCCGGGCAGCGCGTGATTGCCGCGCGCCACGCATCCATCCACATCAAAAACAAAACCGGAAATCGTTGGCATGTTGGCTGATGGCAGATAGCGGATGGCAGAGGACAGCTGGCTTTGCTATCCGCTATCCGCTATCTACATTTCAAATTTCGCGCCTTCGCCCATCTCGGTGGGCTGTGCGGCGGGCAAGTGACCATTGCCGTCTCTGGACATGGCGGCGGCGGCAACGGTTTCGGGGAACAATTCGCTCCACCGCGCCAGCACGCGCTTTTGGACTTCGGGGTCGAGTTCGATTGGAATCGGTTTGTCTTTCCATTCGTACGGAATCGTCGCGTCGAGGATGATGCGCGACGTAATCTCGCGCGCGTTAATCGGCAGCGACGGGTCGAGCGGCGTCGAACGACCGCGTTTGAGAAATTCGGCGCGGGACGGATTGAAACGGAACGAGAGCGCCCACAACACGCGCGGCAAATCCCACGCGTCAATGTCGTCGTCCACGACAATAACGGTTTTCAAACCGTACGCGCCCATTTCCGTCGAAATCGCGGCGGTGCCGACTTGGGCGGAATGACCCGGATACATTTGTTTGACCGAAATGATGGCGAGGAAACGACCTGCGCCTTCGGGCGGACAGTACACGGATTTGATGCCGGGAATCCGCATCGCTTCCAATTCTTGCCACAGCGTCGAGCCGTAGGTCAACGCCATCGTCATGTGCGTATCGGTGACGGCGCGCCCGACGGTGGTGCCCCAATAAATCGGGTTGTTGCGATGCGTGATGCACTTGACTTTGATAAAGGGGCGCGGCGTCGTGCCGATGCCCGAATAGTAACCGGTGTATTCGCCGAACGGCCCTTCGGGCATGGTGGCGGTCGGGTCCACTTCGCCTTCGACGACGATTTCGGCGGAAGCGGGGACGGGCAAATCGCTGGTGTTGGCTTTGATGACCTCAATGGGTTCGCCTTTGATGGCGCCCGCGAACGCAAATTCATCTTCGTACGCGGGAAAGCGCGCGGTGCCCATGAGGAACAACAACGGATCGGCGCCGACGACGGCGACGACGGGCATCGGTTTGCCCATCGCGGCGTATTGCTTGTGCATAAGGTCGGCGTGTTTGCCTTTGATGAACTGCGTGCCGAGAACGTCTTTGCCGAGCAGCTGCAAGCGGTACGTGCCGAGATTGACCCAGCCGCGTTCCGGGTCGCGCGTAATGACGAAAACGGCAGTGCCGAAATAACGTCCGCCGTCTTTGGGGTACACCCACGGCACCGGGAATTTATACAGGTCAATGTCGTCGCCCATCATCACATTTTCTTTGCACGGCGCGGTTTCGACCCATGTGGGCGGCACGAGCTTGCGCGTGCGCTTGACCCATTCGCGCATGAGTTCGACGAGGGGCGTGTCTTTGGGCATGCCCATGATGAGCGCGAGCCGCGCGGTCGAAGTGCAAACGCTCGTCAGAACCGGCGAGTTGTAATCTTTGACGTTTTCAAAGAGCAGCGCGGGTCCGCCGCGCTCTTCATTGATTTTGGCGACGTGGCTCAACTCCAGGTTCCAGTCCACCGGCGCCGTAATACGCCGCAATTCGCCTTCACGTTCCGCAAGCGCAATAAAATCGCGCAAGTCTTTCATACTGCCTCCTTGTGGTTGGTTGGGATTTCTTCATTGGTCAAATCGTCCAGCACGCTCAGCAAATGTTCCCGGAATAATTCTTCTACGCGGTCCGCGTCGCGCGCGCACAACGCCAACAGGACGCGGCGATGTTCCTCCGCCGATTTTTTCAAACGTCCGCGGAGCTGGCTCGAAAGGGTCCGAAAACGCTGCAGCTGGTCTTCGAAATTTTCGGCGAGCGCGACGAGACGTTGATTTTCGACTTGGGCAAGAATAATTTCGTGAAATTCGCTATTGAGCCGCGCGGCGAGCTCTGTATCGTCCGCTTCAATCGCGACGAGTTCGCGGTCAATCAAACTGCCGAGATATTCCAGCGCGGCGTCGCTCAAAATCGGCGTCGCGAGGCGCGCGGCGAGACCTTCCAGCACGGCGCGAATCTGGATAATTTCGCGGATATCCTTGACGGTGATTTCGGAAACGAACGTGCCGGAATACGGAATTTTGGTGACGAGCCCTTCGCGGCGGAGTTCGAGGAGCGCATCGCGCACCGGCGTCTTGCTGACGCCGAGTTGTTCCGCCAAATCCGCTTCGACGAGCGGCGCGCCGGGTTTCAGCTGCAAGTTGAGGATTGCATCTTTGATGCGTTGATACGCGTGGTCCTTGAGGGAAGTGGGACCGTCAAGCGGCGAAAGGGTGAGGGTTTGACTCATCGCTGAGCGTTTTTTGAAAAATTGCCGATTCGCTTGTTCAAGATGCGCGCTATGGCAAAAAATAAACGCGCGTTATATATATGTCATACGATATAACATATTCCGCCTGACAAGTCACGACCCAATGGGATAATTTATTTTCACATTTTTTCAAATTGTGGGTAGTCGCAAATCGCGTTTTTTTACAACAACGCGGCGTTCGCCCGATTCGCCAGCCCAAAGAGATAGTCGCGCTCCGCATATCCACCCAAACGAGTAGTCGCGTTCTGCCGTAGACTATCAATGTGATATAATGGAATTACCCCAATGTAGGTGGAATCCTTTGGCTTATATTTCTATAATTCGCATATCGCCCCAAAAACGATAGGTCGAAAAATTGTCATAGCGCGCCCAACGCGGCGCCCGTGATTCTCAAGGAGGAGATAGGAATATGGACGAGACGAAAATCCTTTTGTCGGAAAAGGACATGCCCAAAGCATGGTACAACATCAACGCCGATATGCCCGTGCCGCCCCAGCCGGTGCTGCATCCGGGCACCATGGAGCCGGTTACTCCCGATTTCCTCGCCGTGCTCTTTCCAATGAACTTGATTTTGCAAGAAGTTTCCACAGACCGTTGGATTGAAATTCCCGAACCCGTCCGCGACATTTATCGCCTCTGGCGTCCGACGCCGATGTATCGCGCGCGCCGTTTGGAAAAAGCGCTCGACACGCCCGCGCACATTTATTACAAGTACGAAGGCGTCAGCCCCGTCGGTTCGCACAAACCCAATACCGCCGTCGCGCAAGCGTTTTTCAACAAAGAAGCGGGCACCAAAGCCCTGACCACCGAAACGGGCGCGGGGCAATGGGGCAGCGCGCTCTCGATGGCGTGCAACTTTTTCGACATTGACCTCGAAGTGTACATGGTCAAAGTCTCGTATTTCCAAAAACCCTACCGCCGCATCATCATGGAAAATTTCGGCGCGCACGTTTTCGCCAGCCCCACCGACCACACCAATTACGGGCGCAGCGTCCTCGCGCAAAATCCCGAATCGCCCGGCTCGCTCGGCATCGCCATTTCGGAAGCGGTCGAAGTCGCCGCCACCTCGAACGGCGCGAAAAAATACTCGCTCGGTTCAGTGCTGGGTCACGTCTTGATGCACCAAACCATCATCGGGCTGGAATCGCTCCAACAGCTGGAAATCGCGGGCGAATATCCCGACATGGTGATTGGCTGCGCGGGCGGCGGCTCTAATTTCGCGGGCTTTACCTATCCCTTCCTCTGGAAAAAATTCACCGAAGGCAAAAATATCCGCGTCATCGCCGCCGAACCGGCGTCGTGTCCGAGCATCACGCGCGGCAAATACACCTTTGATTACGGCGACACCGCCGCGATGGCGCCGATTGTCAAGATGCACACGCTCGGTCATACCTTTGTGCCGCCGGGCATCCACGCGGGCGGTTTGCGCTATCACGGCATGGCGCCCAGCGTCAGCGCGTTGGTGGATCACGGCGACATTGAAGGGCGCGCGATTCCGCAAACGGCTGCGTTCGAAGCCGCCGTCCAATTCGCCCGCGCCGAAGGCATCATCCCCGCGCCCGAAACCGCGCACGCCATTCGCGTCGCCATTGACGAAGCGTTGAAATGTAAAGTCAGCGGCGAGAAAAAAGTGATTGCGTTCAATCTGAGCGGTCACGGCCACTTTGACATGATGGCGTACGAAGCGTACTTGCACGGCAAACTGGAAGATTACGAATATCCGCAAGAAGCGATTGAAGAAGCCATGACGCATCTGCCGCAAGTGGCGTTCTAGCGCAAATTTCTAAACGATTCAAAGGGTCGTGCGGCGCGCGCGCGAGCGTCTCGCCGCACGACTCGCTCAAATCAAAATCACAGCAAGTCGCAAGCCGCAAGAATTTTTGCCGCTTGTGATTTATCTGCATCTTGCAACCTGTGCCATGAATCTCCGCCTTGTGGGGCCCACGCCGCTCCCGCCCGCGGTCCGCGACGCGCTCGCGCGCCCAATGCTCAATCATCGCGGGCCCGAATTTGCCGCCATGCAAACGCGCATCGTCACGGCGCTGCAACGCTATTTTCAGACCGCGCACGACGTTCTCCTCTTTACCTGTTCCGGCACCGGCGGCATGGAAGCGGCGTTGGTCAATCTCCTCTCGCCGGGCGATGTCGTCCTCGCGGTTTCCATCGGCGTCTTTGGCGACCGCTTTGCCGACATTGCGGAAGCGTTCGGCGCGCAGGTGCAGCGTTTGCGTTTTGCTTGGGGCAGCGCGGCGGACCCGGAGGCGCTGCGCGCGAAACTTGCCGCAATGAAAAACGTGCGCGCCGTTCTCATTACGCACAACGAAACTTCGACGGCGACGACGAATCCGCTCCAAGAGCTCGCGCGCGTCGTGCATGAAAATTCGGACGCGCTGCTCATCGTGGACGCCATCAGCTCGCTCGGCGCCATCAATTTACCGGTGGACGAATGGGGCGTGGATGTCGCCGTCACCGGCTCGCAAAAAGTGTGGATGATTCCGCCGGGGCTGGCGATGTTGAGCGTGAGCCCGCGCGCGTGGGACGCGTACGCGCGCGCGAAAATGCCGCGCTATTATTGGGATTTCAAAAAAATGCGCGACGCAATCGCCAAAGGACAAACGTCCTTTACGCCCGGCGTCAATTTGTATTTCGCGCTCGACGCCGCGTTGGATTTGATGAACGCGGAAGGTTTTGACCAGATTCGCGCGCGCCATGCGCGCATTGCCCAACACACGCGCGCGGGCGCGCAAACGCGCGGTTTTGAATTGTTCGCCGATAAAAATTTTGCGTCCAACACCGTGACCGCGCTGCGCGTGCCGCCGGACGTGGACGGAAAAAAGTGGCGTAAAATTTTGAGCCAAGAGTACGACACGGTGATTGCGGGCGGACAAAAAGAATTGACCGATAAAATCGTTCGCATCGGACATCTCGGTTGGGTGCAGGAAGCCGAAATGGACGCGTGCCTCGACGCCATGACCGCCGCGCTGCCGCGCGCGCGCGTCTAAAAGCGCATTTGAATATTCGAACTGGTACGGCAAATTTGAAATTTATCGCGCTAACCTGCCGTTCTCGTTTGCATCGTCAAATGACCTAACGCAAAGTTCGTTTCAAGCGCATGTTTTCTATTCTCATTGCCGACCCCATCGCCGGCGAAGGCGTACAAATTCTCGAGCGCGCGCATCGCGTGCGCTTTGACCCCACGATAACGGCGGACGCGCTGCGCGACGCGATTTCCAATTATGACGCGCTCGTGGTCCGCAGCCGCACCCAAGTCACCGCGCAAATCATTGACGCGGCGAAACGGCTCCGCGTGATCGGGCGCGCGGGCGTCGGCTTGGACAATATTGACGCCGAAGCCGCCAAAGCGCACGGCATCCAAGTGGTGAACGCGCCCTACAGCGTGACCGTTTCGGTAGCGGAACATACGCTCGGTTTGATGATTGCGCTCGCGCGTTTTATTCCGCAAGCGGACGTTTCGCTGCGGCGCGGCGAGTGGGCTAAAAATAAATTCATGGGCACCGAGATTCAGGGCAAGACGCTCGGCATCGTCGGCTTGGGACGCATCGGTTCCACCGTCGCGCCGCGCGCCGTCGCGCTGGGGATGCGCGTGCTTGCCTTTGACCCATACGTTACGCGCGCGCGCGCGCTGAATTTCGGCGCGGCGATGGTGGACACGCTCGAAGAATTATTGGCGCAAAGCGATTTTGTTTCCATTCACACGCCGTTGATGCCGACGACGCGCGGCTTGTTCAGCGATTACGAATTTGAGCGCATGAAACCGAACGCGCGTTTGATTTTTTGCGCGCGCGGCGGCGTGGTGGACGAACGCGCGTTACTGCGCGCGCTCGAAGAGGGCAGTCTCGCGGGCGCGGCGTTGGATGTCTTTGAAACGGAACCGCCCGGACAAAATCCGCTCATGCAGCATCCGCGCGTCATTGTCACGCCGCATCTCGGCGCCATGACGCAAGAAGCGCAAACCAAAGCCGCCGTCGAAGTCGCGGAACAAGTTGCGCGCATTCTCAAAATGCAGCCGGAAACCATTCCCACCTTCGCGGCGACGCCGGCGTGTTGATTGACCCATCGTCCCAAAACGGGACGCAGATTCACAACCCATAACGAGAGGAAAAAAATGGATACGACGCAAACGCAAAAAGAATGTTTGAATTGTGGACGCCCGGCGACCCAAGTGCCGCTTTTGCCGGTTGAACATCGCGACGGCGCGGCGTACATTTGCCCGCAGTGCCTGCCCATCTTGATTCATCATCCGGGCAGACTCGCGGAAAAATTGCCGGGCGCGGCGGCGCTGCAAGGCCACCAGCACTAGAAAAAATTAACGCGGAAAGGTACGCGTGGAAAGCGATAGCGTCTGACCAAAACTTGTCAGGTCCGGGTTCTCGGCGCGGAGCAAATTTGAGATTTGTCCCGCGCGCAAAACAACCATGAATCAAAAAGTTGTGCTTGGCAATGAAGCCATCGCGCGGGGCCTCGTCGAAGCGGGCGTGAACGTGGTCACGGGTTATCCCGGCACGCCGAGCTCGGAAATTATTCCGGGCGTGATTGCGCTCAAAAAAGAATACGCGCTCGACACTTATATCGAATGGTCGGTGAACGAAAAGGTCGCGCTCGAAGTCGCGCTCGCCGCGAGTTGGGCGGGCAAACGCGCGGCGGCGACCATGAAACAGGTCGGCTTGAATGTGGCGAGCGATCCGCTCTTGAGCGCGGCGTACACCGGCGTCGTCGGCGGATTCGTCTTGATTGTGTGCGACGACCCCGGACCCTACTCTTCGCAGACGGAACAGGATACGCGCCTCTTTGCGCTTTTTGCCAAAGTGCCGGTCTTGGACCCCGCGACGCCGCGCCAGGCAAAAGAAATGACGCGCGCCGCGTTTGAACTTTCGGAAAAATATCGCGTCCCCGTCATTGTGCGCTCGTCGCTGCGCGTTTCGCACGCGCGCCAAAATATCTCGCTCGACGCGCTGGACCAAACCAGACGCGCCGCCAACTTTAAAAAAGACACGGCGCGCTGGGCTGCCACGCCGCGCTATCGTTTTCTCTTGCACAAAGAGTTGAACGAAAAACTCGCGCGCATCCAAGATGAATTTGAAACGTCCAATCTAAATTCAAAATTGGAAATTCAAAATCAACAATCAGAAATCAGAAATCACAAATCGCCAATCGCCAATCATAAATTTCCCCTCGGCATTATCGGCGCGGGCGTTCCGTTTGCCACCGCGCAAGAATTGTTGAACGAGTTTGGCGTCAAACTTCCGGCGCTGCAAATCGGCACGGTCTATCCGCTGCCGCAAAAATTGACGAACGATTTTCGCGCGCGCTGCGAGCGCGTATTGATTTTAGAAGAACCCGACGCGGCGCTTGAAATTCAAATTGACGACCGCAGCGCCGTGCTCGGGCGTCTCGACGGCACGATTCCGAACGCGGGCGAATTGTCGCCCGAAGTATTGGAGCCGATTCTGACGCGTTTGCTGCGCCAAGCGGAATTGATTCCCGAACCGCGCGCCGCGCCTTTGCCAGCGTGGGGCGCGACGCTGCAAAATTTGCAGCTGCCCATGCGCGGACCGCGCCTTTGCCCCGGCTGCGGCCATCGCTCGGCGTTTTACACAATTCGCCGCACATTTCCCGGCGCGTTTTACGCCAGCGACATTGGCTGTTATACGCTCGGCACGAACTTGCGCGCGGTGGACACTTGTCTCGACATGGGCGCGGCGATTACGATGGCGAGCGGCATGTATCAAGCGTACCGTCTCGACGGCAAACAAAAAGCGATTGTGGCGACGATTGGCGATTCGACGTTCATTCATTCCGGCGTCACCGGCTTGGCGAACGCGGTGCATACGGGCGCGCGCTTTGTGTTGGTCATTCTCGACAACTCGACGACGGCGATGACGGGCTTTCAACCCACCGCCGACCAAACGCGTTTGGCGGACGGCACGGAAGGCACGCGCGTCAACCTTGCCGATTTGGCGCGCGCGTGCGGCGTAAAATTTTTACGCACTGCCGACCCGTATGCGCTGGACGAATTTCAAGCTATTTTGAAACAAGCGGAACAGTTCACCCAAGCGCCCGACGGCGGCATCGCGGTCATTATCGCGGAACGCCCGTGCGTATTGAACGACCGTTCGCCGATTGACGCGCATCCCATTCGCGTCGAAGTGACGGACGAGTGCGACGGCTGCAAGTATTGTCTCGTCGCGTTCGAATGTCCCGCGCTGGTGATGAACGTCGCGCGGAATAAAGTGGAAATCAATCGCCAGACGTGCGTGGATTGCGGACAGTGCATTGATTCGTGTTATAAAGGATTCATTGTGGAATCGCAGCCGATGACGATTTTGGAATTGGCGGAAAAAGTCGGCAGCGGAAACGGTTTGATCGCATAGCGGACGGCAGCCAACGACAATCGGCGATACGCGATATGCAATACGCAATCTTATTAGCGGGCATCGGTGGGCAAGGCGTTTTGTTCGCGCACAATGTGTTGGCGGAATGTGCGCTGGCGCAAGGATTCAACGTCACGGGCGCGGAAACGCACGGCATGAGTCAGCGCGGCGGTTCCGTCGTTTCGCATTTAAAAATCGGCGATACGTCCGCGCCGATGATTCGTCAAGCCGCCGCCGATTTTGTGATCGCGTTCGACGCGGCGGAAGCGTACCGCGCGCTGCCGTATTTAAAGCGCGGCGGCACGCTCATTGTCAATACGCCGCCCGAAACGTTTCCCGACGCCAAAATTCAGGCGCAGCTGGACGCGTGGAATCTGACCGTGCGCGCGTGCGACGCCGATACGATTGCGCGCCGATTGGAACGCGCATCCGCCGCCAACGTTGCGCTGCTCGGTTTCGCGACGACTTGTCAGAATTTTCCCTTTGACGCCGTCGCCTTGCGCGCCGCCGTCGCCCGCGTCGCGCATCCGCGTTTTGCGGCGCTCAATGAAAAAGCGTTCGCCGAAGGCATTCACGCGTGCGAGAGTTTGCGCGCTGGCGCGCGGCGCCCGTCACCCGTCACTTGACCATGAAACCATTTGAATTTTTCTCGCCCACCGCGCTGTCCGACGCCGCGCGCATGCTCGCCGATTATAACGGCGAAGGTCGCGCGCTCGCGGGCGGCACCGATTTATTGATTCGCATGAAACGCCGCCAATGGACGCCGCGCGCGGTCGTGAGTTTGAACCGCGTCGGCGGCTTGGACGAAATCGCGCTGAACGGCGAATTGCGGCTCGGCGCGCGCGCGACGCTGAATCAAATCATCCGTTCCAAGATCGTGCGCGAATATTTTCCCGCGCTCGCGGAAACCGCGCGCGGGATGGCGGGCGTCCAAGTGCGTTCGCTTGCCACCGTCGGCGGCAATTTGTGCAACGCCGCGCCGTCCGCCGATATGGCGCCGCCGCTCATTGCGTTGAACGCGCGCGCGGTGATTGTGGGCGTACACGGCGAACGCGTCGTGCCGCTCGACGAGTTTTTCACGGGGCCCGGCAAATCGGTTTTGCAGCCCGGCGAAATTTTGCGCGAACTGCTGGCGCCGCGCCCACACGAAAATATGCGCGCCTCGTACACCAAACTCGAACACCGCGCCGCGATGGATATTGCGATGGTGGGCGTGAGCGTTTCCGTCCAAATCGAAAATCCAAAAGCGGAAATTAAAAATTGCGCCGACGTACGCATCGTATTGGGCGCGGTCGCGCCGATTCCATTGCGCGCAAAACGCGCCGAAGAAATTTTGCGCGGCCAACCGTTGAGCGCTGAAAATATCGCCCACGCCGCGCGCGTCGCGGCGGAAGAAGCGAAACCGATTGACGACGTACGCAGCAGCGCGTGGTACCGCCGCGAAATGGTCGAGGTGTTGACGCGGCGGCAATTGCAGCGTTTGGCGGAAACGGCGTAACGCTGGCGCGACCGTAACAAAACGGCTTGATAGCCAACGCGTATCAACATGCGAACAAATTATAAATTCGTCCTGCGCTTTTCGTCCATTCAGTAGAATCGGCAAACATTCATCAAGGAAACATCACATGGGCAAACATTTTGTATTGATTCATGGCGCATGGCATGGCGGCTGGTGCTGGGATGACGTCATCCCAGCGCTGGCGCAAGCGGGACACACCGCCGAAGCGCCAACCCTGCCCGGACACGTCCCGGACGCTGAACGCGCAGGCATTACGCTGGAAGATTACACGCAAGCTATTGTGGACGTGTTACGGCGCCAAAATGCGCCCGTCGTCTTGGTTGGACATTCCAGCGCCGGCTTTTTGTTGCAAAACGCCGCGCCGCGCGCGCCGGAAAAAATTGAACGCTTGATTTTTCATAACGCGTTCATTCTGCCGCCGGGCATGACCCAATTTGACCTGGTGCCGCCCGAAGCCGCGCAAGGTATGACGGTTGCGGCGAACGCGTCGCCGGACCGCTGCGTGCCGGTGATTGAAGATTTTGTGCGCCACATGCTGATGGCGGGCGAAACGGAAGAAAAACAAAACGCGTTGTTGGCGCGCTTGACGCCGCAGCCGCTCGCGCTCTTTACGACGCCGGTGGATGCCGCCGCGCTTGCCGCATTAAAGATACCCAAAACAGTTTTGTTTGCGCGCGACGATGTATCGCTGCCGCCGGGCGCGTATCTCGGCATGGCGCAGGGTTTGGGCGAATTTCAATTAGTCGAAATCGCGGGAGGCCACGAAACGCTATTTACCAATCCGTCCGCCGTAGCGCAGGGCTTGATGCAAGCGCTCTAAAAAATCTTTTGTCCGCTCAAGACCATAACGCTCGGCGATTGCGCGCCGCGCGCAGCGGACGCCTTGCACGGAAACGAAACGCCGCAAGGCGCGCGGTCGAGTTGGAAAACGCTTCGCAAGACAAACAAAGCTTGCGATGGATTTATACATTTAGAATAACATGCCAAGATACCAAATTTCGCTTACCGTGAACGGCGATTTGCACGAATTGAACGTTGAAGCGCGTCAGACGTTGATGCAAGTCGTGCGCGAGGAATTGGAATTGCAAGGCACGCACGAGGGCTGCGGCAGCGGCGACTGCGGCGCGTGTACGGTTTTAATGGACAATGAGCCCGTGCCGTCGTGTCTCGTTCTCGCGGCGGACGCGAATGGGCGGAATGTCGTCACCGTCGAAGGACTCGTCCAAGACGGCGAGCCGCATCCGGTGCAAAAAGCCATCGTCGCGCACGGCGGCATCCAATGCGGTTACTGCACGCCCGGCATCGTGATTTCGTCCGTCGCCCTGTTCCAAGAAAATCCGCACCCGAACGAGCGCCAAGTGCGCGAAGCGATCGCGGGGAATTTGTGTCGCTGCACGGGCTATCAAAAAATTGTGGACGCGGTAGTGGCGGTGGGGCATGAGTGAATTTTCTGTCGTCGGCAAACGCGTGCCGAAATTGGACGCGTTGGATAAAGCGACGGGGCGCGCGCAGTACGGACACGACCTTGTATTGCCCGGCATGCTCGTCGGCAAAATTTTGTACGCCAACGTGCCGCACGCGCGCATTTTACACATTGACACCTCGCGCGCGGAAAAGGTGCGCGGCGTCAAAGCCGTGTTGACAGGGCAGCACAGCGGCGCGCACAAATTCGGTTATGGCGGCGACAATACGCCGTTAAAAGCGGGCAAGGTGCGCTGTCGGCGCGACGAGATCGCGGCGGTGGCGGCGATGGACGACGACGCGGCGAGCGAAGCGCTGGAATTGATTCGCGTGGAATACGAAGAATTGCCGCCGCTCTTTTCGGCGGAAGCGGCGCTCGCGCCGGGCGCGCCGTTGGTGCATGAGGAACGCGACGACAATTTATTTCTGCGTTACAACTATGCGCACGGCGAGGCGGAACGCGCGTTTGACGAGGCGGACGAAATTATCGAGCAAGAGTTTCGTCTGCCGTACGTGACGCACGCGGCAATGGAAACGTCGTTCGCGCTCGCCGCGTTCGATTTGCAAAATCGTTTGACGCTGTGGAGTACGACGCAAATTCCCTTTCTCTTGCAGCGCGATTTGTCGGAAGCGTTGGGCATTCCGGGACGCGATATTCGCGTGATTCAACCCGTGATTGGCGGCGCGTTCGGACGCGGGCTCGACGTTTATCCCTTTGAACCGATTTGCGCGCTGCTCGCCAAATACAGCGGCAAACCGGTCCGCATCGCCTTTACGCGCGAAGAAGAATTTGTCGCGACGGCGGCGCGGCAGCCCGCCGTCGTCAAAATGCGCTCTGCCGCGAAACGCGACGGCACGCTGTGGGCGCGCGAGGCGCACGCGCTGCTCGACGCGGGCGCGTACATTTCGTGGGGCGCGGTTACGCCGCTCGTGATGATGGAAACCGTCGCCAGCTTGTATCGCGTGCCGCACGCGAAATTTGTCGCCGACGTGGTGTACACCAACAATATCCCAACGGGCGCGATGCGCGGTTATGGCAATCCGCAGTCCACCTTTTTCGTCGAAACGCAGATGGATATTCTCGCGGAAAAACTCGGCATGGATCCGGTGGAATTTCGGCTCCGCAACGCGAACGTGCCAAATTCCGAAACGCCGCAAGGTTTGAAAATCACGAGCTGCGGTTTGCGTGAATGTATTACCGAAGTGGCGGAACGGATTGGCTGGGAGCGCCGCGCCGACCCCGATGGCAAGCTGCTTGTCGGCGGCGATACGCCGCAAGAAAAATTGGAAATTAAAAATCGCGACTCGAAAATAAAACGCGGCATCGGCATCGCCTGCACGTTGAACGTCGGCGGCGGCGCGCGCATTTATCGCAGCGACGGCTGCGGCGCAACGGTCAAAGTGGACGATTTTGGCCGCGTGACTTTGATTTCGGGTTCGACTGAAATCGGACAGGGCTCGGAAACCGCGCTCGCGCAAATCGTCGCCGAAACGTTGGGCGTGCGCGTGGACGACGTGACGGTCATCAATTCGGATACGTCGGTGAAACCGTGGGACGTTGGCACGCACGCGAGCCGCACGACCTTTATCGCGGGCAATGCGGCGTGGATTGCGGCGAACCAGGTGCGCGAAAAAGTGCTCGACCATGCCGCGCAGATGCTCGATGTGCCCGTGCATCGTTTGGAAATACGCGACCGCATGGTTCGGGTGCGCGACGACGCGTTAGCCAAAGGCATCGCGTTCGACAAGGTGGTGCGCGCGCTGCATTATCGCGAAGGCGGCAATATCGTCAGCGGCACGGGTTGGTACGACCCGCCGACAAAATTGGTGGACAAGGCGACGTACAAGGGCAACATTTCCGCCGCGTACGGTTTTGGCGCGCAAGCGGTGGAAGTGGAAGTGGACACGGAAACGGGTCAGGTGCGCGTTTTGAAAATTGTCGCCGCGCACGATGTCGGGCGCGCCATCAATCCGATGTACGTCGAGGGACAAATCGAAGGCGGCGCGCAAATGGGCGTCGGTTACGCGTTGACGGAAGAATTGCAAGTGCGCGAAGGGCGCGTGTTGAACCCGACCCTTTTGGATTATCGCATGCCGACCGCGCTCGACATGCCGCCGATTGAAAGCGTGATTGTGGAAACGGCGGACCCGGAGGGACCCTTTGGCGCCAAAGGCGTCGGCGAAATGGGCGGCAATCCCACCGCCGCCGCGATTGCAAACGCGGTCTATAACGCCATCGGCATCCGTTTGAATCAACTGCCGATGACGGGGGAAAGAGTATTGCAAGCGTTAAAAGACCAAGCGAAAGCCCAGACGAAAATCTAACGCTCTTCAAACCCAACGCGCGCGTTGATTGAAACCGACTGCGGCGCGAAAGCGTCCGTCTCGATCAAAGCGTAATCGGAAATCAAAAATCGGAATTTTTTACCGCGTCTCGATTGCTCATGCAACACTTGCGTTTAAACCCCAACCTGCTCGACGTGCCGCTGTATGTCGCGGGCAAACCGATTGAAGAGGTGCAAGAGGAATACGGTTTGACGGAGGTAATCAAACTCGCGTCAAACGAAAATCCGCTCGGCATGTCGCCGCTCGCCCGCGCCGCGTTCGAACACGCGCTCGCCGAAGCGCATCGCTATCCCGCCGTTGGCGACCGCAATTTGCGCCGCAAGCTCGCGGGCATGTACAACGCCCGCTACGACGCGGCATTGACCCAAGATAATTTTTTGACGGGCAATGGCATCGGCGACGTGCTGCGCATGATTACGGAATCGTTCGTCTTTGACGGCGGCGAAGTCGTGATTTGTTCGGCGACGTTCCCGCTCTATCGCATCCTCGCTACGCAGTACGGCGGCAAAACGGTTACGACGCCGCACAAAAATTATCATCACGATCTGCCGGCGATGCTCGACGCGATTACGCCCGACACGCGTCTGGTGATTTTGTGCAATCCGAATAATCCGACCGGCACGCTAATTTCGCGCGACCACGTGGATGAATTCATGGCGCGCGTGCCGCCGCACGTGGTCGTCGTCTTTGACGAATCGTATTATGAAATCGTCGAGGACCCGAATTATTCCAACGCGATCGAGTTCGTCAAACAGGGGCGCGACCAAGTTATCTTGCTGCGCGGTTTTTCCAAAGTGCACGGCTTGGCGAGTCTGCGCATCGGTTACGCGCTCGGCACGCGCGCGATGATTGAATATCTGCATCACGCGCAGCTTACATTCAACACCGGCGACCCCGTTTTTTACGCGGCGATGGCGGCGCTGGACGACCGCGCGCACATTGACGCGGTGCGGCAGTTGATTGCGACGGAAAAGCATTATCTGTACGAAGGATTGTCCGAACTCGATTTGAATTTCATTCCCACCGCCGCCAATTTTCTTTTGCTCGTGGACTTGCCGCGCGCGGCAAAATACATTTACGCGGAATTGTTGAAACGCGGCGTGATTGTGCGCGTGGCGACCGGTTTCGGTTTGCCCGACGCGATACGCGTGAGTATCGGCACGCATCGCGAGAATGAAAAATTTTTACACGCGCTCAAGGATGTGCTGCACAGCGCGAACGGAAAGTGAAACGGAAAAATGACCTTTGTAAAACGCATTGAACGCGTCGCGCTCGCCGTGCCGAATTTAGAACAGGCGCGCGCGTATTTTGAACAATGTTTCGGCGCGGAATTTTTGCCCGAAGAAAATATCGAGGATATGGGCATTCGTTATCAGCCGTTCAACGTCGGCGCGAGTCGCATGGAATTGCTGGAAGCGACGCGCGACGATTCGCCGGTCGCCAAATTTATCAAGGCGCGCGGCGGACCGGGCGTGCATCACATCACGTTTGAAGTGGACGACCTCGACGCGGCGATTGCGGAATTTGAAAAACGCGGCGGCAAAATCGCGTATCGCCACACCTACGCGCCCGGCGTCACGTTCGAGGGCAAGGTCTGGCGCGAAGCGTTCGTACATCCCAAAGACGCGTTCGGCGTGTTGATTCATCTCGCCGAAAAGAAAACGGCGTAGGGAACGTTCGCCGCAACGTTCCATCCCGCGCAGAGAACGAAACGGCGTTCGTTCCATACTTTTTTGCCCATGAACTCATTCTCTCAGCTCACCGTCCTCTCGCTCGAACAGGCGACGACGCTGCCGTATCTCACGATGCATCTCGCGCAGGAAGGGATGCGCGTGATTCGCGTCGAGAATCCGCCGCGCGGCGACCCGAATCGCTGGATTGGCGCGCAAGCGCTCGCCGAAGAGGGAATGAATATCTATTTTTTCCCCAACAACGCGGGCAAAGAAGCGATTACGCTCAACCTCGCGTGTCAAGAGGGGCGCGAGATTTTACACGCGTTGATTCAAAAATTGCCGGTGGACATTTTCGCGACGAATCAGCGGCCGAAAGATTACGCGAAACTCGGCATTGCGTACGAGACGCTGCGCGCGTTGAAACCCGATTTGATTTGGGTGGGCATCACCGGTTTCGGACCCGAAAGCAACGAACCGGCGTACGACCCGATCATTCAAGCGCGCGCGGGCTGGATGGACATTACGGGCGAACCCGACGGCGCGCCGATGGTGTTTGGTCTGCCGTTGGTGGATTTGGGCGCGGGCGAACACGCGTACGGTCAGGTGATGCGCGCGCTGTATCTGCGCGAATGCACGGGCAGCGGTTCACGCATTGATATTTCGATGCTGCAAAGCGCGGTATCGTGGATGGTCAGCCCGTTCCTTCTCGCGGGCGATTTCGACCAAAACGTTTCGCGGCGCGGCAACACGCATCAATTTTTCGGACCCGTTTCCGTCTATCCCACGCGCGACGGTTTCATTTACATCGCCATCGGCAACGATAAACAATGGGCGAACGTTGTCGCGACGCCGGAATTTCAACCTCTCGCGCTCGAAAAGTATCAGCGCAACGCGGGGCGCATGGCAGACCTTAAGGAAATGAATCACGCGATTGTGGCGGTCATGCAAACGCGCGCGACGGACGAATGGCTCGAATTTTTCAATGCGCTCGGCGTGCCTGTCTCGCGCGTGAATACGATGCGCCAAGTGATTGCGGACGAAAACGTTCAGCGCAACGTCCTCACCGCGCGCGACGAAAAAACCGACACGACGCTCCACTATCCCGCGCCCGTTGTCGTCACGGAACGTTTGCGCCAACAAAAGATGCAAATCAAATTTCCGCCGCGACTGGGCGAGGACAATGAAAAAATTTTCGGCGCGCTGGGATGGGATGTGGAAGGATTGAAACAGCGCGGAGTCATTTGAATTTTCGATTTTTGAATTTCGATTTTCGATTCTAGTGCGATAGTGCGATAGTGCGATAGTGCGATAGTGCGATAGTGCGATAGTGCGATAGTGCGATAGTGCGATAGTGCGATAGTGCGATAGTGCGATAGTGCGATAGTGCGATAGTGCATTTGGACGCTTTGAATTTTGAATTTTGAATTTTGAATTTTGAATTTCGAATTATGAATTATGAATTTTGAATTTTCCTCCGAACATCTCGCGTTCCGCGATGCCGTCGCCGATTTTGTGGCGCGTGAGGTTGCGCCGCGCGTCGAGACGATGGAAAAAACGCAGACGTTGGATTTGGAATTGTTTCAACGCATCGGCGCGCTGGGCTATTTCGGTTTGCGCTATCCCGAAGAGTACGGCGGCGCGAACGGCGACGCGTTGATGTTTGCGCTGATGCTCGAAGAATTCGCGCGCGGCTATTTGTCGCTGGCGGCGGCGGTGATGATGCAGTCCTTGATGGGGACGACGTTCATTTTTCGCTACGGCTCGGAGGAACAAAAACAGCGTTTGCTCGTCCCCGCGCTGCGCGGCGAAAAAATTGGCACGATTGCAATGACCGAACCGAACGCGGGCAGCGATCTCGGCGCGATTACGACGCGCGCGGTGCGCGAGGGCGACGAATATGTTTTGACGGGAACGAAAACGTGGATTACGGCGGCGACGCGCGCGGATTTTTTCACCATCGCCGCGAAAACGAATCCCGACGCGGGTTTCAAGGGCATTGACATGTTCCTCGTCGAAAAGGGGATGCGCGGACTCGAAGTGAGCAAAAAAATTCCAAAGGTCGGCGTCGTCGCGTCGGAAACGGCGGAAATTACGCTCGACGGCGTGCGCGTGCCCAAAGAAAATTTATTCGGCGGCAAAGAGGGTTCGGGTTTTCCCGCCTTGCGCGCGACGCTGAACGAAATTCGCATCATGACGGGCGCGTTGGGCATCGGCTTGGCGCGCGCGGCGCGCGATGAAGCGCTGCGTTATTCGCAAGAGCGCGTGGCGTTCAACCGCAAAATCGGCGACTTTCAAGCGATTCAGCACAAACTCGCGGACATGGAAACGGGCATCGAATTGTCGCGCTGGATGGTGTATTACAGCGCGTGGCTGCTCGACCAAAAACGCGCGTGCAACAAAGAAGCGGCGATGGCAAAACTTTTTCCGACGGAACACGCGGCAAAATGCGCGGACGAAGCGACGCGCGTATTCGGCGCCTACGGCATGGCGATGGAAATGACGCCGCAGCGTTTGTACCGCGATTCGCGTTTTTTGCTCTATGGCGGTGGCACCGGCGAATTGCTGAAAAACATCATTGCGAAAGAGATGGGAATGTAGGGATTTTTGATTTTCGATTTTAGTGCGATAGTGCGATAGTGCGATAGTGCGATAGTGCGATAGTGCGATAGTGCGATAATACAATTGGACGCTTTGAATTTTGAATTTTGAATTTTGAATTTCGAACTTTTAACTTTTAGCTTTGAACTTTTAACTTTTAACTTGAAATTCATCCGGAGGCAATCGTGGCGAACAAAACGCGCGGCTTGACGTTTGACCAATTTAATCTCGGCGATGTATTTGTGTCGCAGGCGCGGACGGTGACGGAAGCGGATGTGGTGGCGTTCGCGGGCATTTCGGGCGACTTTAATCCCTTGCACACGGACGCGGAATTTGGCAAGACGACGCCGTTCGGAGAACGCATCGCGCACGGCATGTTGATTGCCGCAATCTCGACGGGCATGGCGAATTGGCTCGGCGTCTTTGAAGGCACGACCATCGCGTTGATGGAACAGGTTCTGCAATACAAAGGCGCGGTGAAATTCGGCGATACGGTGCATTTGGAATTGACCGTCGCGGAGAAAAAGGAATCGTCGAAACCCGACCGCGGCGTCGTGATTTTTTCCGCGCGCGTGTTGAATCAAGAAAATAAAATTGTGATTGACGGCACGTGGACGACGTTGATGAAACGTGCGTAGGGGCGTTGCCTGATAAGTCGTTGTTTGGCGACGCGCGCCCAATTACTGCGAAGGAAACAGCGCGGGGTTGCAGGTGTAAAGCGAAATGTCGGGAACGGCGAGGAAATCGGCATCGGTGGTAACGAGGTGAGTGAGTTTGTATTGACGCATTGTGGCGAGATGCAGCGCGTCGCGCGGAAGCAGAAAAAAATCGCGCATGTTGTTCAGAGCAAGACGGGGCGTGTGCGTTCCAACCGAAACAACACGCACGCGTGAATTCGCATAAATATCGTCAGTGATTTTCTCGAGACGTTCAATGTAATTGAGAATGACGCGCGGATTATCATTCACGATGCGCCAAAATGACTTGTCGGGATAGTCATCTTTAATCATGAGTTGCAGGAGCACAAACCAAGATTCATCGAGCGCAAGCGTTGAAACGTAGGAGAGGGTTCGGCTATTATCAAGACGCGCGCCAAACTCAACACATGCCGAGTGCCATTGGCCATCGGCGTGCGCAAAATTGACGATAAAGCTCGAATCCCAATAGAGGGTTGCCGGCAGCGCGCTGTTGAAATCAATAACCCAAGTTTTTCTTGCCTTCAAGTTGTTCATAGCCATGCTGTTTCATGAAATCTTCGATTTGGATAACTTGGCCCGACTTGCTTTTGATGACGCCTGCCCAGTCCATTAGCTTGGCATCGCGCCGCTTGCGTTTGCGCGTTCCATTCAGTGTCCGCACACGCGTTACCCTTTTTCCATTCTTGTGAAATTTCAGCGCGCCGTTCCGCACGCGGACATTAACCTTTTGCCCGGCGCGCAGACCCAATTCGCGGCTCAATTGTTTGGGCAACGTCAAAACGGGTTCGCTGGAAACTTGAACGGTTACGTCAGAAACGATAGATTGTGTTTTCATGGCTGTCACCTCACGCCAAAATTGTAACATAGCGATTTGCTTTAGGCAATGAAATCTACACGGAGCAAAGGATGAAACTTCAAGACAAAGTTGCTTTAATCACCGGCGCGGGCAGCGGCATCGGGCGCGCGACGGCGATTTGTTTTGCGGACGAAGGCGCGCGCATTGTCGCGTGCGATATGGACGCGGCGGGCGCGCAGGAAACGGCGCAAATGATTAACGCCAAAGGCGGACAGTGTATCGCGGCGGTCGGCAACGTCGCGGACCGCGCGGACGCGCAAAGAATGATTGACGCCGCGCTGCTGCAATTCGGACGGCTCGATATTCTCATCAATAACGCGGGCATCACGCGCGACGCGTTGACGTTACGCCTCAAAGACGATGATGTGAAAATGATGAGCGATGAGCAGTGGGACGCGGTGCTGAATGTGAATTTAAAAGGCACGTGGCTCATGTCGCAGCTCGCCGCCGTGCCAATGATCAAACAAAATTACGGACGCATCGTCAATACCGCGTCCGTCGGCGCGCACGGCAACATCGGACAAGCAAATTATTCCGCGTCGAAAGCGGGCGTCATCGGTCTGACGAAAACGCACGCGTTGGAATGGGCGCGTTTCAATATTCGCGTCAACTGTATCGCGCCCGGCGCGGTGAAAACGCGCATGACCGCCGCGATTCCCGAAAAATTGCAAACCGCGCTCACCGACCGCATTCCCTTGCATCGTTTCGCCGAACCCGAAGAAATCGCGCGCGTACATCTCTTTCTCGTGAGCGACGATTCGAGCTACATCACCGGACAGAGCATCGGCGTGGACGGCGGGGTGACGGTGGGACATTGAAAAGGGCAAGTCAAAAGCGAAAAGCTAAAAGCGACAAGTAAAAATGAAATTTCAAAACGTGTTTGTGCCTTATGGCGGGTATTGGTCAACGCCGTTTGTGAAATGGCAGGGCAAATTCGCGTCGCTGCATCCGCTTAAATTCGCGGGCGAGGTTACGGCGCGCGCGTTGAGCGAACGCAATCTCGCCGCGCAGAATTTTGACGCGCTGTTTTTGGGCATGACGGTGCCGCAGCAGGGCGCGTTCTATGGCGCGCCGTGGCTCGCCGCGTTGATTGGCGCGCCCGACGTTACGGGACCGACGTTCGCGCAAGCGTGCGCCACGAGCGCGCGCGTGATTACGTCCGCCGCGTCCGAAATCGAAATCGGCAATCACGACGCGATTCTGAACGTCACGCTCGACCGCACCTCGAACGGGCCGCACATTTATTATCCGAATCCGCTTGGGCCCGGCGGCAAAGGCGACACGGAAGATTGGGTGTGGGACAATTTCAATCACGACCCATACGCGAATTTGGCGATGATTCAAACGGCGGAAAACGTCGCGCGCGAAAACGATATTTCGCGCGCACAACAGGATGAAATGACGCTGCTGCGTTACGCGCAATATCAGGACGCGCTCAAGGACGACGCCGCGTTTCATCGCCGCTACATGGTGACGCCCATTGACGTAGGGAACGTTCGCCGTAACGTTCCTTCCGACGCACGCCGCAGCGTTCCCATCACTGACGACGAAGGCATTTTTCCGACGACGCGCGAAGGTTTGCAAAAATTGAAACCGGTGTTGGACGGCGGCACAGTAACGTACGGCGGACAAACGTTTCCCGCCGACGGCAACGCGGGCATGATCGTGACGACGCGCGAACGCGCGCAAGAATGGAGCCGCGACAAAAATATCACGGTGCAATTGATCGCCGTCGGCACGGCGCGCGCGAAAAAAGGTTTCATGGGCGAGGCGCCCGTGCCTGCCGCGCAGCGCGCGTTACACAACGCGGGGATTACAATGGACGACGTGCGCGCCATCAAATCGCACAATCCGTTCGCGGTGAACGACATTTATTTTTGCGAACAAATGAAGGTGAAACCCGAAGCGATGAACAATTTTGGCTCGTCGTTGATTTTCGGACATCCGCAGGGACCGACGGGAATGCGTTTGATCATTGAATTGATTGAAGAGCTCGCGCTGCGCGGCGGCGGTTATGGCTTATTCACCGGCTGCGCGGCGGGCGATACGGCGATGGCGTGGGTGGCGTTAGTGCAATAGTGCGATAGTGCGTCCGTGCGATAGTGCAATCGTAGTTTAGCGCCTTGGGCGCGTTGGAATGAGTGAGACAAAATGAGCGACAGACCAATACGTGTGCTTATTGCGAAACCGGGGTTGGATGGACATGACCGCGGAGCAAAAGTGGTGGCGCTCGCGCTGCGCGACGCGGGCATGGAAGTGATTTACACGGGCTTGCATCGCACGGTCGAGCAAATTGTCGAAGCGGCGATTCAAGAGGACGTGAACGTCATCGGGCTTTCGTTTTTGTCGGGCGCGCATCTGCCGTTGAGCGAAAAACTTTTGGCGCAATTGCGCGCGGCGGACGCGGACATTCCCGTCGTCGTCGGCGGCAATATCCCGGTGCGCGACCATGACGCGCTGCGCGCGCTCGGCGTCGCGGATGTATTTCCGACGAGCAGCAGTTTTGAGGAAATCGCGCGCGGTGTGCGCGCGGCGGCGCAACAAACCAGCGCGTCATAACGTTTGATACGTCGCGCCCATTTTGATAAAGCAAACGCTGACCCGTCAGCGCGGCGCGCGCGGTAGGGAAACCATCCAATACATTCGACGCGTTGGTGAAAGCGTTTTTGAACGAGACCTTTTGAACAGGAAAGAGTAAATGGCGGACAAATCCAAAACCCGTAACGTAATTCTCGAATCAGGTATCGCGGTCAAACCCGTGTATGGTCCCGACGACATCGCGCAAATGGATTATGTGCGCGAGATTGGCGCGCCGGGCGAATTTCCCTTTACGCGCGGCATTCATCCGCAGATGTATCGCGCACGCCCCTGGACGATGCGCCAGTACGCGGGTTTTGGCACGCCGCACGATACGAACGGACGTTTTCGTTTTCTCATCGAACATGGGCAAAACGCGCTCAACGTCGCCTTTGATTTGCCGACGCAGATGGGATTGGATTCGGACGATCCGCGCGCGGAAGGCGAAATCGGACGCGTCGGCATGGCGATTGATTCGCTGCGCGATATGGAAGTGGCGTTCGATAAAATTCCGCTTGACAAGGTGAGCGTGTCGCTGACGATTAACGCGGTGACGCCGATTATTCTGGCAATGTATCTCGTCGTCGCGGAAAAACAGGGCGTGCCGTTGAGCGAGGTGCGCGGGACGACGCAAAACGATATTCTAAAAGAATACATCGGGCGCGGCGCGTGGATTTTTCCCGTCGAGCCGGCGATCCGCATGATTGCGGATACGATGGAGTTTTGCGCGCAGCACGCGCCGAAATACTATCCCGTTTCCGTGTGCGGCTATCACATCCGCGAATCGGGCGCGAATCCCGTGCAAGAAATCGCGTATGCGTTTTGCATCGCGCGCGCGTACATTCAACGCGTCGTCGCGCGCGGTTTGAACGTGGACGAATTCGCTGGGCGGCTCTCGTTCAATTTTGATATTTTCGGCAATCTGTGGGAACAGGTGGCGAAATTTCGCGCGGCGCGGCGCTTGTGGGCAAAATTGTTGCGCGAGGAATTTGGCGCGCAAAAACCCGACACGCTGCAAATGAAAATGATTGCGGGCGGCGGCGGCGGCGGCTTGACGATTGAGGAACCGGAAAACAATATCGTGCGCGGCGCGTATTACGCGTTGATTTCGGCGCTGAGCGGCGCGCAAACGATGGCGCTGTGCTGCTACGACGAGGCGTACACGATTCCGAGCGAAAAGGCGTCGCTGATTTCGTTGCGGACGATGCAAATTCTCGCGGACGAAATGGGTTTGACGGATACGGTTGATCCGCTCGCCGGTTCGTACTATATCGAGTGGCTGACGAATGAAATGGAAGCGCGCATCGCCGCCGAAATGAAGCGCGTGGACGCCGAAATGGGCGGCATCGTGAACGCGGTGAGCAAGGGCTTGGTCCAAGCCGAAGTGGCAAAACAAGCGCTGGCGTACGAACAAAAAATTCAGAGCGGCGAAATGATCAAAGTCGGCGTCAATAAATATCGCACAGAAGAGGGACGCGTGTCGCAAGAGGTGGAGCTGCACGAATACAAACCCGAGGCGACGGCGGAACAATTGGCGCGCCTCGCGCAAGTAAAAGCGGAACGCGACGCGGGCGCGGTGGACGCGGCGTTAGCGCGCGTGCGCGCCGACGGGCAGGCGGGCGTGAACTTGATGCCCGCGATGATGCAAGCGGTGCGCGCGTACGCGACGGTGGGCGAAATTACCGGCGTATTGAAAAGCGTGTTTGGGGAATTTCAGGAGCCGGTGCGGTGGTGAAAATGCGAGCCGAATAAACGGCGAGCTTTGGTCGGCGGCGCCGACGCGTTCGACGCATGACAAGGACACAACGTTGCGCATAACATGACATAGCGCATCGCAATATTCGAACTTTTGGATCCGCGAATAACGCCGATTACACAAATGAAATGCCAAGGAATTCGCGGGATGCGCCATTACGCTATGCGTAACAATAATTCGTGGATTATAGTCGGACTTGATGCGCCGTGACACAATATATTTGAGGGTAACATGCGAATCCTAATGTTTGGCGCGGGCGTCATCGGCACGGTGTACGGATATGCATTATCGCAAGCGGGCGCGGATGTAACCCATTATGTGCGTCCCGGCAAGAAACGTTTGCTCGAAAATGGAATTACCCTGCGGTTATTGGATGGACGGCTCAAACCCGCGCAGGAAAGCAGCGCGTTGTACAAATTACAACTCACCGAAACGTTGGCGCCGACGGACAATTACGATTTTTATATCGTGAGCGTGCGACATTACCAAGTGGATACCGTTCTGCCGATTATTTGCAACGCGCTCGGCAAAGCGGACGTGCTTTTTTTCAACGGCAACTGGGCGGCATGGAAACGATTGACCGCGCGCTGCCGCGCGCAAAATACTTGTGGGGTTTTCCCGTCGCAGGCGGCGGGTACGCGGCGGATGGCTCGCTGAATGCGGCGCTGTTGGACGAAGTGCGGTTAGGCGAATTGGATGGGCAGATTACGCCGCGTGTGGAAAAATTAAAGGCGCTCTTTGAGCAGACGCAAATCAAGGTGGACACGCGCCCAAATATCTTGCATTGGTTATGGGTTCATTTTGCAATTAACAGCGGCGTCATTGGCGCGGCGTTCAAGGCGCGCGGCGCGGCGGAATTATTGAACAGCGTCCCGCGTTTGCACGATGCGATTCTTGCGGGGCGCGATGCGTTAGCGGTGTGTCAAGCGCGCGGCGTGGATGTCAAAGCGTTCGAGGACGCGAAAGCGTTTTATCAACCTGCGTGGCTCGGCGCGATGGCGATTTGGTTCATGATGAAAAATAACAAGCCCGCGCGCAAAATCATGGAGACGCACACGGCGGTGGATGAACTGCAACAAATTTATTTCGACGTTTTGAAAACGGGCGACGCGTTGGGCATTGAAATGCCGCATTATCGCGCGCTGAAACCGTTTGTCGAAAATCCGCCGCGCGAGCTCGCGCTCAAATAGGAATCGAATGGGGTGAGGCATCAAAGAATGGCGCGATGAATTCCAGCGTCTTTATCAGCACAAGAAGGGGTGGAATGGCTAAAAAATAAAAGACTCGATTGCGCGGGAGTTTTCTTTGTTATCTTGTTTTCTTCTTTTGCCGTCGTTTTCCAAATGGTGGGCGAATGTGTTGAAAGGGATATCTGAAATATGACTATGCACGAATCGTCGCAACGCATTAGAAAATTATTCAGAGAATGCTTCCAAAACTATCTCGATGACATCAGAACCAAGATTGCCGAGTTTCCGAAAACATACGTTTATCCTGACGGAAATCCTGTTCGACCTGTTTTGCCGATTGTCAAAGTCCCAAAAGAAATAATGCTCGTCGGCGCGTTCCCATCCGCGCGCTTTGAAACTCGCGGCGGAAAATTGATACCCGTCGGAGACAATTTATCTCCATTTGGGGAGGAAAAATATTTTGACGGTCAAAGGATTAGGAGCCAAGCCTCGAGAGACATCTTGGACGAGCATTATTTTCCTGCTCTTTATCTCGATGCAAATGAACTTTGGATTACTGACTTGGTAAAAGTTTATCTATTTCAAACACAGCATCTTGAGAACTGCCGTGCGGTTAATCCAAATATCCCCTACGTCAATACTCACAAACTTTTTCCCAAAATCGCGGAAGCAAGCCGTCTGTGGTTAGAAAAAGAGATACATCTTTGTAGACCAAGAATTATTATCACACTCGGCGAAGTGGTTGCACGAGTCGTTTCGGGAGATAGTAAAACCAACAACAAAGAATTATTGAATGGACAATTACGGCCAATCTCATTTGACAGCCAAGAATCTCTAGTTGCCCACTTGGGTCATCCTGAAATTTGGAGACGCGACGCAAATGGTTGGCGCGCAAGAACCGCCAAATCCATCCAGCGCCTTGCAATAGAACTGAAACAACAAAACTACAGTCATTCAGAGTGACGGCACATTGCTTTTGGAGGATTCATGCGTATCGGCATTGACGTAGGCGGAACGTTTACCGACGTTGTTTTGATTGACGAGCGAGTGAACTCTACTCGACAACGCGGGAAAATTCATTACACCAAAACTTTTACCACGCCGAAAAATCCCGCGCAGGGCGTATTGAACGGCATCGCGAAAATTTTGCGCGTTGTGGACGCGGCGGAGGTTTGCGCGGCTTGAGAATCTAGTCGGTTGGGGATGTAAGCGCGAGCGCAAGGAGAAAATCTTGGATACGCACGAGCCGAACGCCGAAGGATTGCAGCAGCGCGCGAATGTCGCCATCGTCATGCAAATCATTGTCTTCGGTGACCAGATGCGTCGCGCGCCCCAAAAGGGCAATTTCGACGAGGTAATCATCCTTGGGGTCACGACAGATGCGGAGGCGTCCTTGCGGAGAAACCATCGCCGCGCGAACACTCAATCGTGCGATCAAGCGTTTGCGGCGACGCGGCGTAATTCCGTAGCGGCGTTGCATTCGCGGTCGCGCCAGCACGCGATACACTTCGCCCAGATGCGTATGCGAAGTGACAAAGGTACAGCGATTGCGTTTTATAGATTCGAGAATCAGCGCGCTGCCGCCTGTGTCTGAAAGCGTCCCACGAATGATAATATTGGCGTCAATCACCGCGCGGAGGGTTGGCGTTTCAGGAATGAGCATTGGCGGCGATGGCGGCTAGCGTGTGGTCGAGTTCGGCATCAAGTTGCGCGCGCTCGTTCTCGGACAGCGAACGAACTTCTGAAATCGCCATCTCGATGTCAGCGAGGATTTGTCTTTCATCGAAACGGCGAGCGCGCGCGCGAATCGCGGCGAGCGCAGCGTCAAATTCGTCGTCGCGTCGCCGCTCGGTGGCTGGCGTAAGCGTCACAGGTTCGCGCACCGCATCGGATGATTGTTGATTCAACCAGGTCTCTGCCTGTTCCCGTATCGCGGCGACACGCGCAGCATCAGGCGCGTATTCCGTTTGCGGCGTTAATGGCAGCACGACGACCAAAACCTGGTCATGCTCGCGCAAGGCAAGTTTCTCTGATGGTCTCAGCAAGCCATTCTCAAAGGTGGCAATAATTGCAGTCGCCATTTTGTCCATTCCTCTGGTTTTGATTATAGCATTGGCGACATGTTTCAGCAACGAACTTTTTGCTTTTGGAGGATTCATGCGTATCGGCATTGACGTAGGCGGAACGTTCACCGACGTTGTTCTCATAGACGACCGAGTGAACTCTACTCGACAACGCGGGAAAATTCATTACACCAAAACTTTTACCACGCCGAAAAATCCCGCGCAGGGCGTACTCAACGGCATCGAGAAAATCTTGAATCTCGCCGACGCGTCCATCGCGGATTTGGATTACATGGTGCATGGACACGGCACGACGATTGGGACGAACGCGCTCATCGAACGCAAAGGCGCGCGCACGGGACTAATCACCACGCGCGGCTTTCGCGATGTGTTGGAAATCGCGCGCGTCGAGCGGCCCGACGAAGGACTGTACGATTTCTTGGTGGATTTGCCCGACCCGCTCGTGCCGCGTTATTTGCGCGTCGAAGCGGACGAACGCATTGACGCACGCGGCAGCGTCGTACAGCCGTTGGACGAGGATTCCGTTGTGCGCGCGGTGGAATATCTCAAACAGCAGCGCGTGGATACGATTGCGGTTGCGCTCCTCTTTTCCTTTTTGAACCCGTCGCACGAAAAACGCGTCAAACAAATTTGCAATGAAATTTTCCCCGAAGCGTCCGTCTCGCTCTCGTCCGACATTTGTCCCGAGTTCCGCGAATTCGAGCGCACTTCGACGACGGTGATTAACGCGTATTTACAGCCGATTGTCGAACGCTATCTGAAAAATTTGACCGCAATGCTGAATGAAAAATACGGCGCGGTGCAAGTGCGGATTATGCAAGCGAGCGGCGGCGCGATTTCGGCGGAAGCGGCGCGCGAACACGCGGTCAATATCGTCAATTCGGGTCCGGCGGGCGGCACGGTCGCGGGCGCGTTCATCGGCGGACTCATCGGCGACAAGTATGTGATGACGGTGGACATGGGCGGCACGAGTTTTGACATTGGACTCGTGATTGACGGCGTGCCGCGCATTTCGTCCGAAGGCAAGTTCGAGGGCTATCCCGTAAAAATTCCGGCGGTGGATGTGCACGCGCTCGGCGCGGGCGGCGGCAGCATCGCGTGGGTGGACGCGGGCGGCGCGTTGAACGTCGGTCCGCAATCCGCGTCGTCGGATCCGGGTCCCGCGTGTTACGGCGTCGGCGGCGAATTGCCGACGGTGACGGACGCGAATTTGGTGTTGGGCAGATTGAATCCCGATTATTTTCTCGGCGGCGAAATCAAACTCTATCCCGAACGCGCGCGCGCGGCGATTGAAAAATATATCGCGCAGCCGCTGCAGCTGTCGCTCGAACACGCCGCGTACGGCATCGTGCGTGTCGTCAATGCCAACATGGCAAAAGGCATGGCGGGCAGTTCGATTGAAAAAGGATTCGACCCGCGCGAATTTACGCTGCTCGCGTTCGGCGGCGCGGGCGCGCTGCACGCGTGCGAATTGGCGCAAGAGCTCGGCATGAAAAAAGTGGTCGTGCCATTGTACCCCGGCGCGTTCTCGGCGTTCGGTCTCGTCACGAGCGACATTCGTCACGATTTTGTGCAGACGATTGCGAAACCGGCGGCGGCGCTCGACCTCGACGCGCTGGAACGCGCGTACGAGAATATGGAAGCGCAAGCGCGCGCGGCATTGGCAGAGGAAAAAATCGCGGCGCAAGATATTGCCATTCAATGGACGGCGGATTTACGGTACGCGGGGCAGGCGTACGAATTGAACGTGCCGGTCGTTCACAACGGCGCTTTGACGCGCAAGGATATTGACGCGACGGTGGCGCGTTTTCACGCGCTGCATCAACAGGTGTATGCGTACAGTTCCGAAAAAGAGGGCGTGGACGTGATCAACGTGCGGCTTACGGGCATCGGCCGCGTGCCGGACGTGAAATTGCCGAAACGCAAACGCACGAACCAAACCGCGCGCGCGGCATTGAAAAACAAACGCCGCGTCTATTTTGCCGAACGCGGTTTCGTGAACGTGCCGGTGTACGAGCGCGATGTATTGAAACCGGGGATGACGTTAAAAGGTCCGTGCATGATTGAAGAAATCATTTCCAGCACCGTCGTCGTTCCGGGCGCGACGGCGAAATTGGACGCGTGGGGAAATATCGTGATTATGCTGGGGTAGAAGCGTTGAGCAGATTTGGATTGCAGGTGAAAATGGTGATTCCTTCCACCACCTGAAAATCGGCGTCGAGCGTCACAATCGCAGGAATGTGATGTTGCCGCATGATTGCCAAATGCGTCGCATCGCGCGGCAAGAGATGGAATTGACGCATGTTTTCCAAAGCGCCCAGCGGTGACCGCGAGGCGATGCCGAGTACTTGGACCTGTGACTGTTCATAAAATTGCGCGGTGATTTTTTCGATTTGGTCAAGGTAGGCAAGAATCACGGCGGGGTTTTGCTCATATACTTTCCAAAATTTTCTCGGCGCGAAATCGCGCGTAACAAACAGCTGTAACAGGACAAACCAAACCTCGTCGAGAGTCAATGCCGATACAAAACATCGCGTATTCGCAGCTTTGAGACGCGCCACATATTCAGCACACTCGCCGTAGAATGGACTGTCGGCGTGAGAAAAATTCACGACAAAACTCGCGTCCCAATAGATTGCGTCAGGCAAGGGCGCGGAGAAATCAAGAATCGTCGCGGTCAATCTGTTCATAGCCGTGTTTGTTCATGAACTTGGAGAAATCAATTTTTTCGCCGCTTGGCTCGGCTTGAATAATTCCAATCAAATTGGTGAGATTGCCTCGCTTGCGTTTGCGCGGACCGCGCGCGCGGCGCGCGGTTGTTGTGCTATCGCGTTGTTTTTCTTTCCACGCGACAAACTGTTTGTATTCCGCCAATGGAATAAATGCGCCAACGCGTTTGCCATTGCGTTTGATGATAAAGGGTTTGTCGAGCGGCTCGTTCGATTTCAATTGCACGATATAACTGCCTTGGCTTTCACGCACAATTCTTTTTGCCATTTGCGTCACCTCACACAAATTATATCACGCAACAATGCGGAGTTTCACATGCCAAAACAAAAACACGCCGACCCCGTTCTCATCCAAGTCCTGCGTTACGCGATGGAACAAATCGCGGACGAGATGGGTCACACGTTGATTCGCACCGCGCGTTCGACGGTCATTAAAGAAATCAAAGATATTTCGTGCGCGGTGTTTGACCGCAACGGCAACACCATCGCGCAAGCGCATCACGCGCCGATGCTGCTCACCGGTTTTGAATTGGGGATGCGGCATTTGCGCGCGCAATTCCGCGACGAGGATTTGGACGACGGCGACGTAATCGTGTTCAACGACCCGTACAACGGCGGACAGCACGTTATGGATTTGGTCACGTTCGCGCCCGTTTTCGTAGGGGCGATTCATGAATCGCCCCTACATGAATCGCCCCTCCTCGTCGGATTCGTCGGTTCGATGGCGCATCATGCGGATTTGGGCGGCGCGGCGCCGGGCGGCACGCAAGGCGGGCTCACCGAAATTTATCAAGAAGGTCTGCGCCTGCCGATGGTGAAATTGTACAAAAAAGGGCAAGAGGACGCGGAATTGTTTGGCATTTTGAACAACAACATTCGCGTCCCCGACAAAACGCTCGGCGACATTCGCGCGCAAGCGTCCGCGAATTTTGTCGGCGCGCGGCGGCTGCGCGAAATTTTTGAACGCTATACGCCCGCCGTCGTCCAATTGCACACCGACGCGCTGTTGGATTATTCCGAAAAAAGAATTCGCGCGGGGTTGGAAAAAATTCCCGACGGCACATACACGGGCGTGGACTATGTGGACGACGACGGTTTGACCGGCAAGCCAATCAAGTTGCAAGTCAACATTCACAAAGAGGGCGACCACGCGGTTGTGGATTTTGACGGGACGGACGAGCAGGTGCCGGGCAACGTCAATTGTCCGTTGGCGACAGTTTACGCGGCGGTGTATTACGCGCTCATCGCCGTCGTTGATCCGCACGTCGCGCCCAATTCAGGATGTTATCGTCCGTTCGAGGTGCGCGCGCGTGAGGGCTTGGTGGTGAATCCGCAACTGCCGCGCGCGTGCGGCGCGCGTACGCAAACGTCGCAAAAAATTACCGAAGCGATGCTGCTCGCGCTCGCGCAAGCGTTGCCCGAACGCGTGATGGCGGGCTCGCACGGGCAAATTACCAACTGCGGCTTTAGCGGTTATCATCCCGAAACGGGCAAACGTTTTGTGTACATTGACATTCAAGGCGGCGGTGCGGGCGCGCGTTTTTGCCGCGATGGACGCGATGGGCAGGATTCGCATCTCGCCCGTTTTTTGAATACGCCGGTCGAAGCGGTGGAACTCGAATTTCCGGCGCGCGTCGAGTGTTACGAATTTATTGCCGACACGGGCGGCGCGGGAAAATATCGCGGCGCGCTCGGACTGCGGCGCGATATTCGCGTGTTGATTGACGACATGTCGTTCGCGCGTTACGGCGACCGTCAAGCGTTCGGCGCGTTCGGTTTATTCGGCGGCAAAGAGGGCGCCAAAGGAAAATTTATTTTGAATCCCGATACGCCTGACGAACGTCCGTTAAAATCCAAAGGGCTCGACAAATTGAAAAAGGATGATGTCGTATCACTGCGTTTGCCCGGCGGCGGCGGTTACGGCGCGCCAAGCGAACGCGACCCGCAATTGGTTTTGCGCGATGTGCGCGACGGCAAAGTTTCTGTCGAACAAGCGCGCGTCGAATACGGCGTTGTGATGGACGACAACCCATAGCGAGTTGCGAGCGATAGTCTGCATAGGCGAACTCGCCTATCGGTCGTCGCGATTTCTCGTCGCAAGCCAACAAATCAAACAAGGAGGTGAGACCTTTCAAATAAACTACGTTGTCTGACACTATCGGTTTAGCATGAATGGTGAATTATCCACCAAAGGAGGAGAGGGATGTCAAAGAAAATTCTTGTCCTGTTCGCTCTGCTGGCGCTCACAGCAGTTTTACTCGCCTGCACCGGCGCGCCGCCGACTAGCGCGCCGCCAACCAGCGCGCTGCCAACCAACGCGCCGCAAGCAACGTCAGTCCCACCGACCGCGGCGCCAGCCGCCGCGCGCCCCATCAAAGTCGGCATCGTGGACACCTATAGCGGGCCGCCCGCCGCGTTCGGCAATGACGCGCTCAATGGCTTTAAACTCGCGCTCAGTGAAATCAATAAAGACGGCGTCTTGGGTTCCAATATCGAATTCGTCACGCGCGACGATAAATATCAACCCGACACGGCGTTGAGCATGGCAAAAGAATTGATTCTGGAAGAAAAAGTGGATGTGCTTGTCGGCACGGTGAACAGCGCGGCGGCGTTGGCGATTTCATCATTCGCCAAAGAGCAAAAGGTGCCGTACATCGTGTGGATTGCCAAGAGCGAAGCGATTACAGGCGCCAAGGGGCATCGCTATGTCTTTTCGACGAGCGAGAATTCGGCGATGGCGGGCAAAGCCGGCGCGGAAGCGCTGGCGCAAAAACCGTATGTCAATTACTGGATTGCGGGCGAAGATTACGAGTACGGTCATGCCATCGCCAATGCGGCGTGGGATAATTTGAAGGCGCTCAAACCCGACGTCAACAAAGTGGGCGAGACATGGTGGAAAACGGGCGAGCCGGATCTGACGCCGTATCTCACCGCCATCATGGCTGCCAAACCCGACGCGATTATTTTTGCAACGGGCGGCGCGGGCATGACCAACGTTCTCAAAGCCGCCAAAGCGACGGGCTTGTCGGACAAAATTCCAATCTGGATTCACACGGCGATTGACACTTCGGTGCTCAAACCGTTGGGCGCGAACGCGCCCGAAGGCGTGATGGGGACGATGGATTATTTATTCTATTATCCCGAAACGCCGGAAAACAAAGCGTTCGTCAAAGCGTATCAAGACGCTTATGGCGCGCCGCCCGGATTCCCCGCGTTCCACGCCTACAACACCGCGCACTTTATCGCCGCCGCGTTCCAGAAAGCGGGCGCGTTGGACAAGGAAAAATTCATTGACGCGATGGAAGGGCTCAAAATTGATTCGCCGACCGGCGAAATCGAAATGCGCGCTTGCGACCATCAAGTCGTCGAACCCTTGTTCATGGGCGTCACCAAAAAGAATCCGCAATTTGATTTTATGACCGCCAGCGATATTGTCAGCGTCGCGGGCAAAGACGTAATGCCCAGCTGCGAAGACGTGTTAAAGAAACGCGGGCAGTGAGCATACGGGCAGAGAGGGTTTGTCCCTCTCTGCCTCAAACTCGCGCAAAGGAGACGCGCTTTATGGACCCCAACGCGGTGGCTAGTCTGTTGTTGGTTGGGCTGGCGCGCGCCATGATTTTGTTTATCGTTTCGGCAGGTCTGACGTTCGTGCTGGGCGTACTGCGCGTGCCGAATGTGGCGCACGGTTCGCTGTACATGATTGGCGCGTTTGTCGCCTTTAGTATCGGCAGCGCGTTCGGTCAAAATCCGGCGGGCTTTTGGGTCGCGCTCGTTCTCGCGCCGCTAGTCGTCGCGGCGGTGGCGCTGCTGATTGAACGCGGTTTGTTATCGCATCTGTACCAACGCGAACATTTGGCGCTCATCTTGTTCACCTTCGGTTTGATGCTGATTTTGAACGACCTCGTAAAAATGATATGGGGCGCCGAATATCGTTCGGTGACGCCGCCCGAAATTTTGGACGGCTCGATTACGTTGTTCGATTTCAATATCCCGCGCTATAGTTTGTTCCTTTTGTTTGTGGGCCCCCTGGTCGCGGTGGGTTTGTGGTTTCTCTCGAACAAAACGCGGCTCGGCAAAATCGCGCGCGCGGCGTCGGTGGACCGCGAAATGGTGGGCGTGTTGGGCATCAACGTCAGTTGGGTGTTTGCGGCGGCGTTCGTCATCGGCTGCGCGCTCGCGGGTTTGGGCGGCGCGCTCGTCGCGCCGACGACCAGCATCACGCTGGGCATGGACCTCACGATCATTATCGAATCGTTTCTCATCGTCATCATCGGCGGCTTGGGCAATACGTGGGGCGCGTTGATCGGTTCGCTGCTATTTGGCGTGAGTCAATCGCTCGGACTGCTCTTTTTTCCGCAATTCGCAATCGCTTTTCCGTACGCTATCGTCGTCATTGTGCTGCTGCTGCGCCCGCACGGCTTGCTCCGTTCCGCGTGGTAACGCGTGAGATTCATTCATGTTCAAAGAACTCGTCGAACCGCGCTGGCTCGCCGCCGTCGGAGTAATCTTGGTTGGATTGCTCCTGATACCGCTCGGCGCGCCGCTGTTTTATATTTACATCCTCTCGGTCATTTTCGTCACCGCGCTGCTGGCAATGAGTCTCAATCTCGTGCTGGGGTACGGCGGCATCTATCAATTTCATCACGCCGTCTTTTACGGCGTCGGCGCGTATACGGTGGCATTGATTCTCACGCGCACATCTTTGCCCTGGTGGATCGCGCTTCTTGCAGGTCCCTTTGTCGCGGCAGCGACGGGTCTCATCATTGGCTGGTTCTGCGTGCGGCTCACTAAACTGTATTTTGGGATGCTGCAAATTTCGCTCGGCTCGTTGGTGTGGATTATCGTCTATCGCTGGTACGATGTGACGGGCGGCGATAACGGCATCCACGATATTCCGATGCCCGAATGGTTGACGACCTTTCAGGGCGCGTACTATTTTATTTTAGCCGTCGTCGCGGTTTGTGTGGGTTTGATGTTCCTACTCATCAAATCGCCGTTCGGCGCGACGCTCCAAGCCATCCGCGATAATCCACAGCGCTGCGAAGCGATTGGCATTAACGTGCGCCATCACAAATTGATTGCCATCGTCATTGCCGCGTTTTTCGGCGGCGTCGCGGGCGTTTTATTCACCACGCTGGAGCGTTCGGTTTTTCCCGGCCTCTTGTTTTGGGTTCTCTCGCTCGAAATTCTCGTCATGTGTCTGCTCGGCGGCTGGTTCACGTTTGCGGGCCCTATTCTCGGCGCCGCAATCGTCGTCGCGCTGCGAACGATTGCCAGCCGTTACACCGATTACTGGACGATGGTTTTGGGCGTCATTTTGATTCTACTGATTTTCTTTTTGCCCGAAGGCGTGATGGGATTCATCCAAGAACGCGCCGCCGCCAAGAATAAAACGCCGCTTGCGGCAAGGGTCGAAAAAGGGAGCGGCAGCTAAATGTTGCGCGTCGAAAGCGTGGCTAAATCGTTCGACAATTTTATGGCGGTGCGCGACGCGCGGCTAACCGTCGCGGACGGCGCGCTCGTCGCGGTGATTGGGCCCAATGGCGCGGGCAAGACGACGCTGTTTAATTTAATCATCGGCTTGATCAAGCCCGACCGCGGCAAAATCATTTTTGACGACCAAGACATCACCGGCTTGCCGCCCTATGAAATTTGTCGGCGTGGCATCGCGCGCGCGTTTCAGATTGCCAATATCTTTCCGCGCCTCACGGTCTTTGAAAACGTCCAAGTCGCGGTCTTTGCCCAACAGCGCCAGAATCGCAATTTTTTTCAACCCGCGCAGACGCTCGCGCGCGCCGAGACCGAAGCGATTTTGGCAAGTACGGGTTTGCAGCGCCAGGCGCAGCGCCTCGCGGGCGCGCTCTCGCACGGCGATCAACGTATCCTCGAAATCGCCATCGCGCTCGGCAGCCAACCCAAACTGCTCATTCTCGACGAACCCACCGCCGGCATGTCGCCCGAAGAGACCGCGACGACGATGGATTTGGTGAAACAGCTCGCGCAGACGCGCGGCATCACCATTCTCTTTTGCGAACACGACATGGACATTGTTTTTTCCGTCGCGCAAAGCATCATGGTCATGCGGCACGGGCAGACGATTATTCAAGATACGCCAGAAAAGGTGCGTCAAAATCGCCAAGTGCAAGAAGCGTATCTCGGAGGCGCCGATGCTTGAGGTGCAAGAGATTCACACCTATTACGGGCTGAGCCACATTCTCTTTGACGTCTCGCTGCGCGTCGAACGCGGCGAAGTGGTGTGTTTGCTCGGACGGAACGGCGCGGGCAAGACGACGACGATGCGGAGCATTATGGGTTTGACGCCGCCGCGCCGCGGCGCGATTCGTTTCAAAGGACAGTCCACCGTCGGAACGCCGCCGTATCTGTTGGCGCGGCGCGGCATCGCATACGTTCCCGACAACCGCCGCATTTTCGCCGACCTCACTGTGGGCGAAAATTTAGAAATCGCCGCGCGCGCGCGCAATCAAAAAGCGGAATGGAATCAAGCGCGCGTCTTTGAACTGTTTCCGGTGTTGAAAGAAAAACAGGCGCGCAAAGGCGGGCATCTGAGCGGCGGCGAACAAAAAATGCTGGCGATTGCGCGCGCGCTCATGACCAATCCCGAATTTATTTTGCTGGACGAACCGATGGAAGGTCTGGCGCCGCTCCTGGTGCGCGCGCTCGAAGAACAGATTCTCCAATTAAAAGCGGCGGGCATGACCGTCCTGCTCGCGGAACAAGCCGTCAATTCGGCGCTGCGCGTCAGCGACCGCGGCTATGTGATTGACGACGGGCATATTCGTTTTGCCGCCAGCGTTCAAGAATTGCAGAACAATCAAGAGATTCGCAGCAAATACTTGCTGGTCTAAAAGGGCGAACCATGCACATCAATACCGCTTTAGGCGACTATCAACCGCATCCGCGCAATGCGCGCGTCGCGCTGAAAGCGATCGTCACCCGCGAGATGAATCCCGGACTCTCGTTGAATTTGGTGCGCGTCGCGCCGGGCGACGCCCTCGCGCCGCACATACACGAAGCGTCCACCGAAACGTTTTATATTTTGCGCGGACGCGGCGTATGCCGCATCGGCGACGAAGAATTTGAGCTCGCGCCGGGCATCTGCGGCTGCGCGCCGTCCGGCGTTTTACATTCGCTTTGCAACACGGGCGCGGAAGAATTGGAAGCGCTTGCGATTTTCAATCCGCCTTTGTAAGCAATGCCCTTGCCAAGCGAAATCAATCGGCAAATTTCGTACCGCAAATTTCAAATTTGCGCTATCCGGGACAAGGCGTTGATAACCTATGGACAATTCCATTCTCGCGGAACTCGAATTTGACGCGACGCGCGGCGCGCTGCTGTACAAAGGCGTGCGCTATTTGCTGATTCGGCCCGAAACGCTCGATATATTTTATAAAGCGGCAGAGGAAAAAATCGGCGCGGGCGCGCACGACGCCATGTATCGCGGCGGATTCACCGGCGGCAGTTTGAGCGCGCAAAAATATCGCGACGTATTTGGTTTGGACGCGCGGCAGTCGGTGGAATTTATGGCGCGCATGGGCGCCGAAATCGGTTGGGGCAAAATCGAAATCGCGCGTTTGGATTTGGACGCGCGCGTTCTGGAAATCACCGTCGCGAGTTCGCCCTTTGCCGCCGCGCACGGGCAGGCGGCGCACGGCGTCTGTCATTTGTTGCGCGGCGTGTTCGCCGGTTTAGCGAGCGGCATTTTTGAATCTGAGGTCGAGTCGCGCGAAGTAGAGTGTTTGGCTCTGGGCAATCCGCAATGTCGCATCGTCATTCAAAGCGCGGGCTAACGCGCACGCCATTTTGTTTTGAAACAAAAAAAATCTTTGCGGTCGGTAGTGCATTTTTGGACACAGATGTCACAGATACCACAGATTTTTGTAACAAAGGCGTTGCTTTTCTTTTTCTGTGTGAATCCGCGTAATCTGTGTCCCAAAGCTTGTAGTGGATTGCGTAACGTGAGTTATCCGATGATGCTGTACTCGTACTTGCCGCGTATCAATTTATTTTCCGCAAACCGCGCGTAACCAAAGAGCGCGCGCTCCAATTGCGCGGTGGGTTCGGCTTGCCGCGTAACCATATCCGCAATCATCACCCCCACCGCCGGACTCAGCTTGAAGCCGTGTCCTGAAAATCCCGCCGCGACAAAAAAGCCGCTGCCCGAAGGAATCTCGTCAATGATGGGATGCCAATCGGGCGTCACGGCGTACATGCCCGAATAACCGCCTTTGGAAAGCGCGTGCGTCATCGCGGGATGACGGTTCATCAATTGTTCCCCCACGCGTTCGATGTATTCATCGTCCGCGCCGCTGTTGTACGCGTCAGGATTCGCAATCGCTTGCCCGTCGGGCGCGACCGAGCCGACCAGAGTCAGCGCGGGGCCTTCGGGACGATAATAAATTTGCTGCGTGAAATCGCCGACGACGAGGCGCGGTTTTTCGCGCGGCGGTTGTTGTTGAAACAACGCGATTTGATGGCGTTCGGGTTGAATTGGCAGCGCGATGCCCAACGGCGCGGCAATGCTTGGCGCCCACGCGTTCGCGCAATTGATAACGTTCGGCGTCGTAATCGTACCGCGCGTCGTTTCCACGCCGACGACGCGGTCATGTTCCATCAACACGCGCGTCGCGCGCGTATCTTGCCAAATCGCGGCGCCGCGCGCGCGCGCGCCTTCGGCAAAACTTTGCGTCACCGCCACCGGGTCGGCGTAACCGCCTTCCGGTTCATACGCGGCGGCGACCAATTCCGAAACCGTCAAGGACGGATCGAGCTCGCGCAATTCCGGCGGCGAGATGAGCTGCACCTGAATGCCCACCGCTTGCTGCATGGCGACGTTTTCGCGCAAACCCATTTCATCGCGCGCGGAAACCAACACTACAAAACCCGTGTTGTGAAAATCGGCGCTGCCGCCCACGCGTTCTTGAAAATTTTGAAACGTTCGCAGCGAGTACAACGCCATGCGCGCGGTGATGGCGTTGGAATAATGTTGGCGCACAATCGCGGACGAGCGGCCCGTCGAACCGGCGGCGAGAAAATTCTTTTCGACCAAAACCACGCGCTGCCCGCGCGCGGTCAATTGGAACGCCGCGCTGGCGCCAATGACGCCCCCGCCGATAATCACCGTATCTGCCGTATTTGGAAAGGACATAGATTTTATTTTGATTGTGGATATAATGGAATGTACAAGTATAGCGATTTGTGAGCGAGAATCCACCCGCCATCGAGTAATTGTGTTTGACCTCTATAGTAGTCGGCGCTGTTTTCGCCCCACCCTATCGGATACTGTCAAACCGCCACTTGTAGTTTGATTATACTCCAAAATAATCTCGAACGTCCGCGATGGATTTGACGCAGTGAACGAATAAATGGAGTTGCGCGTGTTCAACGTTGAACCGAACGTTTCGCTATGGGGGTTGGGAATCATTCTGGGCGCGAGTCTTGCGCTTGTCCTTTGGCTCGGATACGCGCTGCGGCAGGCGCGCGCCCGCACAATGGCGCGAACGCGCGAGCTGGACGCGTTAACGCACATCCAAGCGCGGCTTGCCCACGCGGACAGTTCGCAAGCTATCGCCGACGCGCTGGATTTAATTTTGGAATATTCTCACGCCGCCGCCGCGCAGCTGTGGATCCAAGCCGATTCCGCCGCGCCATTCGTCCCGTACATCCATCGCGGCTTGTTTCCCGAAAGTTTTACGCAAGCCCCCGCCGTTTCGGAAACAATTTTGCATTTCAGCGCGCCCGACGCCCTGCCCAATTTGCGCGACAAGGGCTTTGTCGAACTCGTTCAGATTCCACTCTTGGCGCAGCGCGCCGCAAGCGGCGCGTTGGAAATCGCGGCGCGCCATCACGACGAACTGCGCGCGCTCTCGGACGAATGGTATTACGCCGTCGGACGCGCGCTCGCCGCCAAACTCGAATACGCGCAAGAGTTGGAACATGCCCGCGCGCAATTGGCGGACGAAAAACGTTTGTGGGAAGCGGGCCTCGAAGTAACCGCGACCGAAGATTACGACCAAGTTTTGCGAACCATTGTGGAGCGCGCGCGCGAACTGATTCACGCCGAAGCGTCCGCGCTGTGTTTGTGGAATCAAGACAAAGAGATTTGGGTGGTGCAAGGCACGAGCGGCACGTCCGAAGCGTTCGCGGTAGAAACGCTGCAATTCGAACGCGGCGACGGCGCGCCCGTCGCCTGTCCGGTGGTGCGCTTTAAATATCGGCAGGCGCATCTCGATTTGCCGGTGCGGCGCAATGGTCACATCGTCGGCTGTTTGTGCGTGGCGAGCCAAACGCCGCGCGAGTATTCGCCCGAAGAACGCGCGCTGCTGATGGGCATTGCCAGTCAAGCGGCGTTGGCGCTGGAGCGCGCGCGCGCGCTGCAAACGATGGGCAGCCGCGCCGCCACTGCCGAACGCGAACGGCTCGCGCGCGAAATTCACGACACGCTCGCGCAGATTCTCGGTTTTGTAAATATCAAAACGGGCGTCGTGCATGAATGGTTGATGCAAGGCGATCTAGCCCAAGCGCAAACGGAACTGGAACAACTGTCGCGCCTGTCGCAAGAATTGTATCAGGATACGCGCGAACTGGTTTTGGGTTTGCACGGCGCGACGGACGCGGAACACGATCTCGCGGACATGATTCAAGCGTATCTGGAGCGCTTTAGCCAGTTTTGCAATTTGCCGACCACGTTCGAGCGCGGCGAGTTGGACGTGACCTTTTCGCCGGCGGTCGAAGTGCAATTGCTCCGCGTCGTCCAAGAAGCGTTGAGCAACGTTCGCAAACACGCGCGCGCCAAACACGCGTGGGTTTCTTTGCAGCGCGTCCAGGATCAAGCGGTTTTGGAAATTCGCGACGACGGGCAGGGCTTTGACCCCGCGCATCCGACGCGCGGTTTTGGGCCGCGCTTTGGTTTGCAATCCATGCGCGAACGGGTGGAATCTATTCACGGCGCGTTTGCAGTGTATTCCGCGCCGGGCCAAGGCACGCGCATTCAAGCGACGGCGCCAATTATTTATCGAGGTTCAGACAAATGAGCGTGCGAGTTGTATTGGCAGACGACCATCCTTTGTTTCGCGACGGCATCGCGTCGCTGTTGCGCGCGCGCGGTTTTGAAATCGTCGGCGAAGCGAGCAACGGACGCGAGGCGCTCGAATTGATTCGCCGTCTGCGTCCCGATTTGGTGTTGATGGATATTCACATGCCCGAACTCGACGGTTTGGCGACGACCCGCATCTTGACGAGCGAAATGCCGGATGTCCGCGTCGTCATCTTGACGGTTTCGGACGACGACAATGACGTATTCGAAGCCATTAAAAGCGGCGCGCAAGGATACTTGTTGAAAAACTCGGACACGCGCGCCTTTTTTGATTTAATCGAAGGCGCGGCGCGCGGGGAAACGCCGCTGTCGGGACGGCTCGCCTCGCGCATCTTGCGCGAATTTGCCAAACACATGAACCGCGAAACGGTGGAAATGTCAAACGAAGACGCGTTGAGCGAACGCGAAAAAGAAGTGTTGACCCTCGCCGCCGAGGGCTTGACCAACCGCGAAATCGCCGCGCGCGTCAACCTGAGCGAAAACACCATCAAGTACCATTTCAAAAATATCCTCGAAAAATTGCATCTTCGCAATCGCGCGCAAGCGGTTGTGTTCGCCGTCCAAAGCGGTTTGCTGAAACCCAAAAATTAGCGGAACGACGCGCGCAAAAAAAACTGCGAGTCGCGTGCGACTCGCAGCTTTTTTTTTAACGTCAACCGTTTCATTTTACGCGACGGTAATGCTCTGGTCCAAATACACGTCCTGAATCGTGTTCAAGAGTTTCACGCCGTCCGCCATCGGGCGTTGGAACGCTTTGCGCCCCGAAATCAGACCGCTGCCGCCCGCGCGTTTGTTAATCACCGCCGTCGCCGCCGCTTCGGCAAAATCATTGTCGCCCGACGCGCCGCCGCTGTTGATGAGACCGACGCGGCCCGCAAAACAATTAATGACCTGATAACGGCACAAATCAATCGGATGGTCGCTCGTCAATTCCGAATAGATGCGCTTGTCGTACTTGCCGAACGAAACGCCGCCGGTATTCAACGCGAGATAGCCGCCATTGTTCTCGGCGAGTTTTTGTTTGATAATATCGGCTTCAATGGTGACGCCGATGTGATTCGCCTGACCGGTCAAATCGGCGGACACATGATAATCCTTGTCCTTTTTGAACGCCGAATTTCGCAGATAGCACCACAACACTGTCGCCATGCCGAGTTCGTGCGCGTGCGCGAACGCTTCGGCGATTTCAATAATTTCGCGGTGCGCGTCGTCCGAACCGAAATAAATCGTCGCGCCCACCGCCGCCGCGCCCATATCGTACGCCTGCTCGACCGTGCCAAACAAAATCTGTCTGAAACTGTTGGGATAGGTGAGCAATTCGTTGTGATTGATTTTTACAATGAAGGGAATCTTGTGCGCGTACTGGCGCGACATGAGACCCAACACGCCGTACGTGGACGCGACCGCGTTGCAGCCGCCCTCGATGGCGAGTTGAATAATTTTTTCGGGATCAAAGTAATCGGGATTTTTGGCGAAACTCGCGCCGCCCGAATGTTCGATGCCCTGATCCACCGGCAGAATCGAAAGATAGCCCGTGCCGCCCAGCCGTCCGTTTTGATACAACCGCGTCAGATTCCCCAAGACGCGATTGTTGCGATCCGACGACGCAAAGACGCGGTCCACGAAATTGGGTCCGGGCAGCTGCAAGCGTTTTTTAGAAATCTTGGGCGTATTGAAACCGAGTAACGTTTCAGCTTTGTCGCCCAATAGAGATTGAATATCCGTTGGCATTTTGTCGCTCCTTGTCCGACCAAAACGCGTCGAACGTTTATATTTTTTCCATTACGTACCAGTTTATCACGCCTATTATACAATATCAGTCTAAAAATGATACCGCGTGGGTCGTATCGGATTTCGCTCTGTTTGCGGCGGAGATTCATTCCGCAACCCGAGCCGCTGGCAAGGGTTCAGATTCAAATCTTTCGCCGAGTCGCTTGCCATGAGATTTTAATCCCGAGAGCTCGACGCGAAAACTTGCTCCCAAAATGCGCTTGACCTGATCGTATGTATCGTATCGAGAATAGGGCTGTGTTCAAGGCGCAGCTGGTTCCGACCTCCTATCGCTTTGCCCCTTTTGCCGCGCCAACGTTTCCGGGGTTTTAACGTTCGTTGCGCCATCGTCCGAGAAAAACAATAGATATTCCGCAGACACCTCACAAGAACGTCGTCGCCTCTGCCGCAAGCTACCGCTTGGTTGATCTGTAAATTCCCATCTCCTTGTGTAACCAATTGATTGCTCGTATTTGCGCGTTGTTACATGCTTGTACTCGATGTTGCACGCATACGCGCGCTGTTGTATAATAGATTTTAGTAACCACAATTTATAGTGGTAGAATTTAGCGATGGGCACAATATATGCGTTCGCCAATCAAAAAGGCGGCGTCGGCAAGACAACTACCGCCGTCAATCTCGGCGCGTTTCTCGCCTGGCAAGGACGCCGCGTTCTGCTCATTGACTTGGACGCGCAAGGCAATGCGACGGCGAGTTTAGGCATTGACCGCTTTCGTCTGCCCGCGTCGGTGTATGATGCGCTCATGGGCGCGGCGACCCTGCGCGAAATTTTGACGCCGACGGCGCTGGAACGTCTCGCCGTTATTCCGGCGACGCCGGCGCTCGCGGGCGCCGAAATCGAATTGGCGAACGCGGCAGAGCGCGAATTTATTTTGCGCCGCGCGTTGGACGCCGTGCGCGATGATTTCGATCATATCCTGATTGACTGCCCGCCGTCGCTCGGCATTCTCACCGTGAACGCATTGAGCGCCGCCGATTTCGTCGTCGTGCCGGTGCAGTGCGAGTATCTCGCGCTCGAAGGCCTCGCGCAATTGATGCAGACCATCGCGCTCGTGCGCGAAAATTTGAATCCGCGTCTGGAATTATTTGGCTTGGTCATGACCATGTTCGACCCGCGCGCGCGTCTCGGCGCGCAAGTGATTCAAGAAGTGCGCGCGCATTTTCCCGACCAAGTTTTCGAGACCTGGATTCCGCGCAATGTGCGCGTCGCCGAAGCCCCCAGCTTTGGCGAACCGCTCGTGAAATTTGATATTCACTCGCGCGGCGCGGAAGCGTACGAAAAATTGACGAATGAATTTTTGATGCGGGAAGCCAAGATGGCAGATAGCCGATGGCAGATAGCCGATAGCCCAACCTCAAACGACGCTTTGCCATACGCCATCAACCAAACGGAGCAGCTATGACAACTACCGCCAAACACGGACTCGGACGCGGTCTCGGCGCGTTGATTCCGCAGCGAACCGTCGCCGAAACGACAATCCCCAGCGGCGTGCGCGAAATTCCAATCGCGCAGATTGAACCGAATCCGCATCAGCCGCGCAAACGCTTTACGAATGAGGCGCTCGACGAGCTGGCGGCGTCCATCCGCGAACACGGTTTGCTTCAGCCGTTGGTGCTCAAAGAAATCGCGACGCCGTACGGTTCGCGCTACCAATTGATCGCGGGCGAACGACGTTGGCGCGCGGCGCAGCGCGCGGGCTTGAACGCGGTCCCCGCGATGATCAAAGGCGCGACGCCGCAGCAAATGTTGGAACTCGCGCTGGTGGAAAATGTGCAGCGCGCGGATTTGAACGCGCTCGAAGAGGCGGAAGCGTATCGTCAGCTCATTCAAGAATTTGAATTGACGCAAGAACAGGTCGCGCAAAAAGTGGGCAAAGACCGCACGACGGTTTCCAACGCGCTGCGGCTCTTGAAGATGCCCGACACGCTCAAAGCCGCCGTGTTGGACGAAACCATCAGCGAAGGTCACGCGCGCGCGCTCATGCAAATTCCCGAAGGCGCGAAACAGGAAAAATTGCTCGCGCATGTGATGGACGAAAATTTGTCGGTGCGCCAAACGGAAGAGTTGGTGCGGCGCACATTGGCAATGACGATTAGTCATCGTCCGAAAAATGACAAAGCGCCTTTGTCGTCAGCCGTACGCCATTCGTCCGCTCCCGACACCCATGCCATCGAAGAAGCTTTGCGACGCGCGTTGGGCACCAAAGTGGAATTGTACCGCTCGCAGCGCGGCGGCAAAATCGTCATCGAGTTTTATTCGGATGAGGAGCTCGAGACGATTTACGACAAGCTGACAGCCAAGTAAATCGGCAAAAGAGAAACAAGAAAACGAGGAGTTTGCTTGTTCGGGATTGAGCGTGAACAAAAGCGAGAAACAAACGGACGCCCATTCTGGGGCATCCGCTCGGTGCATAAAAGGATAACCGACCTGACTGGCACGTTATTTGATTTGAGATGCCACAGCAGTCAGCAGCTGGAGCATGTCCTCCGAAGCTCCTCCTTTGACATCAAATGAAACATAGATTCCGTCTTTGAACGTTCTAGAGATGTGGTGTACACGCAGGCTCGTGCCATCGGGTTGAGGATAAACCAACAGATGATACATCCATTCATTTGACCCGATAATGAGTGATTTCACTTCCGCCCAATTCGCTTGGGCAGCCGGGTTTGCTTGCTCTGGAATTTTCTCTTGTGTTTGAAACGTATGCAAGTCAATGCGACCTGAAGGAGTCTGCTGAATATAGTATGCCCCGAAACTAGCCGCCTTCGTTTCTCCCGTCAGATTGCTGTCAACATGATACAAGACCATCCCTTGAGGCAAAGAGGATGGAAGATGAGGGGCGAAAGGCAATCTCGCTAGAACCGCAGCATAAGCATTTTTTGCTTGCTCCGGTCCATGTCCGGACATGACTTGAAGTTCATCTGTCCCACCGCCCGACGATGCATCCGGTTCCGTATCAATACCGCCAGTTTCAGGCAGTGGAAGCCTTGTCGGCGGATCATAATTCCCCGACGCTAGTGGCTGGCTGGCGCCGAGTCGAGCGTCAAGAATCAGCGCTGCAAGTATCGCTCCTACTATCGCAAAGGACAAAATCAACACGCGTTTATTGTCCACCATCGTTTCTCTCCTTTCGTTTTGCCGAGCTCAAGGCATGACAAAACAAAATTCATCAATTACGACGAATCTCGTTGAATTTCGTTCGGTTTTCTTTGTTTTGTCCACGAGCCGAACAAGCCCGCCATTCCCATAATTGTTACTCCCCAAAGCGTAACAGAACCTCTCTAACCCAAAACGCTTTCCAATGATTTTAACGCGTTGGGCGCGCCTTGTCTGTGGCGGAATCCCGCCATTTTCCGCCATTCGCGCTCACGCGTTTTCAAACACGCGATAATCGCGCGTTCACTGCCCCGCTTCATACCGCGACCCCAGTTCCAATTTTTTCAGAATGGCTGTGACGTGCTTTGCGACGGTGTGGACTTGGATTTTCAACGCGCGTGCGATGTCGGCATTGCGCCGCTGATTTTGCAGCGGCGGCATTTTTTTATGCAAAATTTTATTGTCCCACATCCCAAGCGTGGTATAATTCTATCCGCTTGAATTTCCATATTTCTCAAGGTGAACTGAATGCCCGCGATTTTTCCTTTTACGGCTATTGTTGGTCAAGACCGCATGAAACGCGCGTTGGTGCTCAACGCGATCAATCCGCTCATCGGCGGCGTACTGATTCGCGGCGAACGCGGCACGGCAAAATCTACGGCGGTGCGCGCGCTCGCGGCGCTGCTGCCCGAAATTGAAGTCGTCGCCGACTGCCGCTTTGGCTGCAATCCGCACGATTCGCATTTGTGTGACGAGTGCATGGAACGCGAAGCGCGCGGCGAAGTATTGCCGATAGCGCGCCGCAAAGTGCGGCTCGTGGATTTGCCCGTCAGCGCGACCGAAGACCGCGTCGTCGGCACGCTCGACATCGAGACCGCGATTAAACGCGGCGAAAAGAAATTCGAGCCGGGCGTTCTGGCGAACGCGAATCGCGGCATCTTGTACGTGGACGAAGTGAATCTGTTGGACGACCACGTGGTTGACCTTTTACTCGACAGCGCGGCGATGGGCGTGAACAATGTGGAACGCGAAGGCATTTCGTTCCAACATCCCGCGCAATTCGTTTTGGTCGGCACGATGAATCCCGAAGAGGGCGAACTGCGCCCGCAGCTGCTCGACCGCTTTGGTTTGTCGGTGGATATTCGCGGCATTCCCGACGCGGAACAGCGCGTGGAAATCATCGAACGCCGTCTCGCCTTTGAACAAGACCCGGAAGCGTTCAATCAAGAATGGCAGACGGCGGAAAAGAAATTGTCCAAAGAAATCGAAAACGCGCGCGCGAACTTGCCCGCCGTAAAACATTCGCACGCCGATATTTACGCGATTGCGGAATTGACGTCCGGTTTAGAAGTGGACGGACACCGCGCCGATCTCGTCATCTTGAAAGCCGCGCGTGCGCACGCCGCGCTCGCGGGCCGCGCGAGCATTGACGAACAAGATATCGTCCTCGCCGCCGAACTCGCGCTGCCGCATCGTTTGAAACGCAAACCGTTCCAAGATGTCGAAGTGCGTTTCGAGCAATTGGAAAAACAGCTCGAGCGCGCGCGCGAAGGCATGCAAAACGAAGGCCAGCCCAAAGGCGACCAAAAGCAAGAAGTAAAAAAAAAGCGTCCCTGAGCGCTGACCAATCTTCCGAACATACGCCGTCGCCGAGCGACCAATCGGTGCAGGGGCAGGGACATGATCCCAGCAAACAATCGCCCCAGCCCGCCGACCGTCCGGTCAATATCGGCGACGCGTTCGCTCCACGCAAGCTTCAAACTCCGATTGATAAAATGGCGCGCAAGTCCGCGGGCAAACGCTCGCGGACGCGCACCGAACGCAAACGCGGCAGATACATTCGCGCGCGCGAAATGCGCGGCGACGTGAACGATGTCGCGTTCGACGCGACGTTTCGCTCCGCCGCGCCGCATCAACTCCGCCGCAAAGCCGAAGGCAGCGAACTCGCGCTTTCGATTGAAAAACAGGACTTGCGAAAAAAGGTGCGCGTGCGCCGCGCGGCAAACTGCATCTTGTTCGTCGTAGACGCCTCGTGGTCTATGGCAGCCGCCGAACGCATGATTGCGACCAAAGGCGCGATCATGTCGCTGCTGGTGGACGCGTACCAAAAACGCGACCGCGTGGGGCTCGTCGTTTTTCAAAAAGAAGAAGCGCGCACCGTTCTGCCGCCCACCTCGTCGGTTGACCTCGCGCAAAAGGCGCTCAAAGACGTTCCCGTCGGCGGCAAGACGCCGCTCAGCGCGGGCTTGCTCTTGGCGCATCAAATCCTCGTGCGCGAAAAAATCCGCGACCCCGAGATCATGCCTTTGATGATTTGCGTCACCGACGGCGCGGGCAACGTTTCGATGACCGACCTGCCGCCGCAAGAAGAAGCGCACCGCATCGCCGCCATGTTCAAAAAGAACGACATTCGCACCGTCGTCATCAATACCGAACACGAGGCGTTTGACCGCGGTCTCGCCGCCACGCTCGCGGAAAAATTGGGCGGAAACGTGTACACGCTGAAACAATTGCGCGCGGAAGAGCTGTACGCGCGGGTGAGAGAAAATCTAAAGTGAGAGAAAAGAGTCCGAGTGGAACGGCGCAATCCACTCGGAAAGTCCGCCGTCCGCCCCAACGTTTCACGTGACACTGCAACAAACGTTCTAATCTCAAGTTTCAATATAAACAGATTCGATTCAATCTCATTGTTTATTCTGCGTCATCCGTTTCGTAGAAAAATAAATTGATTGCGATAATGATATAAATATATATTATTACATTATTTGCTACTTGATACTCATTTATCTGTTATTTATCCCATCTCTGTTCCTCATTCTTTATTCTGTATCATGTCAACGCCTCCTGTTATGGATTACGAGGGTTCGCAATGGCGGACCGAATTTTGGCGCGGGCGCGCGTACGAGGACGCCGTCGAACGCATCGCGCTCGCCAATCTGCTGCCGAAAAGCGGCGGCAGATTGGTCGAAATCGGCGCGGGGTTCGGACGACTCGCCGATTTGTATCGCGGCTATGACCAAATCATTCTGCTCGATTACGCGCGCTCGATGCTCCACGACGCCGTCGCGCGTTTGGGCGGCGACCCGAAATTTATTTTTGTCGCGGCGGATTTGTACAATCTGCCGTTCAGCGATAACGCGCTCGACACGGCGTTGACGATTCGAGTGCTGCATCACGTCGCCGCCGTGCCGCAAGCGTTCGCCCAAATCGCGCGCGTCGTGCGGCCGCGCGGCGTCTATCTCACGGATTTTGCCAACAAAAAACATCTCAAAGCCATCGCCAAATACTATTTGGGTCGTTCGGGCGGCATGAACCCGTTTTCGGACGAGCCGTACGAATTCGTAAAACTCAATTTTGATTACCATCCAAGTTACATAAGGAAAAATTTGGAAAAAGCCGGTTTCGAAATTCAGTCCGCGCGCGCGGTTTCGACCTTTCGCATCGGCGCGCTCAAACGCGCGGTCCCGACCGACTGGCTCGTGGCGTGCGATGCCGCGCTGCAGCGCCCCACCGCGCGGCTCGCCATCGCGCCGAGCATTTTGTATCGCGCGGAAAACGCCAAGCCGGGCGCCGCGCGCGCGAATGAAACGTTGTGGCGCTGCGTCCGGTGCGGCGCGGCAAAAATGAACGTCGCCGCCGCCAAAATGCAGTGCGGCGAATGTGGCGCGGAATTTTTTCAAACGGACGGCATTTGGGAAATGAAACGGGCGTGACGAAAATTTTCGTCACGCCCGTTTTTCATTTCTTGCGCTCGGCAGCGATCATTTTTCTACGTTCCCGCGCCGCGCATTTCTCGCAAAAATAACCTTCGCGCGACCGCATATAGCCATCCGTCCCAAGATGAATCACGCGCCCACAAGAGACGCAATGCGTCGGTTCGAACGCAGGCGGATTTTCGAGTTTTTCAAAATTGTATTCGTTCGTGCCGTACCACACATACATTTCGGTTTCAAAATTTTCGCGGCATTTTTTGCACTCTTGCCATCGTCCCTTGTGCCCTTCGTGGTAATGCGAACTGCACAGCGTATAGCGGTCGTGATTGCGATGACACGAATTGTGCGCGAATGAAAATAGAACGTAATTCTCTTCATCATCGCAAATCCAATTGTTACAACAGGGCGTCTTGGTCAAGCGTTTGGCGGTCGAGCCGCACAAACCGCAGCGCCGTTTTGTTTGGGACGCGTTTTTTTCTGGCGCGGCGCGGCGCGGCGCCGATTCTGTTTGCATAGTTTCTGCCAACGCGTCCAGTTCCGCCGCGCCCTCGGGCCCCAACGCGGGAATGTAGGGAATCAATCCTTTTTCATACGCGGCGATTTGCGCGCCGAGCGGCGCATCGCGAATATCCATGAGAAACCCATTCACGCTGAGCATCCATGTCAGCGGATTTTTCTCTACCATACTCGGCAGAGTCCAATCGGGATTCATTTGGAACAGGTCGAACATGTCGCGGATTTGTTTGGCTTTGGCGCTGCCGCTCGCGGGACTCACGCCGCACGCTTTACACAATTCGTCCGCGCGCATGTGCGGCGTCTGCGTTTTGTCCCACAAGAAATTGACTGTGCCGAGCGCGTACAAAATGCCGCACGCCCACACTTCAGGTTTGCCGCGCGCAAGCGGCGACGGACGTTTGCGCGCGAGCGCCGCGCCGAGCCGGTGCGCCAGCGTTTTGTATTCGTCGTTCAAACGTTTCGCGCAAACGTCGTCAATGACGCGCGCGATAGGTTCGTACGTCGCGCGCAGGGCGGCGGGGACGGATTCGGATTTTTTGGACATGATATATTTTGGCTGGGATAAAACGTTGACGTTCGCGGGCGCGACTCGATGCGCGGCGGCGGCTGTCAATGCTTTGCTCCTCTCCTATGTTTTGGTTTTGCGATACCGTTCAAACAGCCAATCAAATAATTGTTTGGCAAAATCGGGGTCGTCGGTCACTTGTTTGTAAAATTTGAAATCGGAATCAATCATCTCTTGTAAATGGTCGGTGGCAACGTGATCAAACGTGAGACGCGCGTTATCGGGCGTATTGATGTGAACGCTTGCGTTCAACGCGGGGTCGGCGGCGAGTTTCGTTTCCAAAGTTTGAATCGAGTGCATCGCTTGCGCGCCAAGATTCGCTCCGAAACGGTCGTTCAACTCTTGAATGATTTGTGATAGCGGTTCGATTTCTTCGGGATTGGGAACGGCAATTCCTTTCGGGCTTTCAGGCTCGAGTTCCGCCGTCCCGCGCGCGAGTTTGATTTTGCCGCTGGACGTTTTCTGCACGCGATACGATTCCATGTCAATGTTTTTTTGAATTTCGACCGGCAGCTGCTCGCGTTTGACGGGCAGCTTGCGTAGCAACAAACGCCCGAACACATACAAGCGTTCGAGGTCGGCGTCAACGAACGTAATGATTTGAGACAAAAAACTATAGAGCCGCGTGTAATCTTGCAAAAAGCCGCGAAAGCCCGCGCGTTCGTCATCGCTCGCTTGCGTGTAACGCGCGACGGTGGGCGCAAGCGCGGCGTGCAGTTTGTCCTGCGTCGCTTTGGGATCAAAATAAACATCGGCGAATTGCTTTACGTCCGCGCCGGTGAAAAAGCGATAATCCGCGAGACGCGTTTCCAAATCGTACAACAAGTTCGGGTCGGTCGCCTCTTTCAAGAGCAAGCGGTCATAATACGGCTCGAATCCTTTTTGAATGTCGTCGGGTTCGTTCGCAAAATCCAATACGACCGTTTCATCTTTTTCAGGATGCACGCGATTGAGGCGCGAGAGCGTTTGGACGGCGTGCAAGCCGCGCAATACTTTGTCCACGTACATCGCATAGAGCAAAGGTTGGTCAAAGCCCGTTTGAAATTTTTCCGCGACAATGAGCAGACGAAATTCGTCTTGCTTGAAAAATTGCGCGGTCTGTTTTTCGCCGATGCTCTTGCCTGCGGAACGCGTATTCATTTCCGTTTCCGTGTACAACAAACCATCGTCGGGGTCCTTGACGGTTCCTGAAAACGCGACGAGCGCTTGAAAATCACAACCGCGTTCGCGCAAAATTTTATCCACCGCGAGTTTGTAGCGCACCGCGTGCAAACGCGAGCGCGTCACAATCATTGCTTTGGCTTTGCCGCCGATGCGCGGCGCGACGTGTTCGGCAAAATGCGCCACCATGATGGCGGCTTTTTGCGCGATAGTGGATTCGTGCAGTTCCACGAACGAACGCAGCAAGTACGTCGCCTTGCGGCGGTCATAGCGCGGGTCGTCGGCGACGCGTTTGAGCAAACTCCAATACGCTTTGTAGGTCGTGTAATTTTCCAATACGTCGAGAATGAAATTTTCTTGAATGGCTTGGCGCATACTGTACAAACTGAACGGCGCATATTCGCCGCCGAGCTGCTTGACGCCAAACAGTTCGAGCGTTTGCGGTTTCGGCGTCGCGGTGAATGCGAAATAACTCACGTTCGGCAGTGGGCCGCGTTTTTTGATTTCCGCAATCACGCGGTCTTGCAAATCCTCTTCCGCCCCCATTTCCTGCGCTTCCGCTTCGGCCAATGTTTTCGGCGCGAGGACAGCTTGCACCTTGGCGTTCGCTTCGCCGCCTTGCGACGAGTGCGCTTCGTCAATGATGACGGCGAACCGGTTGTTGGAAAACGTTTGCATCTCGCGCGCAATGACAGGAAATTTTTGCAGCGTGGTGACAATGATTTTTTCGCCCGCCGCGAGCGCGTCTTGTAATTGACTGGACGTTTGGTCAATGTTTTCGACAAGGCCGAGCGTTTGCTCGAATTGACGCACCGTGCGCTGCAATTGTCTGTCCAGCACGCGGCGGTCGGTGATGACGACGACGGAATCGAAAACGTTCCGGTTGTGCGCGTCGTGCAAATGCGTAAGTTGATGCGCGAGCCACGCAATCGAATTACTCTTGCCGCTGCCCGCGCTGTGTTGAATCAAATAGCGTTTGCCCGCGCCGTTCACGCGCGCATCGGCGAGCAGGCGGCGCACCGTGTCGAGTTGATGATAGCGCGGAAAGATGAGGGAACGTTTGCCCGTTTTGTTGCCCTCGTCGTCCTCTTGTTCAATCGTCTGGACAAAATTTTGTACGAGGTCGAGCAAACTGTCGCGCGCCCAAATTTGTTCGTACAAATACGCGGTGGCGAAACCGCGCCACGAAGGCGGATTGCCCGCGCCGTTTTGATTGCCTTGATTGAATGGCAGAAACCGCGTCTGCGCGCCTTGCAGATGCGTGGTCATGTACGCCAAATCGGGGTCGAGCGCGAAATGGGCGAGGACGCGCCCAAACGCAAACAATGGTTCGCGCGGGTCGCGCGTCGTCTTGTATTGTTTAATCGCGTTCTCGACCGTTTGACCCGTGAGTTGATTTTTCAATTCGGCGGTGACGATAGGCAAGCCGTTGAGAAACAGCACGAGGTCGAGCGAGTTTTCATTTTTGACGCTGTATTTGAGTTGACGAATTTCGGAAAAAATGTTTCCCAAATAAAGTTTTTGCAATTCCTCATTCATGCCCGACGAGGGACGAAAATACGCGAGTTCGAATTTGCTGCCGTTCGCTTTGAGCCCGTTGCGTAAAACGTCGAGCGTGCCGCGCGCTTGAATCTGCTGCGCGAGCCGCGCAAAGAATTTTTCCTGTGAATCCTGCCCGTGCTGCTTTTTGAATTTGTCCCATTCACGCGGCTGCGTGGCATAGAGGAACGTCAACACGTCGTCGCGCAGCAAACACAATTGTTTGTCGTACTGTGCGGATTCGCGTTTGTGATAACCGCCGGGGATAAATTCATGCGCGCCGTACTGCGTTTCGCGCGCCGCCTGCGCCGCCGCGCGTGCCGCATCGGGTCCGCCGAGCAGCAAGGTCGCCTCCAGCGTGGCTTCGAAATTTTTTTCGGTGATGTCTATCACGGTAGAGTTTAGACCCAAAGGATTTTCGACGCAGCTGTGACTCGTGTCGCGGCTATTTCAAAAACCCTTTGGGGCTTGAGTTTCAAAAGGAAACATCAAGGTTTTTTCTTTTTTACGTCGTTGAGCAATTTCTTTTCGTCGCCTTTTAATTTGCGCTCGACTTTTTTTACGTCTTCGGCAGGCGGCAGCGCTTCGGGTTTCACACCTCGCTCGATCAAGACCTTGCGAATGGCTTGATTGTTCTCGACATGTTCACCCGTAATCGCGCTTTCGCCCATCAAATCTTTTTCGATGACGTTATGGCTCGTGAGTTCAATCGCAAAATCTTTGGCTTTGATGGTCAGCGTGGGCAGAAAATCCGCCAACGGACGATTCTCTGGCGTCACTAGTTTTTTCTTCATGTCGTTGGTCGAAAACCCGCCGAACAATGCTTGGTCGCCTTTGGAGCGAATGCGCCCAAAGCCCTGGTCGTCCACGCCGCGTTCGTAAATGATGCCCGAAAGTTTCTTTTCGGACTTGGATAACTTGTCGCGCGCCGAAACGCGGTCCACGTCGAGCAAACGCTGTTCGATGATTTCCTGCTTGCGCGTTTGGACCGCAAAATAGGTTTGCGCGAACGCGATTTCGCTCTTGGCGGGGTCGCCGTTCTGCGCGATGAGATAGCAAGCGTAGCGGGTAAGCGCGAGGTCATCTATTTGGCGTCCCGCGCCGCTGCCCAACACGACCATTTTCCCGACATCGGCAAAATGGTCGGAAACGGGGATCCCTGCATTTTCGCAAGCTGCTTTGGCTTTTTCGATGATGCGTTTGAAATTGTCCCATTTGGCATAGCCCAAAATCTCTTGCAAGTCACGCGCGCTCCAACACTCGATGTCGTTGTAGAGGTAACACGCGTCTTGAAATTGTTGAAACAATTGGGCAATCAGTTCCGGTTTCATTGGCAGCTCCTTTCATAAACAGGATGGAACATAGACCTTGCAGATAACTCGATTATCGCAGAACCAAATGGTTTTTGGCGCGGCATCCTTCATCGAATTCAATTCGATGGTGCATCAGGTCTGGGCGACATTGATTTTCCCCGTCACCGCCGCCGCAATCAACGCGCCGCGATATTCACGCAATCGCGCAATGCCCTCGCGGATTTTGGCGACGAGCGCGTCAATTTTTTCCGTCTCGCGGTCGAGGTACGCCGCGATGGCGCGTTGTTCATCAATCGGTGGACACAAGAATATGGTATTGGTAATCGCGTATTGGTCAATCCCATAACGCGTAATACCGGTTGCCTCGATTTGAAATTGGTAATTGATGGCGTTCGCTTGAAACGCGCGAAATAGAAATTTGCCGTCAATCTTGCTCGCATTCGGTCGTACACGAGCGAGGTGATAACCGCACAAAACATCTTCAAAGTTTGTTTCGACGTACGCAGGAACCGCAATGTCATTCCATTCTTCCGAATCTTTTGTGATGATTACATCGTTTCTTTGCAACAAAAATTTCTTGATTTCTTCTTTTGTAGCAGTTGCGCGCATAAAATCAATAGCAGGTGTAATCTTCTCGTTCTTGTACACATCAACATAGTTACAAAGCAAGACGGGTTGTTCGCCCTCAAGTGAATGTTTATCTACATTACTAAATGCAACATTCGCAATATTCTTGAGCCGCTTCACCTCCCAATGCTCCGGCGCCTCCCCCAACCATTCTACGCCCGAATCTTTCATTCGCGCGTTGGGGTCTAATCCTTTTGTCACGGCGCGGCTGATGAGCGCGACGCGTTTTTCTTGCAAACGTTGAATGAGTTGTTCTTTTTTCGCAATGAGCGCATCGAGCGCGGCGGTCTCGCGGTCGAGAAACGCGGCGATGGCGCGTTGTTCGGGAAGGGGAGGAAAAGCAACGCGAAAATCTTGAACAAAATTTTCTGGCACACGTTGTTGACCTGCCGCTCCGTACATCATCGCAACACCCAAATTTCGGAAGGCATGTGAGCGAGTCACATAAAAAACAAATCTTGAATCAACATTATCATTGGAACGCAAGACATGAAGTTCTGTTGTGCCAAACCCAATCCCACCGACCAAATTCCCACTTAACGCGCCTTTGCCGTTTTCAAAGCAAGGCGTGATTTTGGCAACAATAACATCAGAGTTCCGAAAGTAGGTATATCCCTGTCCAACTTGCCCAAGCGTTCGCGCCTCGGTAAGTAACAGTTTACCGTCTTCGCCAATATTTTCCATCGGTAAAAAAGAAACCACGAAAGTGGGCGAGAGGTGAACAATTTCAGATTTTGACGGATTGATGCGACAGCCAAACTTGAGCCGCTTCACCTCCCAATGCGCGGGAATGTCGCCGAGCCAGAGGACGCCGGAGGGTTTGTAGGCGGGGTAGGAGGGAAAACGCGCGAGAGATTCAGTCATCTTTATCGCTCTTTTGTGGCAAACAAAATTCAATTGAACCGTACTCGAAAATCCGTGCTATAATATCCGTGACCCTGCTGCGGGCGAACGTCGGCTCCATGCCGTGTGTTCATGCGGTGCGTCCGCTTGAACCTAGCCCGCGTGAGGGTTTTTTATTTTTTCTAGCGTCAATGGATTCGAGCTGCTATACCATTCTCCATACGCTTTTTGGCGTGTGTCGTCAAGGTCCATAATCAAACGATAATCATCGGCAACCGCGGCAAAGAAACGTTCCTCACCCATTTCGTAAATGCGCTGTACTGCCCACAAATAGTAATCAATCACTTGCAACCCCGCATGATCCGACGGAAAAGCGGAAATAACTTTCGTTGGCTTGTCGGGAAATTTTCCCCACCGCGCGCCGAAATTGTGCTTGGCGTGTTGAATCGCTTGCGCCAACGCTTCTTTACGCGCCTCTTTGCCGCGATAGGCGAAAACAATTCTGTTCTCGTCGGCTTTGTGCAAAAGATTTCGAAACAGGCGCATGACCAAATCGTTGTAAATATCCTGCGGGCGCAGTTTGTTGCCATAATGGTAAAGCGTTTGCGCTTGGGTTGCCAGAACCGCTTTGTGACGGATAATCACCTGAACGCGCGTGTTAAACTGGGGTAATATTTTGAATACTTCACGACGCACTTCAGGCAAATCATCTTTGGCGTGAAAAGCGAGCGCAGTTTTGTTGGCGGTCGGCTGCATAGAGGGCACATTTTTGAAATACGGGTCGTTCAACAAATCTTGGCGCAACGCCTCGAGCTTGACGCGCGCCGCATCCGGGTCTGACAAGTGCGCCACGCCAAGCATGAAAAATTTCGAGACGCCTGCGTTTCCGACAATGACGCGCCCGCGTTTATCGAACAGGGTCATGTCCCCGGCTTCATCCACAAAATAATGCGCGATGCGATTCGATGTTTTGTTGGCTTTCATCCCGCCGCCTCTGTCGCATCATCCCGCATCTTGCGACTCGCTTCCATTGTGCGCGATGATGTGACCTCGCGCAGCATGTCCAAAATTTCCCGCTCCAATTGTTTAATGTCCGCCTCGATTTCCTCTAACGGGCGCGGCGGCTGGTATTGGTAAAAATAGCGGTTGAAATTGATTTCGTAACCGACTTTGCCAATCTCGCCGTCTTGCGCGTCGCGCGCCTCCGCGTTAAGCCACGCGTCGGGAACGTGCGGCAAAACCTCGCGCGCGAAAAATTCATTGACGTCTTGCCCGAGCGGCACATTTTCATAATCGCGCAATTCCGCATCGGGTTCCGCCTTTCCATTCGCGTCAACACAAATCTCTGCCGTCGCGTCGCGTTCCGACAGCGCGTTGAGCAGCGCTTTGCGAACGGGCGCGGACAATTTTACCGCGTCGAAACGTTCCGCCGCGGCGTCGAGTTGCGCTTCGAATTCCGCGCGATTTTTATAGAGCGTGTCGGGCAGTGAACGCGCGAGCGCGAGAATTTTTTCCTGCTGCGCGCGCCCCGCTTCGATCTCTTGCCGCGCCGCGCGTTTTTCTTTTTTCTTGCTCGTCGCCAAATTTTGAAACGCGCGCTCCGCGCGCAAACGCTCGATGCGCTCCGCGCTCGCCTGAAAATTCAAACGCAGCGGACGCTCGACCGTGATTTTGCGATAGCCGAACGCGGTCGTATCAAAAATTTTCGAACGTCCGGTTTCGGCGAACGCGGCAAAGAGCTGTGTAATTTCCTCAATCTGCGCGTCGGAAATTTCGCGGCGCTTGTCGCCCAAACTTTTACGCATCGGCGTCCAAAGCGCGGTCGCGTTGATGAGCTGCGCCTTGCCGCGCCGCTTGGCGTCTTTGCGATTGGACAAGACCCAGATGTACGTGGCGATGCCCGTGTTGTAAAAAAGTTGTTCGGGCAGCGCCACAATCGCTTCGAGCCAATCGTTCTCCAAAATCCAGCGCCGAATTTCGCTTTCGCCGCTGCCTGCGTCGCCCGTGAACAACGGCGAACCGTTCATTACGATGGCGACGCGGCCGCCGTTTTGCGCGGGCGCGTGAATCCGTTTCAACATGTGCTGCAAAAATAACAGCTGTCCGTCGCTGATGCGCGGCAAGCCCGCGCCGAACCGTCCGAGCTCGCCCTTTTCCGCTTCCTTGTCCACCGCGTCCGCGTCCATTTTCCATTCTTTGCCGTACGGCGGATTGGCGAGCAGATAATCAAAACGGCGCGTCGCGTGTTGGTCGTTCGACAGCACGCTGCCAAATTTGATATTGTCCGCGTCCGTGCCGTCGGGACTCTTCATGTACAAATCGGATTTGCACACGGCGAACGTTTCGGGATTCACCTCTTGCCCAAAGAGATGAACCTGCGCGCGCGGATTGATTTCCAAAATGCGTTCTTTGGCGATGGTCAACATGCCGCCCGAACCGCAGCACGGATCGGCGACGGTGCGAACGATGTGATTGTGGCTCAACGCATCGCGGTCTTGGGCAAGAATCAAATTCACCATCAAGCGAATCACTTCACGCGGCGTAAAGTGTTCGCCGGGATTTTCGTTCAACGCTTCGTTGAATTTACGAATCAGCTCTTCAAAGAGATAGCCCATCTCTAAATTGCTTACCGCGTCGGGATGCAAATCAATTTCTTTGAACCGTTCCAACACGAGAAACAATAATCCCGCTTCATCCAATTTCGTTATCGTGTTGTC
>WBZO01000388.1_pt1 | contig 98055 bp, 68 predicted proteins | sample 5204261 | NCBI WGS metagenome assembly WBZO01 (sample SAMN12412400, study PRJNA552823) | activated sludge metagenome | isolation source: activated sludge from anammox sidestream of wastewater treatment plant... | place: USA: North Carolina | collected 2017-09 | reverse complement strand
AGCCGAGACAGGTGCCGCCGCCCGCCTGCGTGACGTTCAGGTAGTTCTCGATGGGCGGGCTGGGGATCCCGAAGTCTTGCCGTTGCACCTGGCCCACGCCGCTGGTGTTCCAGTAGTAGATGCCCCCCAGGATGTCCTGCCGGCTGAAAGAGAGCTGCCGCTCCGCGGAGCCGCCCACCACGCCGCCGGCCGTGACACCGCGGATGCGCCAGCGCACGGGCGCCGTGCCGCGCGCGCTGGGCACGAGCTTGCTCCAAAACTCCGTGTTGGCCGTGGCGTAGCTGCACCCGCCGCCGAGCGGCGTGCAGCCCACGTAGATCTTGAGCGTCCGCGTCGGCGCGATGAAGCTGAGCTCGAAGTGGGTTTGACCCGCGGCCGGACGCCAGTGCACGTCCAGCATGTTCATGTTGGGCGGGCTCATCGTGTGATCCAGCGGGTAGACCACGCTCGGGCCCTCTCCGGTGTCAGCCGCACCGAACCTCCCGGGCGTGCTCGCGTCCGCGCCTGGCCCGACCACGATGTCCGTCGCGCCCCCCCCATCGACCGGCGAGGGGTTGCCAGGGTCGGGGATCTGCCAGCCATCACCGAAGTCGATGGGACCTCCGGCGCTGCCCCCGGTGCCCGCCGTGCCGGCGCTGCCGGCCGAGCCGCTGCTCCCTCCGACGCCGCCGGTCCCTGCGCTGCCCGCGCTGCCCGCGCTGCCCGCGGCGCCCGCGAGGCCACCGCCACCTCCGCTGCCGGCGTCACCGCCGCTCGCGCCGTCCCCACCGCTGCCAGCCTGACCGCCGCTCGCCGTCCCCGCGCTGCCCGAGGCGCCCGAGGCGCCGCCGGTACCGCCGCCGCCCGCCGTCCCCGCGCTGGCCCCCACGCCCCCGCAGCTCCCGTTCTCACACTCATCGCTCGGAGCGCCGCTCGCGGAGCACCCCGACACCCAGAGCGCGCCGCCCAGCACGGGCACCAGCATCCACCACGAAGCTCGCTTCATACCGAGCAGCGTGCGCTGGCGGCTCCGAGCGGTCAAGCGTCGGGCGACTCCGCCCACAGCAGGCCCCCGAGCCCCGTGGCGCGCTCCACCCGGCGTGACAACGCAGCGCGCAAGGAGCCTTCGCTGCCGTAGAGCGTGACCCGCCCTTTGGCGCGGGTGATGGCCGTGTAGAGCAGCTCTCGCGTCAAGAGGGGGGAGTCCTGCGGGGGCAGGACGACGGCGACGTTCGCGTACTCCGAGCCTTGGCTCTTGTGGATGGTCATCGCGAAGCAGACCTCGTAGGCCGGCAAGCGCGCCACGGGCAGCCAGCGCACCTCGCCGCTCGGCCGCAGCAGCGCCGCGCTCAGCGCCGCTCCCTCCGAGGGCGGCCACACCAGCGCGGTGTCGCCGTTGCGGAGCTCCTGGGCGTGCTCATTCACGGTGATGAGCAGCGGCTTGCCTCGGTAGAGCTCCCGCGAGCCCTCCAGCCGCCCCGCCTTGCGCAGGACCTCCACCGCCAGCTCATTGAGCTCGCTGACGCCGGTGGGGCCGCGACGATGCGCGGTCAACACCCGAAAGTTCGCGTAGCGCTGGAGCGCCTCCTGCGCGCCCGAGGCGGAGAGGTAGTGACCGTAGTGCGTGAGGAGCTCCTTCGCGACGGCGCGCGTCCACTGCGCGGGCTCCTGGTGCTCCACCCAGTGGAGATCTGCCGCGTCACCGCTCCGTAGGAGCCGCAGCGTCTGCTCCGCGTCCCCCTGGCGCACGGCCTCCGCCAGCGCCGGGATGTTGCTCTCGGCGCCCTGCCGGTGCACCACGGTGAGGTGCACGCGGGCGCGCTCGAGCGCTGGGATGCGAGCGACGGAGCCCGCGGCGGGCTCTCCGAACACCTCCGTCAACCGCTGGGCGAGCTCCGCGCTCGCGTCGCCCCGGGGTGGCTCATGGCAGAGATCCGCGAGCACGGCGCCCGCCTCCACGCTCGTCAGCTGGTTCGGATCTCCCAGCAGGACGAGGCGTGCCTCCGGCGCGACCGCCTCGAGCAGCGCGCGCATCAGCGACAAGTCCACCATGCTGGCCTCGTCCACCACGACCAGCTCCGCGCGCAGCGGCGCCTTCGCGTGGTGCTTCGGCCTCGCGCCGGCTGGGCCGAGCCCCAGCGCGGCGTGCAGGGTGAGCGCCGTGGTGGGCAGCAGCGGGCGCGCCTGCTCCGAGAGCCCGAGGGCGCTCAGCCGAGCGCCGAGGTTCTCCGCCAGCCGCGCGGCGGCCTTGCCCGTGGGGGCGAGGAGCAGCGTGCGGTGCCGCTCGGCCCGCTGAGCGGCCACCTCCGTGAGCAACGCCACGATGCTGCCGGCCGTGTGGGTCTTGCCGGTGCCAGGCCCCCCCGTCACCAGCGTGAGGTGGCTGAGCGCCGCCACCTGCGCCGCCCGGCGTGAGCGCGACGGCCCGGACTCCTGGAAGATCTTCGTGAGCGCGCGGCGGAGCGCCTCGGGGTCCAGCGGCTCCACCCAGCGCTCCGCGCGCGCGCGCAGCAGCCGCGCCACCTCACGCTCGCCGACGAAATGACGCCGCAGGTAGAGGCGTCGCTCGGTGAGCACCAGCGGCCGCGCCTCCGCTGCCCCCGCCTGGCTCACGAGCCCAGAGCTCCCCAGGAGCGTCTCCCAGGCGCTCGGCTCCGGGAGGCTCAGGGAGGCGGGCGCGCCGTCCGCGTCGAGCAGCGCGGGCGGCTGGTCGAGGCGCAAGCACACGTGACCCGCGCGGACGCCGCGGCTGACGAGCGCGACCGCGAGCAACACCTCCGGGCGCTCGTCCTGGAAGAGCGCCCCGAGGCGCTCCGCCAGCGCCACGTCGATGCGCTCCAGCACCCCTTGCTGCTCGAGAGACCCGAGCGCGCTCATGTCGCTCCTCCTTGCATCACCCGCGAGAGCGCCTCGACGAGGGATAGCGACGGGCGGTCGTAGACCACGCCGCTCCCCACCCCCCAGCCCGGCTGCATCCCGCGCAAGAACAGATAATAGACGCCGCCGAAGTGCTCTTCGTACCGGTAGCCTGGGAGCGTCAGGCCGAGGTAGCGGTGGAGCGCGAGCGTATAGAGGTGGTACTGCAGCACGTAGTGATGCTCGGCCATCGCGTTGCGCAGCGCCTCGGGTTGGTAGTCTCGCGCGCTGGGCCCCAGGGCGTTGGACTTGTAGTCCACGACGAAGAAGCGCCCCTCGTGCTCGAAGATGAGATCGATGGCGCCCCGGAGGTAGCCGTAGAGGTGGAAGCCCAGCTCCTCCACCCTGCGGGGGTAGTCCTCCAGCACGGCCTCCGAGCGATGCCGTGCGAAGGCCTGCGCCAGCGCCTGCGCGCTGAGCCGCGTGGCCTCCCCCTCCCCCGCCGGGTAGGCGAACTCTGGCTCCTTCAAGCAGCGGGCTGGCTCCAGCTCTCGGAGGCTCGGGCCCCCGACGCCCAGCGGACAGTCGAGCACCTCGCTCAGCTCCGTGATCAGCCGCTCGGGGTCGCTCGCCTGGAGCGCGAAGGCCCTGAGCTCTTCCCGGACGATCTGCGCGAGCGCCTCGCGCGACGCCTGAAAGTCATGCCGCTCATACACTCGGTGGATGAAGCTGCCGGCGGCAGCGGTGCGCGGCAGCCCACCGAAGGCCAACGGCAGCCCCGTCGCCTCGTCGTGATCCCGCTCCGGCGCGCGGGCGCCGGCCCCCCGCGCGAACCTCGTGAGCCCGCTGAAGCTCGTCGCTTGCGCCCCCCGCTGGATGGGCTCCGGCAGCACGCGCGCGCCGTACTGGAGCGCAGGAGAGGGCGCGCCACCGGCGCCGCGCTCTCCCGCCGGGAGGGCGCTCCCTTGCGCTGGGGTCGGCGCGCCGAGCGCCTTGGCCTTCGGCGCGTCGAGCGAGATCGACGTGACCTCGACGGCGCCTTGGGTCTCCTCCGCCCAGCCTCGGAGCGCGTCGAGCAGCGCCTCGTCCGGCTGCTCGCTGAGCTTGCCGGGCAGCGCGCCGTCTCCCTCCCCGCGGCCGTGCAGCAGGTAGCCGAGGGCGGCGTGCTCGTGGCCGTTGAAAACCCCCCAGCTGAACTCCACGCGGTGGCGCGCTCGGGTCAGCGCCACGTACACGAGCCGTAGCTGCTCGGCCACCAGCTCTCGCGAGGCGAGGGCCACGCGCGCGTCGCGGGTGTCATCCGCCGGGTTCAGGTCCAAGACGTTCTTACCCTGCTCCGGATCGAAGTACCGCAGGAGCCCCCTCTTGGTCTGCTTCCTGAGGACGCCCTCCCACAGGAACGGACAGTACACGATGGGAAACTCCAGCCCCTTGGCGCTGTGGACGGTGATGAGCGTCACGGCGCGCTCGTCGCTCTCCAGCCGGAGCTGCAGCTCCTCCCGGGACACGGCGCGAGCCTCGAGCCGAGCGCTCGCGATGGCCTGCTCGAACTCCTGGAGCAGAGCCCTGGGCCCGAGGTGACGCTCTGCGCTCAGCTGGTGCAGCAGCTCGAACGAGTGCCGCAGGTTGGTGAGCCGCCGCTCACCGTCCAGACACGCGAGCAGGCGCGGCGCCAGCCCGAGCCGGCGCTCGAGCCAGCGACAGGCGGTGAGCACCCCGTGGCGTTGCCAGAGCGAGCGCGCCTCACTCAAGGCGTCCAGCAGCTCGCGGCTCCGCGCCGCCGACGGCTCCGACGAGGCCTCGAACAGCCCCTGGAGCTCCGTGGCCCGCAGGCCCACGAGCACCGTCGTCAGGGCAGCGCTCACCAGGCGGCTGCGGTGTGGCTCGAGCACCGCCGACAGCAGCCGCCACAGCTCCGTGGCCTCGTCGGTCTCCAGCACCGTGGAGGCCGCGCGCAGCACCGCCGGGATGCCGAGCGCGCCGAGCTCCCGCTGGACGAGCAGCGCCTGGCGGTTGTTCTGGACGAGCACGGCCACGTCCGCCGGTACGACGCGGCGCCGCGCCGGCGGCGCCGCGTGCTCGTCCGGCAAGCTGGCCTCGCTCGCGAGCAAGGCCTGGATCTTGCTCGCGCAGTGGCGCGCGAGGGGGCGTTGGGAGCGCCCCTTCGGCAGCTCCTTGCCGCCGCGGTCCTCCGGACGCGACACCCACTCGAGCACGACGCGCGACCACGGCTCGCCCCCGAGGAGCAGCGCGTCCTGCCGGCCCGGCTTGGGGGCCACGGGCGTGAACCCGATCTCCTTGATGAGGAAGGGGTTCGGGCGCTGCGCGAAGAGCCGGTTGATGCCGTGGATGAGCGAGGGATCGGAGCGGTGGTTGACGTCCAGGGTGTAGACCTCCTCCTTGACGCCTCGTGCCGCGTCCAGGTAGGCGCGCACGTCCGCACCACGAAAGGCGTAGATGGCTTGCTTGGGGTCACCGATGAGCAAGAGGTGCGTGCCGGCCGCCGCCATGGCGCGGAACACCCGATACTGCACCGGATCGGTGTCTTGGAACTCGTCGATGAGGGCCGCTGGGAACCGCCGCGCGAGCTCGCGCGCCAGCTCGCGGCCTTGGTCGCCGTCGAGGGCCGCGTCCAGCCGGTGCAAGAGGTCGTCGAAGCCCAAGACCCCGAGCGCGCGCTTGCGCTCCGGGAGCTCCGCGCGCAGCCAAGCGATGAACCGCTGCTGCAAGTCCACGCCCATGGCAAGACGGGCCCGCTCGAGCTCGGCGTAGGCGTCCAAGGCCCCGGCGATCATGGCGCAGCACGCGGGGATGCTCTTCGGATCGATGGAGGCCTTGGCGCACTTGGGCTCCAGCGCCGCGGGGGTGAAGCGCGTCACGGCCTCGAGGAGCTTCGGGTCGTTCGTCGAGGGCTCGCCTCCGAGGAAGGTCTGGAGGTGCCGGAGCCACACAGTGAGATTGCGGCTCGTGAAGGTCTTGCCGAGGCCCTTCTGGGTGAGCCAGCGCTCGAGCCGATCGCTCGCTGGCGCCTGCTGCACCGCCAGGAGCGCCTCTGCTCGTCGCTGGGCGAAGCACGCCTCGGCCGCCCTCAGCTCCTCCGCGACGAATCTTAGCTTCGGCACCACCGCGATGGGATCGGTGGCCACGGCCCGCGCGAGCTCCAGCAGCCGCTCGAGCGTGGCGTCGGGGCCGCCCAGCGTGGAGGTGAGCACGAGGAGCTGCTCTCTGGAGAGCGACGCGGTCTCCTTCACCCAAAAATCGACGGTCAGCTCCCGCACCAGCTCTGAGAAATCCTCCACCAGCCGAGTGCCGAAGCTGGTGCCGCTGGCGAAGGCGTGCGAGCGCAGCGCCCGCTCGCAGAAGCCATGGATGGTGGAGATGGTGGCCTTGTCGAGCGAACGCTGGACCTGGAGCAGGTGCTCGGCGTCACGGACACGCTCGGCCGCTGGACGCCCGCTGAGGACCACGGACAGCGGGTCCTCTTGCGGCCACGTCTCGACCGGGGCCTGCAGGCGCTCGATGGCCTCGCCGAGGCGGGCCCGAATGCGCTCCTGCAGCTCCGCCGTGGCGGCGCGGGTGAAGGTGACCACCAGCACGTCCTCCGCGCCCAGCCGGCGCCCCTCCCGGGTGCGCCCCTCGAGCAGGAGCCGCAGGTACAGCAGCGTGATGGTGTAGGTCTTGCCGGTGCCGGCGCTCGCCTCGATGAGCTGCGTGCCATGCAGCGGAACGCCGCGCCAGTCGAGGGGCCTCATCCGACCTCCTCCGGCAGCTCCCGCCGATCCAGCGCTCAGGGGCTCGTGGCGCTCGAGGTCGAGGGGCATCATCCGACCTCCCCCAGCAGCTCCAGCAGCGGGCCGAAGAGGAGCCGCGCGCAGCGCTCGAACTCCGTGAGCGGCGCCGCGGCGGCCTCCTTCCGGAGCTCCGCGATGGGCTCCTGGCCTCGCCACAGCAGCTCCGTCGCGGGCTCCGCGCGCTCAGGCGTCTGGTGGGCGTCGTTGCCGTCACCCTCGAACACCGTCAGCGCCTTGTCGAGCGCCTCCGCGCGCCTCCGCCACTCTTGCTCTTGGGGCGACGGCCGTGGCGCGGGGCTCGCGGCTCCCACCGCCGGCGGGGGCGCGCTGGACGCCTCGGCGCTGCGCTTCTTGGCGGTGGAGGGCTTGGTGTTGGCCTTCCTCTTGGTGCTAGACTTGCCCGCGCTGGCCTCCGGGGAGGCGAGGGCTCCTTCGGCGGGAGGGCCCGCCGCTGCTGCTGCTCCCGCCGCCGGCTCCTCGGGCGGCGTGGAGCTCTTCTTCCGGAGCTTGGAGTATTCGTGGGCGTAGGTCCACGACGCCTTGGGGAAGTAGGGCAGCGGGCGCCGCAGGCCCTCCTGGTAGAGCTGCACGAGGGGCAAGAGCAGCTCACGCGCCTCCTGGGGCGAACACGCCCCCAGCTCGAGCACGCTGAACCGATCACTGTCCTTCTGGGGATCACCCTGGCTCGTGAAGCAGACGTGGAGGCTCGACGTCTGCGTGCCCGACGCGCAGAGCGCCAAGTGCTCCGCCCAGAGGCGCGCGCGGCGCCCGCCGTTGAGCGTGTGCGCCCCCGCCGTGACCCGCGCCGCGCTGCCCACGCCCGCCAGCACCCCGGACACGACGAGCCCACCCTCCAGCTCGAGGCTCAGCTCCAGCGGGCGCTCCGGCGGCGTCCCCTGGCGCTCCTTCACCTGCTGCGCGAGCCCCTCGCAGTCGCTCAGCCACTGCTCGAGCGCCACCTCACCCAGCACTCCCGGCGGGCAGCGACCGCTCGCCCTCGCCCAAGCCTCCACCGCGGCGCGCGGCTGGCCCTCGAGCAGCCGCTCGAGCAGGGAGTTCTGGAGCGTGTTCACCTCACGCCATTCGAGCTGCACGGGCAGCTCGTCGCGCGGCGACGCCTCCGCGCGGTCGAGCGTCACGCCGAGCCGCGCGTGCAGGTACACCTGGGCCGGCCGCTCGAGGAAGCGCCCCAGCTCCGACAGCTCGATGTGTGTGGGCGCCTCGGCGGCGGGCTCGAGATCGTGAAAGGGCAGGCGCTGCCGCGCGCTCCGGTGAGACGCCGCGTCCGCCTCCGCGGCCGCGTAGCTGAAGAGCCGAGGGTCGCGCCCTGGCTGGAAGTAGCGCGGGGAGAAGGGCTGCAGCGGGTGCTGGACGAGCCACGGCGGCGCTTGGCCAGGCTCCAGCCCCGCGCCGTAGCCCTCGCGCAGCGTCTGGAGCAGCTCCGCGAGTACCGCGGACGGCGGACGCTCCGCGTTGTCCCGCAGCCCGCGCCCCACGTAGGTGATGATGAGCTGCTCACGCACCGACAGCAGCGCCTCGAGGAACAAGTAACGATCTTCTTCGCGCTGATCGCGATCTCCGAGGCGATGGGCGCGGCCCAGCTCATCGAAGTCCACCGGCGCGGGGTTCCGGGGAAACTCACCGTCGTTGAGCCCCACGATCGCCACCAGCTTGAAGGGGATGCTGCGCATCGGCAGCATGGCGCACACGGTGATGCCACCGCTCAGAAAGCCGCGGCTGGTGCCGACGCCGCTGAGCCGCTCCACCACGCGCAGACCGATCACCCCGAAGCCCACGGGCTCCGTGAACCCCGCCAGGGCTGCCTCCTCCGCGAGGTCGCCCAGCTCACGGCGCAGGCTGGCGAGGGCTTCGCGGGTGTCCGTGCTGGCCGCGTCCGCCAGGTAGAGGCGCTCGGCCAGCTCCGCCAGCGCGCTCATCCACGCCGCGACGGGCCTCGGCGTCGCCACCTCCCGGCGCAGCTCGAACACGATGTCCAGCACCTCCAGCACGCGGCCGAAGGCGAGCGCGCGGCCGCCGTCGAGGTGAGGCAGCGGCGCCCGCTCCGCGACGGGCACCTCCTCCCCCATCGCCCAGCCGAGCAGCAGGCGATCGATGCCGAAGCGCCAGGTGTTGTCGTCCAGCTCGGGCTGGCCTTGCTCCTGGCGTTGTCGACGGTCTTGCCCCCAGCGCACCCCAGCCGCGCGCAGCGCCTCGACGACCTCTTCGACCTGCTCCGCGCCGAGCCCGAAGCGGAGCTGGAGCGCCGGCTGCGCGAGCAGCTCCGCCACCTGGCCCAGCGGGTAGCGGCTGACCGCCAGCTCGAGGAGCTGCGCGAACCCCTCGTAGAGGGGCTCGACCCCGCGAGGCGCTCGATCCGCGATCCGATACGGCAGCTCCCCTCTCCCCGAAGGCGCCGCGGCCCCCGCCGGCTCGCCCCCGCCTCCCACTGCCCCGAACACTGCCGCGATGAGCGGCGCGTAGCGCTCGATGGACGGCGTCATCACCACCACGTCCTCCGGACGCAGCGCGGCGTCCCTCGCGAAGGCCTCCAAGAGCTGATCCCGCAGCACCTCGACCTCCCGCAGCGGCGAGTGGCACGCGTGGATCCGCAGGCTGACGTCGCCCTCGATGGGCGCGAGCGCCGGCGCAGCGCCGCTGGCGGTGGCGCCGCCACCGAAGCTCGCGGCGCCACGCGCTCGCAAGGCGAGCAGATCGCCCTGGAGCCGGCCGAGGAGCGTGTCGTCCCCGGGCGCCTCGTAGGCGACGTCCGCGTCGATGCCGGGGACGTGCTCGAGCAAGCGCTGGAACTCCTGCCCGGAGCGGCCGAGGGACATCAGCAGCGGGTGCGCGCGCGACAGCTCCTCTTCGACGCTCTGCTCGAGCACGCTGCCAAATTCCTCCACCTCCGCGAGCAGCGCCCGGCGCGTCGCGAGGCCCGCCCAGTGGTGATCGGTCGGGCTGAGGCAGAACAGGTGGACGTCCATCAGCTCGCCGAGCGCCGCGAAGTTGCGCAGGTAGCTCGGCGGCAAGCTGGAGACCCCGAAGATGGACACGCGCTCCGGGAGCTTGGCGCGAGCCCCCGGTGCGCGCAGCCCACGCCACAAGGCCTCGGCGCGCGCCGCGGGGTGGTAGCGCCCCGCCCGCGCCACCAGCGCGCGCCACAGCGCGGCCTGCCAGCCGCCGGGCGCCCCCTGCTCCCACCGGGTGACGAGATCCGGGCGGTACACGGCGTAGCGGTCGAAGACGCTGGCGATCTGCTCGCACAGCGCGTGCCGCCGGCGCTCGTCCGTGGCGTCCTCGAGGTAGCGCGCGAGCGCCCCGAACTCCGGGCGATCCACCAGGCCGGGCAGCACCTCCGCGAGCGTCCAGCGCAGCACCTCCGGGCGGTAGCGCCCCACCTCGAGCTCATCCTGCCCGGAGAGCCGGGCGGAGAGCCCCTCCAGCAGCGCGCGCGGGAACGGGAACCCGAGGTGCATGGCGACGCCGAGCCGCCGCGCGAGCTCCTGCTGGAGCCAGCGCTCCATGCCCCGGCTCTGCACGACGACCTGCTCCGGCTCGAACACGGACCGGCGCGGGCGAGACAGGACCTCGGCGAGCGCCCCCACCAGCCGCTCCACGCGGTTGCTGCGATGAACGTAGAAGCCCACCGCCGCACGCTACATGAAGCGCCTCGGCGCCGGCAGCGGCGATCCCCGCTGGCGGACATCCAACGTCCGCCCTCGTACGCCAAGGATCCAGCCTCACTGAACACCCGACGAGGGGATTACAAGAAATTTCTCACTGATGTCAGCAGCTTGGAACAATTGCTCCAGATCGTGATTCCGGGCGTGCCATGCCGGCCGTTCCGACTAAACTGCGACCCCTTCCGTCGCCCCCTTCCCGCTCGGGGAGGGTCCCCCGACGAAGCTCGGAGCTAGCGTGGACAACAAGGAAGAAGGCTTCAGCAACGACGCGGTGCGCATCTACCTCCGGAAGATGGCCACCGTGAGCCTCCTCACCCGCGAGGGTGAGGTGGAGATCGCCCAGCGGATCGAGCAGGGCGAGGTAGACATGCGCAACACCGTGCTGGCGTCCCCCCTCGCCGTGCGTGAAGCCTTGAACCTCCGGCGGCTCCTCAAGGAGGGCAAGCTGAAGTTCGTGGACATCCTGGGCGATGCCGCTGAAGAAGAGGACTTCGACGAGGCCGAGGCGGACCGCAAGCTGGGTAAGATCTTCGACAAGCTCAAGCGCTTGGAGAAGCGCATGGTGGAGCTGCAAGACGAGCGCAAGAGCGCCGACGCCGCACGCCGCGCCCAGCTCGACACGGAGCTGGCGCAGAGCCGGCAGCAAGCCGAGAAGAGCCTCCACGAGCTCGGCCTCTCGCGGCTCATCATCCGGCAGTTCGTCGACACCGTCGGGCAGGAGCTCCGGCGCCTGGAGCGCGGCGAGCTGTCCGAGGACGAGGAGGAGGTGAGCGAGGAGCCCGGGGTCTACGTCCGGCTGGACAAGAAGAAGCTGCGCGAAACCTACGACCAAGCCATGCGCGGTCAGCGCGCGGCAGACCGTGCGAAGGCGCAGCTCGTGGAGGCCAACCTGCGGCTCGTGGTCAGCATCGCCAAGAAATACCAAAATCGCGGGCTACAGTTCCTGGACCTCATCCAAGAGGGGAACATCGGCGTCATGAAGGCGGTGGAGAAGTTCGACTACCGCCGCGGCTACAAGTTCAGCACCTACGCTACCTGGTGGGTGCGCCAGGCCATCCAGCGCGCCCTCGCGGACCAGGCGCGCACCATCCGTATCCCGGTCCACATGGTGGACACGCTGCGGGCCGTCCAGCGCGTCAACCGCACGTTTTTGCACCAACACGGCCGAGAGCCCACCCCGAAGGAGATCGCTGACGAGCTGGATTTGCCCATCGCCCGCGTCAAGAAGGTGCTGGAGATCGGCAAGGACGCCATCAGCCTGGAGACGCCCATCGGGGACGATGAAGATCGCCAGCTCGGCGATCTCATCGAAGATCCCCGGATCTCGAGCCCCATGGACGCGCTCGTCACCAATGATCTCACCGACCAGACGCGGCGCGTGCTCAAGACGCTCACCCCCCGAGAGGAGCAGGTGCTGCGCTTGCGCTTCGGCATCGATGAGAAGAGCGACCACACCCTCGAAGAGGTGGGTCAGGTCTTCCAGGTGACGCGCGAGCGGATCCGGCAGATTGAGGCGAAGGCGCTGCGAAAATTGCAGGTTGGCCGGCGCGCGCGCGATCTCAAGAGCTTCATCGAAGGCTGAGCCGCCGAGCCTTCGGCGCCTCAGCCTCGTCACCTACACCCGCGCACCGCGCGGGCGTCCCATGGCCCGGCCTCGCAGCGCCCTCGCTGCACCACGAAGGCTCCCCAGGCGGCCGCGCGAGCGGTCGCGGAGATCTCCTCATGATAAGCGTCAGCAGCATTTCCATGAACTACGGGGAGCGCATGCTCTTCGACAACGTCAACGTCACGTTCCACCAGGGGGAGCGGTACGGACTCACGGGGCCCAACGGGGCGGGCAAGTCCACGTTCATGAAGATCTTGTCGGGGGATCAAGAGCCCTCCAGCGGATTCGTGCAGCGCCCCCGCCGCCTCGGCATCTTGCGGCAAGATCACTACGGGCACGAGTCCGACAAGATCATCGACGTCGTCGTCATGGGCAACCGACCGCTGTGGGACGCCCTCGCGGAGAAGGCCCAGCTCATCGCCAAGCCGGACGTCACGAACGAGGAGGGCATGCGGCTCGGAGAGCTCGAGGGGATCATCGCCGAAGAGGACGGCTACATGGCGGAGAGCGAGGCCGCCACGCTGCTCGAGGGCTTGGGCATCCCGGAGGCGCTGCATGAAGAGCCCCTCTCCGTGCTGCAGGGTGGCGACAAAGTGCGGGTCTTGCTCGCGCAGGCGCTGTTCGGCAAGCCTGACGGGCTGCTGCTCGACGAGCCGACCAACGCGCTCGACATCGCGAGCATCCGTTGGCTCGAGGGCTTCCTGTTCGACTACACCGGCGTGATGATCGTCATCAGCCACGATCGTCATTTCTTGAACACCGTCACCACGAAGATCGCGGACATCGACTACGAGACCATCATCGTCTACCCCGGCAACTACGACGACATGGTGGAGGCCAAGGCCGAGGCGCGCACCTCTCTCGAGCTCCACAACGCCGCGCGTAGCAAGCGGGTCGAGAGCCTCCAGGAGTTCGTGCAGCGCTTCCGCGCCGGCTCACGCGCCAGCCAGGTCAAGAGCCGGGAGAAGGCGCTCGAGCGTGAGAAGCAAGCGCTGGTGGACCTCAAGCGCTCCAACATCGCGCGCCCGTGGATCCGCTTCGACGTGGCTCGCCCGAGCGGCCGGCAGGTGCTCACCGTGGAGGGGCTGACCAAGCGCATGGGCGACAAGCTCATCTGCGAGCGCTTGAACCTCAGCGCGATGCGCGGCGACAAGATCGCCGTCGTCGGGCCCAACGGGATAGGCAAGACCACCCTGCTACGGATGCTGGCGGGGCAGCTCGAGCCGGACTCCGGCAAGGTGGAGTGGGGCTATGAGGCCAGCGTGGGCTACATGCCGCAGGAGCACGCCGAGCAGATCGAGAAGACCGAGCAGACCGCGCACGCGTGGCTCTGGCAGTGGGCCAAGAAGGCCGACGAAGAGCAGATCCGCAGCTTGTTCGGGCGGCTGCTGTTCAGCAAGGACGACCCCTTCAAGCAGCTCCGGATGCTCTCCGGGGGAGAGACGGTGCGGATGCTGCTCGCCAAGCTCATGCTCCAGCAGAACAACGTCCTGCTACTCGACGAGCCCACCAACCACCTCGATCTCGAGGCCATCCGCTCGCTGACGCAGGGGCTCACCACCTACCCGGGCACCTGCGTCTTCGTCACGCACGATCGCCACATGGTCAGCCAGGTAGCCACCCGCATCTTGGAGATGGGTCGCGACGGAATCCGAGAGCTGTCACCTGCTCAATTCGACGCCGGGGACTTCCTCACGTCCTACACCCAGTACGAAAAGCACGGCTGAGGCCCAGCCCCCAGGACGGCGCCGAAGCTCCGTGCCGGGCGGTCAATGGTGTTAGGCTGTCGCTCGTGGCCCTGACCGCTGGTACCCGCATCGATCGCTACACGCTCGTCTCCGAGCTGGGCTCTGGAGGTCAGGGTTCGGTCTGGCTGGCGACCGATCCGCTCGAGGGAGGCGCGAAGCGCGCCCTCAAGCTGGTCCCCCTGGTCCTCAGCCGGCCCAGCGACGTCGAGCGGGTACGGCGCGAGGCGCGGGCGCTCGCCAAGCTCGAGCACCCGTCGGTCGTGCGCTGCCACGCCCTCTTCGAGGACCTCCAGCATGAGCTCTTGGGGCTCAGCATGGACTACGTCGAGGGCGTCACGCTGTCGAGCGTCCGCGGCGACCCGCGGCTGGACGAGCACGCCACGCGCTGGCTCTTACGCCACCTGGCGGAGGCGCTGGCCTACGTCCACCAGCGCGGCGTCGTGCACCGTGACCTCAAGCTGGCCAACGTGGTGTTGGAAGAGGGGTTCTGGGAGGCACCGCAGGACCCGCGCAACGTCCGGCTCCTCGACTTCGGCATCGCGGCCGTGGAGGGGAACGACGAGAAGTTGACCGCCCTCGGCTCCGTCATCGGGACGCCAGGCTATCTCGCGCCCGAGCTCCTCGACCCTCGCCGCTTCGGCCCGCGCGCCTCCGCGGCGAGCGGCGACCTCTTCGCCTTCGGCGTCCTCGGGTGGCGGCTGCTCACGGGAGAGCACCCAACGAAGCTCCCCGCCCGCGCGGATGTGTTCGAGTATGCCGCGGAGTATCGAAGCTGGGACGAGGGTCCGGTCCCCTGGCCCCCCGATGTGCCCGCCGGAGCGCTGGGAGCGCTGCTCGCGCAGTGCCTCGCGCTACGCCCGAGCGCTCGCCCCGCCGACGCCGCCGAGGTCGCGGCGCGCTTGGCGGCGCTGACCGGCGCCGTGAGCGCTCGAGAGCCGAGCGCGCCCCCGCGGGCGCCCGGTGAGGGCATCACGGGGGCGCTCGAGCCGGGCCTCGGGGTGGGCGAGGCCGTGACCGCCCTGGGGGCAGCGGGCAGCGCTCCGGCTCCCCGGGGGCTCCAGGGCGCGCTTGCGCCCGCCGCGGCCCAGCGGGGCTCGGCTCGGGAGGCGGGCACGGGCGCGCTCATCACGGGCGCGGCCGTGCTCCTCGTTGGCTTGGCGCTCGTGGCCTGGTTGGCGTTGGAGGGGAAGGGCCCGCTCCACGGCCGCCCCACGCCGGGGCCCAGCGCGACGCGCGCCTCCTCTGTCCCACCCCGCCTACCGACGCCCACCCCGGCGCCCACCCCACCCACCCCGAGCGCCACCGTGAGCAGCGTCGCGCCGCCCGACGGCGAAGCGCCGACGGCGCCTGCCTCGCGCCGACCGCTGGGCTGCGCGGAGGGCGCCGAGCTCTGCAGCGAGCCGTGCTGCCTGGCCAACCAGGACTGCGGCGCCCAGGGCTGCGACGCGCACCTCCCGGAGGAGCTCGTGGTGCGTCTCAGGCCCTGGAAGATCATGAGCGGCGGCTCCGACCTCGTCCGACAGGATCTGCTCCAGGAGGTGTGCTTGCGGCGGAGCGCGAGCACGCTGGATTTCCAGTGCCTCCCCATCAGCCAGCTCCGTGGGGCGAGCGCGCCCGCGGAGAGCCTCCGCCTCACCGTGGGCGAGCTGAACCGACACGGCCTGGACATCGAGCTGCGCGGGCTCGACGGCGTCGTCCATGCTCGACGCGACGCCGTCCGACCGGAGGCGCTGCGCGGAGAGCAGCTCTGTCGCGGCTGGGTCATCGCGCAGTGGCGCAGCGACACCCTGCACATCGACGAGGTGCTCCTGCTCCTGGATCCTGATGAGGACGCTCCCCCGCAGCGCTGCCGCCGCTGAGCCCACCAGCCGCGGCGCGGCTTGCCTCGCCGGAGTAGGCTGGATAAGGGTTGCACATGCCGACGTGCAAAGCCTGTGGCGATGACGTGGACGAGCTGGTCAGCGTGAAGGTCGCCAACAAGTCCAAGAAGGTCTGTGAAGACTGCGCCGACCGTCTCCGTGAAGAGGGTGACATCGCGGAGGCCAGCGAGGCGGTCGTTCAGGGCATGATGGACTTCAAGGGTCGGCGCTGAAGCCCTCGGCGGTGACGGCTTCGGCGCGGCGCCTCACCAGTCGATGATCGCCGAGCCCCAGGTGAAGCCGCTCCCGAACGCGACGCAGGCCACCTTCATGCCGCGCCGCAGCTTGCCGCTGCGCTCCGCCTCCGCCATCAGGAGCGGGATGGTGGCGGCCGTGGTGTTTCCGTACTTCTGGATGTTGCTGACGAGCTTGTCCGAGGGGATACCGATCTGCTCCGCGATGTACTGGTTGATGCGGAGGTTGGCCTGGTGAAATAAAAACAGATCCACGTCCGCCAGGGTGAGCCCCTGCTCGGTGAACGCCGTCATGAGCACGCCCACCATGCGCTCCACCGCGTGGCGAAAGACGAGCTTGCCCTCCATCTTGGCCCACAGCATCTCCGGTGCCACCTGGCCCACGCCGTGCTCGTCCGTTGGGATGAAGGGGCGCTGGCGGATGTCCCAGAGCGGCTGCGACAGCACGTCCGCGTAGCGCCCATCGGCGCCCAGCCACCAGCCGCGCACCCCGCGGTCCTCCTCGGTGGCGCTGACGACCACGGCCCCGGCGCCATCGCCGAAGAGCGAGGACACGGTGCGCCCCCGCTTGGAGAGATCCAGCGCGGCCGAGTGCTTCTCCGCGCCAACGAGCAGGACGTGGCGGCAAGCGCCGGACTTGACCATGCTGCTGGCGGTGGCAAGGCCGTAGAGGAAGCCCGAGCACTGGTTGCGGACGTCCAGCGCGGGGACGAACTTGGCGTCCGGACCGTCGCAGAGCCCGAGCTTCTGCTGCAAGTACACCCCAGAGCCGGGGAAGCAGTGATCGGACGAGAGCGTCGCGAACACGATCATGTCCAGCTCCCGCGCGGCGAGCCCGGCAGCCTCCAGCGCCATCCTGGAGGCCTCCGCAGCGAGATCGGACGTGCCCACGCCCACCTCCGCGAAGCGCCGCGCCTCGATCCCCGTTCGCTGCACGATCCACTCGTGCGTCGTCTCGACGCCAAACTCGGTGGAGAGCTGCTCATTGGTGACGACACGAGGCGGGACGAACATGCCCGTCCCAGAGATGTAGGCGTTCGGCATCCTTTGGCTCCTGTCCGCGCGCGGGGCGAGGCGCGGTCAGCTCGCTAGCTAGCCGAGCCCTGCCGTGAGAGCTAGCCGCTGCGGGGCTCCAGCGCGAAGGCGCCCGCGCTCAGAGCTGGCCCATGAGCCCGAGCGAGGCGCCGCCGCCGGGCAGCGGCGTCCACCAGGGATGCACCGCGACTGCGCCCGCGGCGCGCGCGGCTGGGCCACGGTCCGGCGCCATCCCTGAGGTGGCCCACCAGGCGACGCCGAGGCCCACCGCGGACCCCAAGGCGCTGACGCCGCCGACCGCGCGGAGGTTCGCCATGGACACCCCGACGTCTCCGCCCCCACGCTCGGCCCACTGGCCCGCGGTGAGCACCGCCCCCAAGCCCCCGACGAGCCCCCCGGCGATGCCGCCGAGATCCAGGAAGCGGACCCGCGCGATGCTCGGCGAGACCTCCGAGGCGGTGAGGACGCCCGTCGCGGCGCCCAGGTTGAGCCCGACGGCCGCCACGATGGCGCCTGGGCGATCGTCCGTTCCGTAGCCCCCGTTGCCGATCCAGCTCGCCGTCAGCCCGAACACGGCGCTGCTCCAGAGCCCCGTGGACGCGACGTAGCCGGCGCGCCCCGGCGTCGCGAGGCCATAGGCCCCGGCCACCCCTCCGGCCACGGCGCCCAGCGTGGTGGTCCCCCACATCACCGCCGCGGCCGTCCCCGTGCTCCAGGCGTTGCCCTCGCTGGCCACGGCCTGCTGCCAGAGGCTCCAGGTGAGGCCCTCTCCCAGGCCCAAGGCCATGCCGCTGACGATGGCCTCCGGCATGCCGTAGCGCAGCACGCCCATGCCGTCCGCCAGCGCCACACCGCCGACCCCGAGCCCCGCCACCGCGAGCCCCGCGAGGTTGAAATCCGGGAAGCGCTGGCGCCCCTCGAGCGCGCCGATGAAGCTACCCGTCCCCAAGCCGTACACCGCGCTGTTGAGGTACAGCACCACGAGCTCGTCGGTCGTGCGCCGGGGCGGCTCAGCGGGCGGGGGGCGCGGCGCCTCGGCCGCGGCGCGCGGCGCGCCTTCGGCCGGCGGCGGCGGCGCTGCCCACGCCTCGGCGCTCGCGAGCGCCATCGCGAACGACCCCACCGCCCAGACCCTACGCCGAGACCGTTGCTGCACGGCTCCAGCGTAGCAGCTGCCGGCCTCCTGGGAAGCGCTCGCCCACGGGTGGCGGGGCCCGGTGCTAGGGTCGAGCATGGCCACCGCGCTCGCCTTCGCCGTCACCTCTCCCGTCGCGCCGCTGGCGCCGCTCGAGCTCCAGCGCCGAGAGCTGCGCCCCCACGACGTGCTCATCGAGATCAGCTTCTGCGGAGTGTGTCACTCCGACCTGCACCAGGCACGCAACGAGTGGGGGCACTCCAGCTATCCGATGGTCCCGGGGCACGAGATCGTCGGGGAGGTGCGACAGCTCGGGAGCGCCGTCACGCGCTTCGCGCTCGGCGACCGCGTCGGCGTCGGCTGCATGGTGGACTCCTGCGCCGAGTGTGGCCCGTGTCGCGCCGGACAGGAGCAGTTCTGCGAGCGCGGCGCCGCCTTCACCTACAACGGCACGGAGATGGATCGGCGGACGCCGACCTACGGCGGCTACTCCACGCACATCGTGGTCCAGGAGCACTTCGTGCTCAGAGTGCCGGCCGCGCTGGAGCTGGCGCGCGCGGCGCCCCTGCTCTGCGCTGGGATCACCACGTACTCGCCCCTCGTGCGCTGGGGCACGGGCCCCGGCACGCGCGTCGCGGTCGTGGGGCTCGGGGGCCTCGGTCACGTCGCGGTCAAGCTGGCCCGCGCGCTCGGCGCGGAGGTGAGCGTCCTCAGCACGTCTCCCAACAAGCGCGAGGACGCCGCGCGCCTAGGGGCGCAGGCCTTCGAGCTGACGGCGACGCCGGAGGCCTTCCGGCGCCTGCGCGGCCGCTTCGACGTCGTGCTCGACACCGTCTCGGCCGTGCACGACTACGATCCGTACCTGCGCCTGCTGCGCCCGGGCGGCACCATGGCCGTGGTGGGCATCCCCCCAGAGCCCGTGCGGCTCAGGGCCGGCTCGCTCATCGGCGGCAACCGCGTCCTCGCAGGCTCGAGCATCGGCGGGCTGGCGGAGACGCAGCGCATGCTGGAGTTCTGCGCCGCGCACGGCGTCCTGGCGGACATCGAGCTCATCCCGGCGAGCCGTCTCAACGAGGCCTACGAGCGGCTCGCCAAGAACGACGTGAAATACCGCTTCGTCGTCGACCTCGCCTCGCTCCACGCTCGCCGAGGCGCCGCTCCGGAGCCCGCGTCGGCTCAGAAGTAGAAGCTCGAGCCGAGCGTCGCCGTCGTCTCTCCGGGGTACCAGCGCGCGTCGAAGAAGAGCGCCAGCTCCGGCGCGACCAGATAGCGCGAGCTGGCGTGCAGCAGCCCCGAGAGGCGCGGGGTCTGCGCCGGATAGATCGGCGCTTGAAGCTCGAGCCAGCTCACCCAGCGCCGGTGCGCGCGCAGCCGCCAGCCGAGCGTCGGCGACGCTCCGAGCCGGACAGGGGCCCCCGCCACCCCGTCGAGGGGGGCGAGCCCCTGGACGCCGAGATCCACCAAGCCATAGAGCAGCAGCGCGTCGTCCAGCGCGGAGAGCGTACCCCCGGCCGCGAAGCCGAGCACGCCCGCCAGGCAGTCTTGGCAGCCCGCGTCGTAGAGGCGCTCCGCCCCGAGCCGAAGACGCCACGACCACGCCTGCTCGAAGCGGCTGAGCGGCGACAAGGAGCTGACGCGGACGAAGTAGGCCTCGTCCAGCGACAGCCGGTGTGAGCCCACCGAGTAGCGCAGGCGGAGCGGGAAGAATTCCAGGCTCGTGCCGTCGGGGTAGCCCTGCGCCGGATCGTCGAGGGAGTGGACCGCGACGCGCAGCGTGGCCAGGTGGTGCCAGCCGTCCACGCGAGACCAGCCCGAGCCCAGCTCCGCGCGGCGTGGCCCGTGGCTGAGGTGGGGCGCCTCCCCCCAAGGGATGACGACCTCCAGTGGCGGGCTCCGCACGCCGAGCCGCGCGCGGCGGCTCAGCAGGGCCTGCTGGTGGCGCTTGCCCTCCGTGGGGGCGTCGAAGACCAGCTCCTTGGCCCAGCGCTGATCGCCGAGATCCAGCGCCGCGTCGAGCGCCGCCGCCTGGCGCTCGAGCGACAGCCCCTCCGGCGTCGGCGTCGCAGGATCTTCGAGCAGCGCCACCACGAACGCGCGCTCCTCGGCGCTGAGGCGCTGGACACGTCGCGCGAACTGCGAGCGGTTGCTCGGCCGATACGTCACCGCGCCGATGAGCCCCGGCACGCTGCGCAGCGCCCGCACCGTCTCCGCCGGGAGCACCGGCCAGCCGAGCCGCGAGACCAGCTCCATGCTGGGGCGCACCACCTCGACCGCCGACAACACGTGGTACGAGCAGTTCTCCGTGAGATAGTAGTAGGCGAACACGGTGGAGCCGAGCTCCCAGACGTGGGCCAACAAGAACTCTACCTCTGCCTGGGAGAGCTCGAGCTGGTACTGCCAGAGATCTCGCGACTCGTAGTCCGCGTACTCTCGCACCTTGTAGTAGTACGGCAGCTTCTTGAACACGCCGGGGAACATCCCCGTCATGCCCTTGAACGCGTAGAGCAGCGCGTTGCCGGTATCCACCTCTGCGCTGAAGTCCACGCCGTAGTCCAGCAGCTCTTGGCGCTGGGGTTGCCCCACGGGAACCTTGTCGAAGCGTAAGAAGGTATGCCCGAAGGCGCTGGCTGGGTTGTTGAGGTAATAAGCCGAGAACACCAACGTGACGCCGCGCGGCTGGAGCAGCTGCTGGAACTGCTCCCAGCGCGGGCAGCGCCGCGTCGGCAGCCGCGCCCAGTCGATGCCGAGCTCCCGCGTCAGCCAGGCGAGCCGCGCGGGGAAGCGGCAGAACGGGTGCTGCTCGCGCGCGTCCGCCGGCCGCCAGGGGCGCACCAGCCCCCGCAGGGTGGCCTCCAGCTCCGCGGCGGGATCTTCGGCGCCGTCCTTCGCCAGAAAGAAGCTGGGCGAGCGCGCCTGACTCTCACCGCCGAACCACCCTTGCCGATAGTGCAGGAGCCGGCGCCAGGTGACCGCCTCTTGCAAGCGCCTTGCGCGGGCGAGGGCCACGAGCCGCTCCGTCTCCTGGACGACGGCCGCCGAGCCCGGCGCAGGCCCCAAGGCGTCGCTGGCGCGCTCCACGGGCGCTACGGCGACTGGCGGCGGCGCGCCCCACGCCGCGAGCGACAGCCCCCACAAAACGACGATGAGCCGAAGGCAGCCAGGAAGCTGCCTTCGGCTCACCCGTCCTCCCTCGCGTGAGCTCAGCCGACGTTGCTGCACTGGAGGCTGGCGTCGCTCCGCAGCGTCTCCACCACGGCGTCGCTCACCTGCTCATTGCTGGCGTCCGCGCTGGGGAACAGCTCATCGAAGTGCTTCTGGAGCGCGCTGCCCACCGCGGTGGAGTCCTGGCAGCCCGCCAGCTCCGCCAGGCTGTCGATGGTCTCGCCGCTGCCGCGCGCTGCGTCCTTGGCCAAGGCGACCCGGTTGGTCTGCACGAAGGCCTTGGCGCTGGCGCTGCCGCCCCCGCCGCTGTCACAGTTGCTGGTGCCCGTGCTGATGCCGAAGGTCTGGCTGGCGAAGGTGCCGTTGGTGGTCGCCGCGAAGATCTGCGTGAAGCCAGAGCTGGGCTCGAACAAGAGGGACCCGAGCCCGCAGCCCGCCGGCCCGTAACCACCACCGCTGCCGCCACGCACTCCGAGCTGCTGCTTGGCGGACTCGGCCTGCGCCACCCCGCTCGCGAGCATGGCCCCAGCGACCAACAGACCGAACATCTTGACTGACTTCATCGAATGACCTCCCGAAGGTTCACGGTGCGAGGTGCCCCGCACCGCGCCCGAGACTCTCATCGGGACTAGCCGCCTCGGTCAAGCCCCAAGTGACGGACGTGGAGGAGCGGCCCGGCCGACGCTGCCGCCGGAGGCCCTCATGGCGCAGCCAGAGCGGCGCCGACGGCCCGCCACGCGTCCTTCACGCGCGGGGCCTGCTCGCTCGCCTCGAGCGCCCGCGCCTGCTCCCCGAGCCCCACCTCCGCGCCGGAGATCCCAGCGCTCCGCGCGGCGTGGAGCGCCGCTTGCAGCAGCTCCACGCGCTGCGTCTCGGTGTAGCGTGCGCGCTCGCCCGCGAGGCTGAGCGCGCCGCCGAGCACGCCGACCAGCGTCCGGCGCTGCGCCGCCGCCAGCTCCGCGTTGGGGCGGGCGCCGGCGACCTTGCCCGTGGAGAGCGTCAGCGCGAGGCCGAGCGCGTCGAGCAGCTGCCGCACGATGGCCACCTGCTCTCGCGGAAAATCCAGCCCGTCGCTGCCTGGGAGGTAGAGCTTGAGCAGCTCCGGGAGCTGCGAGACGTAGCCCTGCGCCAAGGCCGAGCGCTCGCTCGCCAAGACGCTCACGTCGGCGAGCACCTCGAGCTGCGACGGCGACGTCAGGTGGCGGATCAGCGCGTCGCCGCCGCCGTCGAAGCGCGGCAGCCCTTCCCTACCGTGCTCGGCGACTCGAGCGAGCCCCACCACGGCGCGGCGGTAGTCCTCCGGGGAGAAGGGGTGATCGGTGGCGGGCACGCCCTCCGGCGCCACCCACGCCGAGCTGGGCGATGGCGCCGCCGCGGGGGCAGGCGGCGACGACGGCGGCGACGACGCCGACGCCGCAGGCTCCACGCGGACGAGCTCGGCGGCGCCGGGGGCCTCCGCAGGGGGCGGCGCGCCCCCGCAGCCGAGAGCCACGACAGCGACGAAGGGAGCGAGCAGGCGGCGCATCGTCGGCGTCTTAGCCCAGCTCCGGCCTCGAGGGTACGACGAGAGCATGGCTCGGGCCGTCAACATCTGCCATCGTGCGCCGCCGCCATGACCGAGCTTCGATCCGAGGTCGCCCGTCGTCGCACCTTCGCCATCATTTCGCACCCGGACGCCGGTAAGACCACCCTCACCGAGAAGCTGCTGCTCTTCGGGGGCGCCATCCAGCTCGCCGGCGCGGTCAAGGCGCGCGGGGAGCAGCGCCGCGCCCACTCGGACTGGATGAAGGTCGAGCGCGAGCGCGGCATCAGCGTCACCGCCTCGGCCATGACCTTCGAGTTCGGCGGCTGCACCTTCAACCTCCTGGACACGCCGGGGCACGAGGACTTCAGCGAGGACACCTACCGGACGCTCACCGCCGTGGACTCCGCCGTGATGGTCATCGACGCCGGCAAGGGCATCGAGGAGCAGACCCGCAAGCTGTTCGAGGTGTGCCGCTTGCGCGACGTGCCGATCATCACCTTCGTGAACAAGCTCGACCGCGATGGCCGCGACCCCTTCGACTTGATGAGCGAGGTGGAGCAGACCCTCGCCCTCGACGTCTCCCCGGCGAGCTGGCCCATCGGCATGGGGAAGAGCTTCCTCGGCTGCTATGACCTCTTGAAGGACAGCCTGGCGCTCGTCGAGCGCAGCCGCGAGCGCCTCGGCGCCGAGGGCGAGACGGTGCACGGCCTCGACGATCCGCGCCTCGAAGCGCTCCTGCCGCCGAACGCCCTGCGCACCCTGCGGGAGGAGGCGGAGATGGCGCGCGCGCTGTGCAAGCCCTTCGACCTGCAGAGCTACCGGGAGGGGCACCTCTCCCCCGTCTTCTTCGGCAGCGCCATCCACGCCTTCGGCGTCAGGGAGCTGCTGCAAGGGCTGGCGGACTTCGCCCCTCCCCCCCGCCCACAGCGCACCGCCCAGCGCGTCGTGGAGCCCAGCGAGCCCCGCGTGAGCGCCTTCGTCTTCAAGATCCAAGCGAACATGGACCCCAAGCATCGCGACCGGATCGCCTTCGTGCGGCTCTGCTCCGGGCACTTCCAGCGCGGGATGAAGCTGACCCACGTCCGCACCGGCAAGCAGGTGAGCGTCCACAACCCCGTGCTCTTCCTCGCGCGTGACCGGGAGCTGGCGGAGGAGGCCTTCCCCGGTGACATCATGGGCATCCCCAACCACGGCCTGCTGCGGATCGGCGACGCCCTCACCGAGGGCGAGGCGCTGCAGTTCACGGGCATCCCCACCTTCGCGCCGGAGCTGCTGCGGAGCGTGCGCGCCTTGGATCCGCTCCGCGCCAAGCACCTCGGGCGCGCCCTCGAGCAGCTCGCCGAGGAGGGTGCCGGCGCGGTCTTCAAGACCGTGCTCGGCGGGAGCTGGATCGTGGGCGTGGTCGGGGCGCTCCAGTTCGACGTGCTGGCGGATCGGATCCGCTCCGAGTACGACGTCCCCGTCCAGTTCGAGGGGACGAGCTTCCAGACGGCGCGCTGGGTGTCCGGCGGAGACCGCGCGCTGCGCGAGCGCTTCGAGGACGAGCTGAAGGCCAACCTCGCGCAGGATCACACCGGCGCGCTGGTGTTCTTGCCGCGCAACCACTGGCACCTCGAGCGGACCCAAGAGGACTACCCGGAGCTGCGCTTCGACAAGACCAAGGAGCTTGCCTGAGCCGGAGGCAGCCTAGCGCGGCTCCGTGGAGCGCGCCTGCGTCAGCCACCGCAAGAGCCCCCGCGTGCTCGGGTCCGCCTCGGGCGGCGGCGCCTCACCGCGCACCGCCCCGACGAGGGAGCTGGCGAGTTGCTTGCCGAGCTCGACCCCGTACTGATCGAAGGCGTTGATGCCATAGAGCAGGCTCTCGGCGTAGACGCGGTGCTCATAGAGGGCGAGCAGCGCTCCCAGGCTCTCGGCCTCCAGCGAGCGCAGCGCCAGCGTGGTGCTGGGGCGCTCGCCAGGGAAGCTGCGGTGGGCCGCCAGGCGCGCCGCCCGGTCGGGGGCCACGCCCGCCGCGAGCAGCTCCGCCTCGGCCGCCGCCGCGGACTTGCCGCACATCAGCGCCATGGACTGCGCCAAGCAGTTGGCGAGCAGGACCTCGTGATGAGCGCGGTACGCGGCGGGCCCCTCCGCGACGGCGATGAACTCCACGGGCAGGACGTCCGTCCCCTGGTGGAGGGCCTGGAAGAAGGCGTGCTGCGCGGTGGTCCCCGGTTGCCCGAGGAGCGCGGGGCCGGTGGGCCCGGCCGCCTCCGAGCCATCGCGCCGCACCCGCTTGCCCAGGCTCTCCATGTCCACCTGCTGCAGGTGCGCCGGGAGGAGACGGAGCCGGTGGTCGTACGGGACGACCACCTGCACGCGCTGCCCGAGGTAGCGCCCCTGCCAGAGCCGGAGCAGCGCCAGCACCACCGGCAGGTTGCGCTCGAGGGGGCGCGTGCGAAAGTGCTCGTCCATCGCGGCGGCGCCGCGCCTCAGCGCCTCGACGGCGCTGCTGCCGAGCGCCAGGGAGCTGGGCAGCGCCCCCACGGTGGACCAGAGCGAGTAGCGCCCCCCGACCCAGTCCCACAGCTCGAAGCACGCGTCCGGGGCGATCCCGAAGGCCGCCGCCTTCTCGGGTGCGGCGGTGACGGCGGCGAAGTGCGCGGCGCTGCCCTCGGAGCCGACGCCCTGGGCGAGCCACTGCCGCGCCGTGCCGGCGAGCTGCAGGGTCTCCGCCGTGGTGAAGGTCTTGGAGGCCACGATGAAGAGCGTCTGCTCCGGGCGCAGACCCTCCAGCGCCTCATCGAGCGCGCCCGCCCCCAGGTTGGAGACGAAGCGGACGTCGAGCCCCGAGCGGTGCTGCCCGCGCAGCGCCGCACACACGAGGTGCGGCCCCAGCTCCGAGCCGCCGATCCCCAGGTGCACGACGGCGGTGAACGGCGCCCCCGTGTGGCCGCGGCGCCGCCCGGTGTGCACCTCGCTGACGAAGTCCCGGACCCGCGCGCGCTGCTGCACGATGGGCCCCATGACCGGCTCACCGTCGGCGGCGAAGGTGGCCTGCGCCGGGGCGCGCAGCGCGACGTGGAGCGCCGCGCGCTCCTCCGTGGTGTTGACCCGCTCCCCAGCGAACAGGGCCGCGATGCCCTGCTCCATCCCCTGCGCCCGCGCGTAGCGCACCAGCCCGTCGAAGATCTCCGCGTCCCACGGCTGCTTCGAGGCGTCCGCGTGGACTCCCGGCGCCTCCCAGGAGAACCGCTCGACGCGCGCGGCGTCCTCGGCGAAGCGCCGCTGCAAGGCGTGGACGCCCGGGCGCGCCGCGAGCCCGGCGAGCAGTGAGTGAGCGGCGGACTCGTCGGAGCGTGACATGGGGGAGGCCGAGAGCGCTAGAATAGCCCCAGAGCCGGGCTCCGTGCGACTGCGGCTGCACAGCGGCGCTCGGCTGGGCTAGGGTCCGCCCCGAGATGAGCGTCGGTTCGCCACCTCCCCCTGCCCTGGATGGGCGCTACCGCTTCGTGAAGTCGCTCCCCGCGGGCCCCAAGGCGTGGGTGTGGCTGGCGATCGACGAAGCGACCGAGCAGCTCGTCCTCGCGAGCGCGGTGGGGAAAAATCGCCTCGCGAGCCTGGAGCCCGCGCTGGGCCTGCGCTCTCCGCAGCTCGCCGCGCTGCTGGACGTCGTCCACGAGCCCAACCCAGCGCAGATCCCCGGCAGCTCGCGCGTGCAGGCCGCGGCGGTCGTGCTCGCGGAGTACGTGCCAGGCGGCACCCTGCACGATCAAGTGCGGCTGCGACGCCTCGCCCCCGCGGACGCCGTCACCTGGCTGGCGCGCCTCAGTGAGGGCGTCGCGCTGCTGCACGAGCGAGGCGCCGCGCACGGCGCCATCTCGCCCAGGAGCATCGTGGTGGCGCCTGAGTCTCGCGTGGAGCGACCGGTGCTCACTCAGCTCGAGCACGCCCCAGCGGGCCCCTACTGCACCGCGGAGCGCGTGGAGGGAGCGCCCCCCAGCAGCGCGGACGACGTCTGGGCCCTCTCGGCCACGCTCTACTACGCCCTCACCGGCGCCGCGCCCTTCGAGGGCAAGACGAAGGCCGCGCTCGTGGAGTCGCTCGCGCGGGGTCGCCCCGCCAGCTTGCGCTCGCTGGGCGTCGCGGATCCTCACCTCGAGCAGCTCCTCGAGCGCTGCTTCGGCGCCGCGGGGCCACGCCTGGAGAGCGCCCGGGAGCTGCGCGCCGCGCTCGGGGAGTGGCTGCAGCGCGCCGCCGAGGAGGACTGGGGCGTCACGGACTCTCGCCTCACGGGCGCCTTGGAGCCGGGTGAGCTCGGCGCTCAGGAGGAGCCGCCGCTCTCCCTGGGCAGCTCCGTCATTCCCCTGCCTGGCACGCTCGCACCGCCTCGCCCCGCCACGGTCCCGCCCCCATCGGTCCGCCCACCGCCTCTGCCGCAGATCCCGGCGGCCGCCCCCAGCAGCGCCCCGCCCGCTCCGGCGCCGCCGACGGCCGCACCGGGGGTCGCCCCCGAGCCACCGCTCGGCGCGCTCGCGCCCCCCCTCGCTCCCACGCGGTGGTCGCTCTCGGACTCCGCCGAGGAGGGCGAGGAAGCGCCTCGTATCTCGTCCATCCCGCCGCTCAGCCACCCGCCGCCACGTGCGTCCCTGAGCTCCGGCCCGTACATCACCGCGCGCGTCTCCGAGCTCCCGGAGAGCCTCGAGGGGCCACGGCTCGTCGCCGTCACGGCGCCGCTCGGTCCGGACACGGACCCCACCACGGAGAAGCTGGTCCGCGCGCCGAGGGCCCCCGCGCCAGCGCCGCCGCGGCGCGCGCCGCGATGGCTCGCAGGAGGGCTCGCGCTCGTCGCGCTGCTCGGGCTGCTGGCCTGGGCGATGCGCGCGTGGGCGCCCCACCAGGAGGTTCCCCCCCATGCCTCGGGCGCCGGCGCCCGGCCCAGCGCGTCCCCCGCGACGCCCCCTCCCGAGCTCCCACCCCCCACCGACAGCGCGGCGCTCAGCGGCGCGACGCCCAGCGCCTCCCCCGCGCCCGCCGCGCGCCCCCAGACCGCCCCTGCGGGCGATCCCTCCGCCTGCATCGCTCGGCTGTTCCCCCCGGACTCCTTGGGGCAAGACGCGGAGCTCGGCTTCCTCTGTGAGCCTGAGGATCTTCGCAGCCTGCGCACCAAGCTGCACACGCGCCTCGTCAGCCACGGCTCGCTCAGCGGGCGCGTCACGGCGGGGATGAAAGAGTGGTCCACGCTCCAGTGGTTTCAGATGGCCGTGGTCAGCGCCGCGCGTCAGGCCTGCTGCCCGGCCCCGCTCCCCACCGTCTTGCCCGAGACCGGCCCCGGCTGCCCCTCGCTGGCGCAGGCCCTCCCGGACGCCGTCTCCCCTTGGCCGCCCCCCGCCGGCGAGATCTCCGCGCGCGCCGCCAAGCTGGAGGCGGCCATCACCTGCCTCTACCGCCTCAACATGCCGCGCGCGTACGGCTACAAGGAGCGCCCCTACGGAGCGAACCGGCTCGTCTTCGAGGAGTTCTTGCGCCGCAACCTGAGCCCTTGAGCATGACGGACCTCGCCTCGCTCGTCCCCCCGCCGCCTCCGCGCACGCGCCGCATCTACTGCAACCGCACGTTGAACCTCCGAGGTATCCGCGCGGTGGGCTTCGACATGGACTACACGCTCGTCCACTACCACACCGCGGTGTGGGAGGAGCGCGCCTACGAGTACGCGCGGGACGCGCTCGCGCAGCGTGGGTGGCCCGTGGGAGAGCTCCGCTTCGACGCGCGCTGCGTGAGCCTCGGGCTCGTGTTGGACTTGAAGCTCGGCAACGTGGTCAAGGCCAACCGCTTCGGGTGGATCACCCGCGCGGCGCACGGCACCCAGCTCCTGAGCTTCGACGCGCAGCGGCGCGCCTACGGCAGAGAGCTGGTGGACCTCTCCGAGCCCCGCTGGGTCTTCCTCAACACCCTCTTCGGGCTCTCCGAGGGGACGCTGTGGGCACAAGCGGTCGAGCTGCTGGACGCGGGGGCGCTGCGCGCGGAGGTCAGCGGCTACCAGGAGCTCTACGAGCTGGTCCGGGGCGCCGTGGACGCTGCGCACCTCGAGGGCGCCGTCAAGCGTGAGATCATGGCGACCCCCGAGCGCTTCATCGAGCTGGACGCGGAGCTGCCCCTCGCCCTGCTCGACCTGAAGTACGCCGGGAAGAAGCTCCTCATCGTGACCAACTCCGAGTGGAGCTACACGCGCTTCGCGATGAGCTACGCGCTCGACCGCTACCTCCCCGCGGGGACCACCTGGCGCAGCTTGTTCGATCTCGTCATCGTGCAAGCGCGCAAGCCCTCCTTCTTCGAGGCTCGCGCGCCGCTCTTCGAGGTGGTCGATGACGGCGGCCTGCTGAGGCCGCAGTCCGGCCCCATGCGCCTCGGTGGCTGCTACCTCGGCGGCCACGCCGGGCTCGTGGAGCGAGACCTGGACATCGCGCCCGAGGACATCCTCTACCTCGGAGATCACATCTTCGCGGACGTGCACGTGTCCAAGACCACCAACCGCTGGCGAACGGCGCTGGTGCTGCGCCAGCTCGAAGAAGAGCTGGAGGCGCTCGAGGCCTTCGCCGCCACCGAGCAGCGACTGAGCGCGCTCATGGAGGAGAAGGAAGCGCTGGAGTGGCGCTTCTCCCAGCTACGGCTCGTCCTGCAGCGGCTGGAGGCAGGCTATGGGCCAGCGCCCGCGGCCTCACCCTCGCCCGCTGCTCTGCGACAAGCCATCCAGGCGCTCCGCGCAGCGCTGGTGCGCCTCGACGAACAGGTGGCCCCGCTGGCCCGCCAGGCGAGCGAGCTGTCGAGTGAGCGCTGGGGTCCCCTGCTGCGCGCCGGCAACGACAAGAGCCACCTCGCGCGGCAGATCGAGCGCCACGCGGACCTCTACACCTCGCGCGTCTCCAACCTGCTGCTGGAGACGCCCTTCGAGATCTTGCGCGCGCCGCGCAGCCCGCTCCCGCACGACCCCTGAGGCGCGCGCGGCCCGGGCCCCTGAGGCAGGGACCCGGGCCAGGGCCGCGCACCCGCGCCTAGTTGCACTGCGACTGGAAGGTCTCGCGGCAGCGATCTTCCTCGGTGCCGCCGGGGTTCTTGTCGTCGCAGTTGCACACGCCGTTGCAGTGCCAGCTGATGGTGCCCGTGCGGAAGAACTCGTCCTGCTGCTCGTAGGAGGGCGTGAGGTCTCGGACGCGGTCGTGCGGATCACAGCCGTCCTTCGGCGGCACGTTCTGCTCGGGCTCCGGCGCGAGCCCAAACTCGTACTCCACCATCGCGGACTCCGTGGTGAAGGGGCCCTGCCGCTCCTCCAGCCCGAACACCTTGCGGTGCACCTTGCCGTCGCTGGCCTGCATGTTCACGGCGCCGATGGCGCGCGCGAGCAGGTGCGCCGAGAAGGTGGTCACCTGATGGTCACCGATGGCCGGGTGCAAGATCACCCGGTGCGTCGCGCCGCCCGCGAGGGAGCCGTCCGTGAGGGAGGCCACGTAGCCGATGGGCTCGCTGCGGTCCCAGCCCTGCTGGATGAGCCCCAGCATCAGCTGGTTGTCGAGCCCGGAGGCATAGCTGGCCCCGAGCACCACGCCGTACGCGGGCCAGTCCTTGCTGCGGTTGAGCAGCAAGCTGTAGGGCCCGCCCGGCTCTCCCAGCAGGCCGCGGGTGACGTCCGTGCTGACCGCCATGTAGGTGGTCCCCATGATGCCACCCTGGCTGTCACCACGGTACGCGCGCAGGGTGGGGTCGATGGCGCTGCCCGCGAGCAACACGTTGCCGGAGCCATCCTGGATGCCATCCCGCGCGACGCGCCCCATCATCATGCGCATGGCCATGAGCTGGTTGACCATGCCCTGCACCTGCCGCTCGAAGAAGGTGGGGAAGAGCTGCGGCCGGGCTCCCAAGGCGTTGATGGCGAGCGACACGTCCGGGTTGGCGAAGCCGAACAGATCCGTGGAGAACGCGATGTAGCCATAGGTGCTGGCGATCCGCGCGAGGTAGCCGCCGCGGCCCTCGTTCATGCTGCCGAACAGGCCGTGGCCGTTCTGCAGCAAGCCGTGCTTCTTCGTAGGATCCGCCACGGAGTCCGGCACCAGGATGAGCACGTCCTGGTCCATGGTGGGCTCGTCCGGGTTGATCTTGGGCTTGCCCTGCTCGTCCAAGAGCAAGCGTGGCGCGCCCTTCTGCTCGAACAGCGCGTTGTCGTAAGAGCGCGCGTAGTAGCTCATGAAGTGCGGCACCTTCATGGTGACGACGATGCGCCGCAGGATGCCGGTGCTGGGGTTCTCCTCCACGCTCTTGACGGTGAACGCGGGGCCGTCCGCGCCGACGATGCCGAGGGCGGTGTCGCGCGCGGAGGTCATCCACCCGGTGGTGTTCTCCTTGGTGGCGGTGGTAAAATCCCAAGCGAGCTGGAGATCTTCCTTCGCGACGCCGGCCGCCTTCAGCTTGGCGAAGATGTCCTCGTAGAGCGCCCGCCGGCGCTTGACGCCGTAGTCCTTGGTGGGCAGCTTGTCGCGCAGCTCCTTGAACGCTGGTGAAGGCTCGATGGTGTAGCCGTCGCGGTGCTGCACGCCACGCCACGCCGCGATGTAGCGCGTGCCGAACTTCAGCACCTCCGCTGGCCGGATGATGATGCTGCGCTCGTCGTCCGTGTCGTCCGTGCCGTCGCGCTTGGCGGAGTAGTCGAGGTCCACCCAGTGCGGCACGCGGCGGCCGGTGTCCGCCTCGATGAGGACGGAGGGGTGATCTTCCTCGAGCGAGCGCTCGATGCTGTTCGGCGTCGCCATGCCGGTGCTGGTGGCGCCGGGCAGGTGCGCCAAGACGCCGCTGCCGACCGAGAAGCCGTCCTTGTCGTGGAAGATGCTCGGGTCCACCGGGCGGAGGCCCTGCGTCTTGGGCAAGGTGGTGGCGCCGAAGGTGAGCCGCTTGCCGCTCGGCAGCTTGCCGGTCGGATCGTCGTCCAGGTACACGTTGGACGGGAACGGGTAGCCGCACTGCGTGGGCGCGATGTTGTCGCAGTCCGAGGCGAGCAGCTTGAGGCCCTCGGTGGGGCCAGCGCCCGGAGGATCGAGCGGGGTGCCCGCGTCGCTGGAGTCATCCCCGCAGCCCATCAGCGGGAGCGCCGCCAGGCAGAGGACGGAGGAGAGCCAGGGGGCGGAGCGAAGCCATCGGTGCATCATCTCTTTGGACCTTTCCGGAGCAGCGCTCGGGCTCGACGCCCTGGGCCCGAGTCTCGGCGCCCGCTGCCAGCGCGGCTAGTTTATGGGCAAATTCCGCGACTATCCAGGCCTTCCAGGCCCTCACCCACGAAATCCGCCGTAGCCCCGAGCGCTCCTTGGGGGGCCGCGCCCTCTGACGCACCACGTCGGCATTGACGCGCCCCAGCGCTAGGTGGCATAGTGCGCGGCAATGACGTCCTCGCTGCGTACCTCTGCCGCTCGCGCCCGGGTTGGCGCAGTGGCTCGCGCAGGCAGCGTCGGCGTCCCTGTAGGCCTTCGCCTCGAGCTCCTTCGCTCGGGTGCGGCGGCCTAGCTACCGACCTCTGGTAGCCCACCTGGCCCCCGCATCCTCGTCGCAGAGAGGATCCGGGGGTTTCGCTGTTTGGAGCTTCATCGTGACGACCGCCTCCCCCTACCTCTCCCCCACGCCTCCCGCTGGCGCTGCCCCCTCGAGCGCCACCGAAACGCCCTCGGAGACCCTGACCGGCAGCGAGCTCATCTGGGCGACGCTCGCGCGGGAGGGCGTCGACACCGTCTTCGGCTACCCGGGCGGCGCCATCATGCCCACCTACGACATGCTGCCGAGGTACCCCAGCATCCGGCACATCCTGGTCCGGCACGAGCAGTGCGCGGCCCACATGGCCGATGGCTACGCCCGCGCTTCGGGGCGCGTCGGCGTCGCCATCGCGACCTCGGGGCCAGGGGCCACCAACCTCGTGACCGCCATCGCGACCGCGATGATGGATTCCATCCCCATGGTGTGCATCACGGGCCAGGTCCCCAGCGCGCTGCTCGGCTCGGACGCGTTTCAAGAGATCGACATCACGGGCATCACCCTCCCCATCACGAAGCACAATTACCTCGTCACCCGCGCGGAGGACATCGTGCCCACCCTGCGGGAGGCCTTCTACGTGGCGAGGAGCGGGCGCCCCGGCCCCGTGCTCGTGGACATCACCAAGGACGCCCAGCAGGCCCAGGCCACCGTCACCTGGAGCGACGCGCCGGTGCGCCTGCCGGGCTACCGCCCCGAGCGCGGCCCCCTGGTCAAGGAGCTGGAGCAGGCGCTCACGCTGCTCCAGCACGCCCAGCGCCCCCTCATCTTGGCGGGGCACGGCGTGGTGGAGTCCGCCGCCACCAGCGCGCTCCTGGAGTTCGTGCGGCGCACGGACATCCCGGTCGCCTGCACGCTCCTTGGCCTCGGGGGCTTCCCCGCGAGCCACGAGCACAACCTCGGCATGATGGGCATGCACGGCGAGGCCTGGGTCAATCAGGCCATCCAAGAGGCCGATCTGCTGGTGGCCGTCGGCATGCGCTTCGACGACCGCGTGACCGGCAACGTCAAGAACTACGCCAAGGGCGCCAAGAAGATCCACATCGAGCTCGACCCGGCCGAAATCAACAAGGTGGTGAAGGTGGACGTGGCGCTCGTGGGGGACGCTCGCGCCATCCTCTCGCAGCTCAACCCCCACGTCACCGAGACGCATCACCCGGCGTGGAGAGCGCGCATCGACCAGCTCAAGGGTGACGCGGCGGTGCGCGACATCAAGTCCCTCCCGGACTACGGCAAGCTGTACGCGCCGCACGTGATCCACGATCTGTGGCAGCTCACGGAGGGCAAAGCGCTCATCGTCACGGACGTGGGCCAGCACCAGATGTGGGAGGCGCAGTACTACAAGCACGATTACCCGCGGAAGCTCCTGACCTCTGGTGGGCTGGGCACCATGGGCTTCGCCCTGCCCGCCGCCATCGGCGCACGCTTCGCCTGCCCAGGCGAGGAGATCTGGGTGATCTGTGGCGACGGGGGCTTCCAGATGACGGCCGCGGAGCTCTCCACCTGCGCGCAAGAGAACATCAAGCTGAACATCGCCATCATCAACAACGGCTTTCTCGGCATGGTGCGGCAGTGGCAGCAGATGTTCTACGACCGCCGCTACGTGGCCACACCGATCAAGAGCCCGGATTTCGTCAAGCTCGCGGAGGCGCACGAGCTGCTCGGGCTGCGCGTCACGCGCCGCTCGGAGATCGCCGACGCGGTCGCGGCAGCCCGCGCCAGCGCCGTCACGACGCTCGTGGACTTCCGCGTGGACGCCGAGGACAGCGTGTACCCGATGGTGCCCGCGGGCGCGAACCTCGATGAGATGATCCGCAGGCCCTTACCCGAGCCTCCGCCCACCACCAGCAAGCCCGAGACGGGAGCCGGCCAATGACCAACACCCTACGACAGACCATCGTTGCCCAGCTCGAGGACAAGCCGGGCGTGCTCAACCGCGTCACCTCGCTCCTCCGCCGACGCAACTACAACATCATCTCCCTCAACGTGGGGCGCACCCATGAGCCGGGCATCAGCCGCATGACGCTCGTCCTCGAGGGCAGCGACGACGAAGCCGGGCGCATCACCGCCAACCTCTACAAGCTGGTCAACGTCCTCAGCGTGCAGAACCTCACCCACACGCAGAACGTCAGCCGAGATCTCTCGCTCATCAAGGTGCGCGCCACGGCGGCCACCCGCAGCGCCATCCTGGAGCTCGCCGAGGTGTTCCGCGCGCGCGTGGTCGATCTGGGCTCCGAGGCCCTCACCCTGGAGGTGACGGGCTCCCAGGAGAAGCTCGACGGGCTGCTGCCCATGCTGGAGCCCTTCGGGCTGCTCGAGATGGTGCAGACCGGCACCGTGGTGATGCGCCGCGGGCCGACCAGCCTCGTCAGTCAGACGCTTCGTCCGCTCGCCGCGGAGTGAGCCCCCTCAGCCACCCCCAGCCGTTCCCAAGGAGACACGATGCCTACCATCCGCTACGACCGTGACGCCGACCTCGCTCTCATCCGCGCCAAGAAGGTGGCCATCATCGGCTATGGGTCCCAGGGCCACGCGCACGCCCTGAACCTCAAGGACAGCGGCGTGGACGTGCGGGTCGGCCTGCCCGAAGGCAGCAAGAGCCGCGCGAAGGCCGAGGCCGCGGGCCTCCGCGTGGCGGGCGTGCGCGACGCCGCGGCCGAGGCGGACGTCGTGATGCTGCTCGCGCCGGACACGGCGCAGGCCAGCATCTACACGGAGCACCTCGCCCCCGCCCTCTCCCCGGGCAAGACGCTGATGTTCGCGCACGGCTTCAACATCCGCTTCGGTACCATCACCCCTAGCGCGGGCGTGGACGTCAGCATGGTGGCGCCGAAGGGGCCCGGGCACCGGGTGCGGGAGACCTACCTCGAGGGCGGCGGCGTGCCCGCGCTGCTGGCGGTCCACCAGGACGCCACTGGGCGCGCCGACGCCCTCGCCCTGGCGTACGCCGCCGGCATCGGCGCCGGGCGCGCGGGCGTGCTCAGCACCACCTTCGCGGAGGAGACCGAGACCGATCTCTTCGGGGAGCAAGCCGTGCTCTGCGGCGGCGCCAGTGAGCTGGTCAAGGCGGGCTTCCGCACCTTGGTGGAGGCCGGCTACCAGCCCGAGGTGGCGTACTTCGAGTGTCTGCACGAGCTGAAGCTCATCGTGGACCTGATGTACCGCGGCGGGCTCAACTACATGCGCTACAGCGTGAGCGACACCGCCGAGCAGGGGGACTACGTGAGCGGCCCGCGCGTCATCACGGACGCCACCCGCGCCGCGATGAAGCAGATCTTGAGTGAGATCCAGGACGGCACCTTCGCGCGCCAGTGGATCGCGGAGAACGCCGCCGGGCGCCCTCGGTTCAACGCGCGCAGGCGCGCGGAGCAGGAACAACAGCTCGAGCAGGTGGGCAGCCAGCTGCGCGCGATGATGCCCTTCGTCGATCCCGTCACCATCAAGCCCGGAGACTGAGCCTTCGGGCGAACCCAACACCATGAGCCAGCCGCACGACCGCTACGTTCGGATCTTCGACACCACGCTGCGCGACGGAGAGCAGTCGCCGGGCGCCACCCTCACCTCCGCGGAGAAGCTCGACGTCGCCAAGGCGCTGTCACGGCTGGGCGTGGACATCATCGAGGCGGGCTTCCCTGCCGCCTCCCCGGACGACCTCGCGGCGGTGCAGAGCATCGCCGCCGGCGTGGGGACGGAGCCCGTCCTCGGGCGCCCCTCGGCCGAGCCGCCCATCATCTGCGCGCTGGCCCGCGCCAGCGAAGGGGACCTCGACAAGGCGTGGGAGGCGGTGCGGCTCGCCGTGCGTCCGCGCCTGCACACCTTCCTCGCCACGTCTCCCATCCACCGCGAGCACAAGCTGAGGATGTCCCGTGAGGAGGTGCTCCGCCGCGCCGAGCGCATGGTGGCCTACGCGCGGCAGCTCACCCCGGACGTGGAGTTCAGCCCGGAGGACGCAGGCCGCACGGAGCCGGAGTTTCTGTACCAAGTCCTCGAGGCCGTCATCGCGGCGGGCGCGACGACCCTGAACATCCCGGACACCGTGGGCTACACCTTGCCCCACGAATTCGGCGCGCTCATCGAGGGCATCATGCAGCACGTCCGCGGCATCGAGGGGGTGACGGTCAGCGTGCACTGCCACGATGACCTCGGCCTCGCGACGGCCAACACCCTCGCGGGCCTGCGCGCCGGCGCGCGGCAGGCGGAGGTCACCATCAACGGCATCGGGGAGCGCGCCGGCAACACCGCGCTCGAAGAGGTGGTGATGGCGCTGCACGTCAGGCGCGCCTCCTTCGGGCTAGAGACGGGGATCGACACCACCGGCCTGGTGCGCACGAGCAAGCTCGTCAGCTCACGCACCGGCTTGGTGGTGCAGCCGAACAAAGCCATCGTCGGCGCCAACGCCTTCGCCCATGAGAGCGGCATCCACCAAGACGGGATGCTCAAGCACGAGCAGACCTACGAGATCATGCGCCCGGAGACGGTGGGCGCCGGGCGCACGCAGCTCGTGCTGGGCAAGCACAGCGGGCGCCACGCCTTCGCCGCGCGGCTGCGGGAGCTCGGCTTTCCGCTCGAAGGAGAGCCCCTCGAGTCCGCCTTCAGCCGCTTCAAGCTGCTGGCGGAGAAGAAGAAGTCCGTCACGGACGCGGACCTGACGGCGCTCGCCGCCACCGAGGGCGACGCCGGCGCGGCCGCCTTCGTCCTGGAAGATCTGCACGTCTCCTGCGGCACCGGTGGCCTACCCACCGCGAGCGTCCGGCTCCGCGGCCCCGACGGCACCGTCCACGTCCGCGCGTCGGTGGGCACGGGCCCCGTGGACGCGGTGTTCAAGGCCATCGACGAGGTCGTCGCGGCGCCGAGCGAGCTGGTGGAGTACAGCGTCACCGCGGTCACCGAGGGGATCGACGCGCTCGGCGAGTCGAGCGTGCGCGTGCGCGCCCGACAGGGAGATCCGCGGCTCAGCCCGCAGCACCTCGCCACGCGCCCCGCCCTCTTCCACGGACACGGGGCGGACACGGACATCATCGTGGCGAGCACCAAGGCCTACCTCGGGGCCCTCAACCGGCTGCTGGCGTCTCTCGCCCCCGCCGAGGCCCAGCCCGACGTGGGCTCGGAGGCGCGGGCGTGACGGCGCGGACGCTGTTTCGCAAGCTCTGGGAGGAGCACGTCGTCAGTGAAGCGCCTGGCGTCCCCGCCATGCTCTACGTCGATCTCCACCTGATCCACGAGGTGACCTCACCGCAAGCCTTCGCTGGGCTGCGCGCCCGCGGGCTGCGGGTGCGCTGCCCCGAGCGCACCATCGCCACGATGGATCACTCTACCCCCACCGTCCCCGGCGGGCTCGCCGTGGTGGACGCCGCCGGCCGGGCTCAGCTCGAGCGTCTGCGGGAAAACTGCGAAGCGTACGGGGTGCGCCTCTACCCGCTCGGGGCCCCGGAGAACGGCATCGTGCACGTGATGGCGCCGGAGCTGGGCCTCAGCCAGCCAGGGATGACCATCGTCTGCGGGGACAGCCACACCTCCACGCACGGCGCCTTCGGCGCGCTCGCGTTCGGCATCGGCACGAGCGAAGTGGAGCACGTGCTGGCGACGCAGTGCCTCTTGCAGCGCCCAGCCAAGACCTACGAGGTGCGCTTCGACGGCACGCCGCGACCCGGCGTCGGCCCCAAGGACTACATCTTGGCGCTGTGCGCCCGCATCGGCGTCAGCGGCGCCACCGGGCACGTCCTCGAGTACACGGGCAGCGCCATCCGCCAGCTCAGCATGGAGGGGCGCATGACCCTCTGTAACATGAGCATCGAGTGCGGCGCGCGCGCGGGCCTGGTGGCGCCGGACGACGCGACCTTCCAGTATCTCGCCGGGCGCCCCTTCGCGCCTCAGGGCGCGGCCTTCGACGCCGCCCTCCGCCGCTGGCGGCGGCTGCCCACGGACGAGGGAGCCAGCTTCGATCGACGACTCGAGCTCGACGTCTCGACCTTGGCGCCGATGCTCACCTGGGGGACGAACCCCGGGATGGGCGCCGCGGTGGACGCGCCGCTGCCTCGCCCGGAAGACCACCCCGCGGGCCCCGTGAGGGAGGCGCTCGAGAAGTCCCTCGAGTACATGGGCCTCACCCCGGGCGAGCCGCTGCTCGGCCGCCCCATCGACGTCGTCTTCATCGGCTCGTGCACCAACTCTCGCCTCGAAGACCTACGACAGGCGGCCTCGGTGATGCGCGGCCGCAAGGTGCCGCCCCAGGTGCGGGTGCTGGTGGTGCCGGGCTCTCAGCAGGTCAAGCGCCAGGCGGAGGCCGAGGGCCTGCACGAGCTCTTCCGCGCCGCCGGGGCGGAGTGGCGCGAGCCAGGCTGCTCGATGTGCATCGCGATGAACGGCGATGAATTGCTCCCCGGGCAGTACGCCGTCAGCACCAGCAACCGCAACTTCGAGGGGCGGCAGGGCAAGGGCGGGCGCACCTTCCTCGGCTCTCCTCTCACCGCCGCCGCCGCCGCCGTCACCGGCAGGGTGACGGACGTCCGCCAGCTGCTCTGAAGGGCCCCTCATGCAGAGACTCCAGCGAATCCGCTCCAAGGTCGCCCCGTTGCTCGTCGACAACGTGGACACCGATCAGATCATCCCGGCGCGCTTCCTCAAGGTGCTGGACAAACACGGCCTCGGGCAGCACTGCTTCGCGGACTGGCGCTATGACGCCGAGGGCCGGCCGCTCGCCTCCTTCGTGCTCAACCAAGCTCGGCACGCTGGCGCGCAGATCCTCCTGGTGGGCGACAATTTTGGCTGCGGCTCCTCGCGGGAGCACGCCCCGTGGGCGCTGCTCGGGGCGGGCTTTCGCGTCCTGCTCGGCACGAGCTTCGCGGACATCTTCAGGAACAACGCGCTCAAGAACGGCATTCTCCCGGTCACGCTGGACGCGGAGCTCCATGAGCGCCTCGCGGAGCGGCTGGCCCGACACCCCGAGCTCGAGCTGACGGTGGATCTGGAGCGCTGCCGGCTCGAGGTGCCGGACGAAGCGTCCATCCCCTTCTCGCTGGATGAGTTCGCGCGGCACTGCCTGCTCGAGGGCGTCGATGAGCTCGGGTACCTGCTGGCGCGCGCCCCGCTCATCGCGCAGTACGAGGCGGAGCGCGCCGCGCGGCTGGCCGCGGAGGGCACGCCGTGAAGGCGCGCGTCGTCGCCTTGCCGGGGGACGGCGTGGGGCCGGAGGTCGTGCGGAGCGCCCTGCGGGTGCTCGAGGCCGTGGCGGAGCGATCCGGCCATCGGCTCGAGCTCACCGAGGCGCTCATCGGCGGCGCGGCGCTCGACCGCGTCGGGGCGCCGCTCCCCGACGACACCCTGGCGGCCTGCCGTGACGCCGACGCGGTGCTGCTCGGCGCGGTGGGGGGCCCCCAGTGGGACGATCCGAGCGCTCGCCTACGGCCGGAGCAGGGGCTGCTCGGGCTCCGCAAGGAGCTCGGGCTGTACGCCAACCTGCGCCCCGTGAGCCTCTGGCCCTGCCTCGCGCAGGTCTCCCCACTCAAGGCGGAGCTGCTGCAGGGGGTCGACGTCCTGGTGGTCCGAGAGCTCACCGGTGGCCTCTATTTCGGGCCGCGGACGCTAGAGCGCACGCCCGAGGGCGAGCGCGCCACGGATCTGCTCGTGTACACGGAGCCGGAGATCGAGCGCGTCTTGCGGCTCGGCTTCGAGCTCGCCCAGAGGCGGCGCCACAAGCTCTGCTCCATCGACAAGGCCAACGTGCTGGAGACCTCCCGGCTCTGGCGGCGCACCGCGCAGCGCCTCGCCAGCGAGTACCCCGACGTGCAGCTCGAGCATCAGCTCGTGGACTCCGCCGCCATGCGGCTCGTGACGGCGCCCGCCAGCCTGGACGTGCTCGTCACCGAGAACATGTTCGGCGACATCCTCTCGGACGAGGCGAGCGTCCTCGCGGGCTCGCTGGGGCTCCTGCCGAGCGCCTCCCTCGGCGCCGGACGGCTGGGCCTCTACGAGCCCATCCACGGCTCGGCGCCCACGCTCGCCGGGCAAGATCTGGCCAACCCGCTCGGGACCATCCTCAGCGGGGCTCTGCTGCTCCGTCACAGCCTGGGCTGGGAGGCGGAGGCGCGCGGCATCGAGCTGGCGGTCGGGCGCTGCCTCAGCCAAGGGGCGCGCACGCGCGACCTCGGCGGGACGCTGGGGACGAGCGCCATGACCGACGCCGTCCTCGCCGCGCTCTGACTCGGTCGCCGCGCGGGCGGCTCGCCACCCGCCGTGTCCGCCGGTATCCTGCGGCGGGTGAGCACCGGCCTCCAAAGCCCCCTCCAGCTGGCTGCTGCCGGAGCCACCCACGTCGGGCTCCGGCGCCAGCACAACGAAGACAGCGTCCTCATCCGCGAAGATCTCGGGCTCTTCCTCGTGGCCGACGGCGCTGGAGGTCATCACGCCGGGGACGTCGCGAGCGCGCTCGCCGCGCGCTCCATCAGCAACTACGTCGGCGCCACGCGGCGCGCTACCTGGGACAAGCCGGAGCACGACGCCGCCGGGCTGGCCAGCGGCGCGCGGCAGCTCGCCGCCGCCGTCCTGAAGGCCAACCACGACGTCCTCGAGGTGTCGCGGAGCTCGACGCAACATCGCGGGATGGGCACCACCGTCGTCGCGGTCAGCCACTCCCCACGCTCGAGGCTGCTGCACGTGGTGCACGCCGGCGACAGCCGCTGCTATCGGCTCCGCGCGGGCAGGCTGGAGCAGCTCACGCTCGATCATTGCGTGATCAACGACGTCCTCGCCCAGAAGCCCGACCTGAGCGACGAGGTCCTCGCCAAGCTGCCGCGCCACGCGGTCACGCGCGCGCTCGGGATGACCGAGGCGCTGCGCCTGTCCGTGCGCTCCTACGAGCTCGCGGCGGAAGATCGCTACCTGCTCTGCTCCGATGGGCTCAGCGGGCCCGTCCCTGCGTCCCAGCTCGAGCGGCTGCTGGTCGAGCAGCCGGAGCGCGAGGCCTGCGTCAGGGCGCTCACGCTCGCGGCGCTGGAGGCGGGCGGGCCAGACAACATCACCGCGCTCGTCCTCGACGTCCTGGGCCAGCCGCCCACCGCCTCGGAGCGCTCGCTCCCCACGCTCCGTGACGACTACGAGGAGCCGGAGCTGCTGCTGCTCGGGATCGAGGAGCTGGAGCTGGAGGAGCTGCTGCGGCGTAGCCCGCTCGCGACGCTCCCAGGCCTCGGGGAGGGAGACGACTCCCCATGAGCTCACCGCCCTCCCCCCACCTCGGGCCACGCCTGCACGCCACGCTCCCGGGCACGGGCGGGCAGATCGGCCCGCAGCTCACGGACTTCGAGGTGGAGGAGCTTCCGGCCTACCTGCCCAGCGGTGAGGGAGAGCACCTCTACGTCTTCGTCGAGAAGCGCGGCGTCGCCGCCGGGGATCTGCTGCGGATCGTCGCGCGCGCCGCGGGCGTCCCCGAGCGGGACGTGGGGAGCGCCGGCATGAAGGACAAACACGGCGTGACGCGCCAGTGGCTCTCGCTGCCGCGCGGGGCGCGCCCCCCGCAGGACTGGGCGCTGCCGCCGGAGCTCAGCGTGCTGCAGAGCTCACGCCACGGAAACAAGCTCCGCACGGGGCACCTGCGTGGTAACCGCTTCCGGGTGCGCCTCACCGGGGTCCCGGCAGAGGGGGTCGCGGCGGCGCAGCGCCTCGTCGAGGCCCTCCGCACCACGGGCTTCGCCAACTATTTTGGCGCGCAGCGCTTCGGCCGCGGCGCGGAGAACCTGGCGCGCGCGATCGACTGGCTCGAGCGCGGGATGCCGCCGCTCGGACCCCGCACCCGCTTTTTCCGCAAGCTCTACCCGAGCGTGCTGCAGGCAGAGGTCTTCAACCGCTACGCCACGCGCCGCCTGGCGCTCGATCCCACGCGGCTGCTGAGCGGCGAGGTGGTGCGCCTGGAGGGCGCCGGCTCGAGCTTCGTGGTCGAGGACGCCGCGCGTGAGCAGCCCCGGCTCGACGCGAGAGATCTCCACCTCACCGGGCCGATGCCAGGGCCACGCATGAAGGCGGCCCAGGGCGCGGCGCTCGAGCTGGAGCGCGCCGTCCTCGCCGAGCTCGCGCTGAGCGACGCGGTGCTCGAGGCCCTCTACTCCCTCGTCGACGGGACGCGCCGGGATCTGCTGGTGCGCCCCGTGGAGCTGGAGGTCCAGCCCAGCGGGGCCGGCCTCGAGGTGCGGTTCTGTCTGCCTCCCGGCGCCTACGCGACGCAGCTCATCGCCGAGCTCACGGGCAGCCTGCCGGAGCGAGAGCTGAGAGACTAGCCCTCTTGCCCCTCCGGGCCCGCGGGCGGTGGCTTGAACAGCGCGCTCTTGCCGATGCGCAAGAGCTCTCGCGTGAGCCGCTCCTTCGGGGCGCCCTCACGGGCGCGCTTGGGCATCAGCGAGCCGAAGGCGTCCGTGAAGGCGACCCCGCAGATGAACAGGCTGATGGCCTGGAAGAGGTACGCCTCCGGGTCCACGTCCTCTTGCAGGTTGCCGCGCGCCTGCCCGCTGCGCAGGTAGTGCGCCAGCTTGACGACGACGGGGCTGACGTTGCGGGCCAAGCGCTCGCGCATGTCCGCGGGTCGGTCGAGCGCCTCGCGGATGATGAGCCGCGCCCGGTCCGGATCTCTTGCGAAGAACCCGACGAGCTCCTTGGTCACGCCCGTGAACTGATCTTCCCCGGTGGTGGCTAGCAAGATGGCCGGGAGCGTCTCGTTCCAGCGCGCCAGCACGTCGTCCAAGACCGCCTGGCGGAGCTCCTCCTTCGAGGAGAAGTGGTAGAGCAGCGAGGGCTTCCTCAGGCCCACCGCGTCCGCCAGATCTTGCAGGCTGACCCCGTCGAAGCCATGCGCGGCGAACAGCCGCGTGGCCGCCGCGAGGATCTCTCCGCGCGCATCGGCCGCGCGTCCGCTCTGGTTCGATGGCATCGACGACCCGACCTCGGGCGCTGTCTACCGCTTGGTAGGTAAGCCGGCAAGCCCGCGCGTCAGGTCGAGCCGCGCTCGGGCTTTTCCGGCTCCGGCCGCTCCATCTGGACCCCCAGCCGCTCGGCCCGGCGCGACTCCGCCGCGCGCTTGTGTTCGTAGCGGCGCCGGCTCTGCTCGGTGATCTGCCCCACGCTGATGACGTGGTCCGGCTGAAAGCGCTCGTCCGGGAGGTCCCCCGTCGGCCGACGCTCGTGCTTGCCGGCGAGCGTCTCCGCGCAGCGCCGCTCGAAGTCCTCTCGCCACTGCTCGAGGCTCCGCGCGGCGTAGGAGCTGTCGTCCCCATCGTGGAGGATCTGCTCCACGATGGCGTCCCGCGACACGAACACCGGCGAGAGCTCGGCAGGATCGTAGCCGTTGCCGCGGTCGAAGAGCCCGCCGCAGATGGTCCGCAGCGAGCAGTGCTCACAGCTCGGCGCGTAGATGTGCTCCCAGTCCGTCTGCCGCACGGTCTGCTTCTGATCCAAGAAGTGGACGATGCGCTCCTCACCCTTGACGATCTTGCGCGTCTCGGTGCTCGCCCAGGCAAAATCCGTCATGTAGCAGAGCGGCACCTTCTCGACGCGGAACGTGCGCCCGGTCCGCTGCAGCAGGGTGAGCGCGCGGTGCAACGACACCTCGAAGTCACGCAGCCTGGGGGTAAACTGGGCCTGGTTGACCTCCGCGCGCCCCATGCTCGGGTCCAGGTTGTTCCACACGAAGTGCCGCACCTGCGGGTGGTGCCGCAGCAGGTACCGGACGTTCTCGTCGAGATGATCGGCGTTGAGCCGGTTGATGACGCAGTTGACGTTGAGCTCGATGCCGAACTCATGGGCGTTGTCGAGCGCCTGGAAGGCCTTCTCCAAGGTGCCCGCCACCCCTCGCAGTTGCTCCTCCACCTCGGGGCGCACCGAGTAGATGGAGACGTGCGCGAGCATCAAGCCCGCGTCGGCGAGCTGCTTGGCAAACTCGCGATCGGCGAGCCGAGTCCCGTTGGTGATGAGCCGGACGTGGAGCCCACGGTCCCGCGCGTAGCGCGTGATGCGCGGCAGCTCCGTGTGCAGGGTGGGCTCCCCCCCCGTGAGGATGACCCCGAAGTAGCCTCGCTCGACGAAGTCGTCGACGAGGACCTGCATGCTCTCGAAGGTGTGCTCGTACGGGGTCGTGGGGTTCGAGCAGAAGCCACAAAAGTGGTTGCAGTGACGGACGACCTGGATGTAGCCGATGTTGGCCAAGGCGCCCGCAGGCTACCACGCGCCAGGGTCACCGACCGGGGCTCCAGGCCGCTGGTGCTGCACTCCTGCGCAGGTCCAGGCGGGCGCTACTCGCGAATTGTTGGTCCGCTGGGTCGAGGCGTGTCACACCGGGGGGTGCCCCGGATGAACGCTGGCCGCCCCACGCCCCTCACCCGAGCCTCGCTGCTGGCGGCGCTGTCGCTCTTGGGCGGCTCCGGGTGCGTGAGCGCCGCTCGCGACGCAGCGGCCAGCGTCGCCTCACCTCGGCTCGCGCTGCGCGCGGTCGCGCCGCTCGAGGCCGCCGCCCCGGTCGCAGAGCCGGGCGCGTCCTCGAGCGCGCGCCCCGCCGAGGAGCTCGCCACAGCAGAGGACGAGGAGCTGCCCCTCGAGCCGACCTTCCCCATCGACGTCGCCCCCTCCACCGTGCTCCCCGAGCTCGCGGAGCGCGCGCACGCCGACGACGGCGCAGAGGAGGCGGAGGAGGCGGGGGCAGCTGGGCCCGATCCCGAGCTCGCCCCGGAGGAGCTCCCCCCCGGGGTGAAGCCGGCGTCCATCGCCCACCCGTCCCTTCCTCCCGCCACGGCCAGCGACTCCATCCCGGACGGCGCGGGGTGTCTGAAGCGACTCGACGCCTTGGGCCTCGACTACCGACGCCTCGACGAGCTCCGAGGCGTGACGACCCCCGTCGCCGTCAGTGGACCCATCGGAGGGCTCACCTGGGTGTCCTCACCCGGCGCTCCGCTGCGCGCCGACTGTCGCTTGGTGGTGGCGCTCGCCGGCCTGGGCGAGGCGCTGCGCGGCCTGGGGGTGGAGAGCGTGCGCTACTCCGGGGCTTACTCGTATCGCATGAGCCGCGTCGGCCGGCTGAGCCTCCACTCCTTCGGGCTCGCGGTGGACGTGCATGGCTTCATCGTGCGCGGCCGCTGGCTGTCGGTCACCCAAGATTTCGCGCGTGGGCTCGACAGCGACTGCCTCGCTGGCGCGCCGGTGCTCAACGCCATCGCGTGCGCGCTGCGGCGCTCCGGCGGCTTCCGGGAGATGCTCACCCCGGACTACAACGCCGATCATCATGACCACTTCCACCTTGGCGTGATGCCGCTCAGAGACGGCAAGCCGCTGACGTTCGCGCAGCTGCCTCGCGTCCCCCAGCGACCGGCGCTCAGCGCCGCCGTCCGAGCCAAGGAGGCGCACCCCCAGGGCGCCCGCGAGCCCACGCCGCCCAGCCCCGTAGCCCAGCCCCACGCCATCGCGCCCACCCGGCCCAAGCCCACCGCGAGCGCGCCCTCCAAGCCCGCCCCAGCCACCGAGACCAAGGGACCGGCGGGCGCTCCGCCCCAGCCCACCGCCACCTCTCGGCCCGCGACCGCCGCGGTGACCCAGCCCAAGGGACCGGCCGGCACCTCCTCCAAAGCCAAGCGCGCTGCAGCACCTCCGCGTGCACCGATGACGCCGCCCGCCCAGCCGGCGACGGCCGACGCTCCCGCGAAGGCGAGCCCTCCCGCGCCGCCCACCCAGCCGGCGACGGCCGACGCTCCCGCGAAGGCGAGCTCTCCCGCCCCGCCCCAGCGCGCGTCCGCGTCGCCAGCGCGCAAGCAGAGAGCGCAAGCCACGAAGCCCAACGCACCGAGCCCCCCCCCGGCCGATGCGCCCCCCGCCCAGGCGACCAAGGCAGCGGCTCCCGCCCAGGCGACCAAGGCAGCGGCTCCCGCCCAGGCGACCAAGGCAGCGGCTCCCGCCCAGGCGACCAAGGCAGCGGCTCCCGCCCAGGCCGCCGACACGTCGCCCCCCAAGGCGACCAAAGCAGCACCCCCCAAGGCGACCAAGACCGCCCCTCCCACCAAGGGCCCTACGTCCAAGACCGCCGCTCGTCGCTCGCCGCCGAGCAAGCCCAGCGCCCGTGAGCGGCGAGCCTCGACGAAGCGGTCGAGCGCCCGCTGAGGCGCGCGCCGGCTGAGGCGCGCGCCCGCCTCGACTCAACGCGTGGGCAGGGCGTAGCTTCGACACACGAGCTGCGCGGTGAAGCTGGCGCGTAGATAAAAACCACGAGGGAGCGCTAGGTAGCTCACCCCGTCGCCGTCGAGCGCGCGGCGGCGCGACCAGGAGCCCGCCGCCTTGGGGCGCACCTGGAGCGCTCGCCCGAGGCGCCCGTGGAGCAGCTCGGCGCCGCCACGCGCGATGAGCCCGGCGAGCTCCTCCCAATCGGCGCGCAGCACCGCCTCCTCCTCCGAGCTCGGGCTCCACAGCAGCGGCGCCCCAAGCCTCCGCGCGGGCACCGGGATCTCCCGGCTCCCCTCGACGGGGATCCAGAGCACCCGCGCGAGCTTTCGCCGGAGCCAGCAGTCCTCGTAGCTGAAGCGATCCATCGCGCTCAGATCGATGGTGCACACGAAGGTGGACTCCACCGGGCGCCCCGAGGGCCCCACCGGCAGTGTCTTCAGCTCCACGCCCAGCGCGGGGAAGTCCGGCTCCGCCCGCGAGCTGGCCGCAGCGCCGAGCAGCTGCTCCACTAGGTGCCCCGTGAAGCCCTTGGCGCGACGCAAATCGGCCGGGGCGCGCTGCCCGAGCTGCGCGGCCAGCTCGCCCAAGGTCGCGCCCGCGAGCCCCTGCGCCCGCGTGTAGAGCTCTTGCTCACTGCCCGGCGGCTCGAGCGCGGCCATCGGCGCTGGACCCTAGCCGCGCCCTGGCGTGCCCGCCAGCACCGGCGCGGCACACCCCGCGCTGCGGGAGCTCCGGTGAGCGCGCGCGGCCAGCAGTTTCTCCAGGCCGGACCGACGATGCTACGGTGTCGGCCGTGCGCTACTCTCACGGGCTCGCGGCCTTGACGCTGACGGTCGCCGTCGGCTGCTCCGAGCGCTCGGGCTCCACCGAGCTGCCCTTGGAGCGCTCCGAGGGCGCGACCGCACCTGCCCCGACCGCCGCGGCCACCGCCCCCACGCTGGACGCTGCCTCCACGGCGTCGGCGCCGGAGATCGCGCCGCCACGCGCGCCGCGGCGCGCCCCCCACGGCTACGTCTACGCGCGCACCCGCTTCGTGTGGATCCGTCCGCAGCCCGGCGAGGGGAGCGGCTGGATCGGCTACTTGTGGACGGGCGGCGCGGCGCCGCTGAAGACGGGCTCGCCCCTCGGCGCGCCGGGCTGCGCGAAGAGCTGGTACGAGCTCGAGCCGCGCGGCTTCGTCTGCGTGGACGACGTGAAGGCGACGCTCGACGAGCGGGACCCAGTGCTCGCACGCCTCGCGCCCTACACCCCTCGGCTGGGCTCGGCCTGGCCGCACCACTATGGGGAGTCCCGCGGGGTGGAGCGCTACGCCGCGCTGCCCAGCCCCGAGGAGCAGCGGCGCCGCGAGTGGGATCTCCCCCAGCAGCAGGAGCGCCTCACCCAGGCCGCCCAAGGCAAGACGCCGCCCCTGCTCGAGGGCGTGGACCTGACGCCCGCCCCTGAGCAGCCCATCGAGCTCGGGGCGCTCCCGCCCGTCATCTCGGAGCCGCGCACCCGCCTGCTCCCGCTCTCCACCGTCGCGTGGTCCGCGGAGACCCGCGTCGGTGAGCGCTCCTTCTTGCTCAGCGCGGACATGATGTGGGTGCCCAAGGACCGCGTGGCGCCTTATCCCAAGATCACCTTCAAGGGCGTGCGGCTCGGCGGCGAGGAGCAGCTCCCGCTCGCGTTCTTCCGCAGCGAGGGCCGCCCCAAGTACCGGCGAGAGGGCGAGGCCTTCATCACCACGGGCGACGCCTTCGCGCGCTTGAGCCACGTGGGGCTCACCGGGCAGGCCGTCGGGGAGGGCAAGGCGCGCTACCTCGAGACCCGAGAGCCGGGCGTCTGGGTGCTCGCCGCCGACGCCGTGGTCCCGACGCCACGCCCCACCACGCCCTGGGGTGCGCCCGTCGGGGAGGCGGACACCACCGGCAAGGCGCCGCCGGGCCGCGCCACCTGGACGGAGACGAGCGTCTGGCAGGGGTGGCTCATCGCCTATGAGGGGACGCGGCCCGTGTACGTCACGCTGGTGAGCCCGGGGCGCGGCGGCACGCCGGAGCGCGGCAAGCCTGCCATCGACACGGCCTCCACGCCGGTAGGAGTGTTCAAGATCACGGGCAAGTTTGCCACCGCTACCATGGTGGCGCCCGGCGACTTCATCCACTCCGACGTGCCCTGGACGCAGAACTTCAGCGGACCGCACGCGCTGCACGGCGCGTACTGGCACGACAACTGGGGCAACCGCATGAGCGCCGGCTGCGTGAACGTCTCCCCGGAGGACGGCAAGTGGCTGTATGAGTTCACCGAGCCCACGGTCCCCGAGGGCTGGCACGGCCTGCGCTGGCAGCCGGAGCTCGAGCCCGCCACCACCTTCGTGGTGCACGAGTGAGCCGCTCCGTCGCGCGGCCGCGGCGCTCAGGGCAGGCGCAGCTCCGCCCGTAGCCGCGCGAGCTCCTGCTCGAAGCCCCCGGACAGGATGGGGAACCGAAAGCCGCTCTTCGCGTCCACGCTCGGCTCTCCCACGTAGAAGGCCGGAGGCTCACGCTCGCGCTTCCACTGGCTCTGCGCCCAGCGCTGGAAGAAGCGCTCCACCCAGAGGTAGCGAGCGTCGACGGCATCGCTCGCGCGCCAGGCCTCCAGCGCGCGGTAGGCCTCGCGCGGCCCCCCCTGCTCCTCCACCAACACCCGCTCCATGACGTTGAGCGCCGGGTAGGGCATGAGGTCCGCTTCGTCCGTCTGGTGAAAGCGGGGCGGCCGCAGCTCGGCCGTGGGCGCCTGCCGATTGACCTTGGCCAGCGCGGGCAGCGCCCCGAGCCCAGCCGGCCCCTTCGTCTCCAGCCAGTGGAGCCAGCGTCGCACCGTGACTTTGTCCAGGCCCCCGATGGGCGCCAGCACCCCGGAGGTGTCGCCGTCCAGGGTGGCGTAGCCGACCGCGGCCTCCGAGCGATTGCCCGTGTTGAGCAGCAGCCCCGCGAGCGCGTTCGCGAGCAGCCAAGCGCCGGGTGAGCGCGCCCGCGCCTGCACGTTCTGCAAGGCGAGGTCGTCGGTGTCCCACTCGAGCGCTCGCCCGAGCGCGGCGGACGCCAGCTCGACATACTGCGTGACCAGCGGCTGGAGGGGCAGCTCGCGGTGCGTCGCCCCGAGCGCCGCCGCTAGCTCGCTGGCCGCTTGGCGCGTGACCGCGCTGCTGTTGTCCGTAGGCTGATAGACGGTGTGGAGCAGCGTCGCCAGCAGCCCCTCCACCGTGGTCGCCCGCAGGTCGAGCCCTGGGTGACCCAAGCGCTCGACGACTCTCGCGAGCCCGAGCTGCTCCACCGCGAAGCGCACGCTCAACGCCGCGAGCGACGCCACCATCGCGGAGTCCGCGCCGCCGCTCAGCGACACCACGAAGGCGCGCGCGCCCACCTTGCGCAGGTAGTCGAACAGCCCGAGCGCGAGCGCGCGCGTGAGCTCCTCTTCCAGCGCCTCGGCGCCCTCCCAGGCCGGAGGGGTGGGCGACGTCGGCGGCTCGTCGCGCGGCGGCGCGCCGACCTCACGCGGCGCGCGGCTCGGCGCGCCCGACCGCTCGACATGGGCTGACGTGGGCGCGGCCTCGCGCGGCACGGCGCCGTAGGCGAGCGCCCAGTCCCGGTAGCCGAACCGCTCCGTCGCGCCAAGCAGCGCGCCGCGTTCCATCACCAGCGCGGCCCCGTCGTAGAGCAGCGTCCCCGCCTCGTTGCCCAGCAGGTTGGCGGAGGCCACGGCCACGCCGAGCTGCGCGGAGCGCGCGAGCAAGCGCTGGTACCGCAGCGCGTAGCGGCCCGGTGAGAACGGCAGGGCGCAGGGGTTGAGCAGCAGCCGCGCGGGAGGGGCCTCCGGCGCGGCGGAGGGCAGCTCCAGCGCCTCCCCGAGCACGAGCCCCACGCCGAGCTCGCCCCAAGCGCAGACGACGTCACCGAGCGGCACGTCACCGCCCAGCAGCCGCACCTCGCCCCGTGCTCCCCGTGGCCACGCCCGAAACCAGCGCGCCTCACTCACCGCGCCGCCCATGGCGAGCTCGTGCTTGGGCACCACCCCCACGAGCCGGCCGTCCACCAGCAGCGCCGCAGCGTCGTAGAGCGCGCCGTCGTGTCGCACCGGCAGCCCCACCGCCACCACCAGGCCCTGCGCGGCCGCGGCCACCACCGCCAGGCTCTCCTCCGCCTGGCGCCAGGTCGCCGGCAGCAGCCAGGCGTCCTGACAGCCATGGCCGCTGAGGCACAGCTCCGGCAGGCACAGGACGGAGGCCCCCGCGTCTCGCGCGGCCCGCAGCGCGCCGAGCACGTGCTCCAGGTTGCGCTCCCAGGCGAGCGGCGTCTGGTTCAAGCAGGCGGCGGCGACCAGGTGGTGCGACATGAGCGTGCCCGGCCCCCTGCCTATCACCGCGGGCGCCCGAAGAGAAACCACCGCGGGCGCCGCCAGCAGGGCCCGAGCTTCGGGGGGGATGCGCTCCCGCGGGCGCTCGTACTAGGGTGCCGCTACCCCTCTTCGTTGGAGTCCGCAGCATGTCCCGGCGTTATCCCAGCGTCTCCCCCAACATCCTCGACGCCATCGGGGACACCCCCCTGCTCGAGGTCGACGGGGTGTTCGTCAAGTGTGAGTTTCTCAACCCCTCGGGCTCCATCAAGGCCCGCATCGCGCACTACATCATCGAGCGCGCGGAGCAGACGGGGCAGCTCGAGCCCGGGGACACCATCGTGGAGGCCACGAGCGGCAACACCGGCAACGCCTTCGCGCTGGTGGCCGCGGTGAAGGGCTACCGCATGCTCGTGGTCATGCCGGAGGGGCTCTCGAGCGAGCGCGTCGCCATCTCTCGCGCCTACGGCGCGGAGGTGCTCTTCTGCGGCACCTTCCACGTCAACGACGCGCTCGAGCGCGCTCGGGAGCTCGGACGGCAGCCGGGCTTCTTCTTCCCGGGGCAGTTCGAGTCTCAATGGAACATCGACGAAAACCGCGAGCTGCTCGGGCCGGAGATCTTGGCGCAGCTCCCCGAGGGGCGCGTGCCGGACGCGTTCATCCACGGCGTCGGGACCGGCGGCACGCTCATCGGCGTGGGTCAGGCGTTTCGGCGGGTCAACCCGGCCGTGCGCCTGTTCGCCATGGAGCCCTCGGAGTCGCGCACCATCTTGTGCGGCGAGGTGGCGCTCCACCAAATCGAGGGCATCTCCGACGGCTTCGTGCCGGGGATCTTCGCGGACAACCGCCAGCTCGTGGATGACACCCTCAGCGTCTCGAGCGCGGACGCCGTCGCGGAGATGCGCAAGCTCGCTCGCTCCCATGGCCTGTTCTGCGGCCCCAGCTCCGGCGCGCACCTGCTCGCCGCGCGCCGCGCACGGGAAAAGCACCCGGAGCTGAAGACGGTGGTCACCATCTTGGACGACAAGGGGGAGAAGTACCTGCATGATTTCTTCATGCCCCAGGCGCCCCAGCGGGACGTCCCTTTCCACTGAGCCATGCTGCTGCTCGACGCCCTCAGCCCCGCGCCGCGTGCGCTCAGGATGTACCTCCTGGAGAAGGGGCTCTCTTTGCCCACCCGGCAGGTGGACGTCTTCTCCGGAGAGAACCGCCAGCCAGCGTACCTGAGCCATCACCCGGCGGGGCAGACCCCTGCGCTGCTCTTGGAGGACGGCACGGCGCTGGCGGAGTCCATCGCCATCATGGAGTATCTGGAGGAGCTACACCCAGCGCCGCCCCTCATCGGTAGCACCCCCGTGGAGCGGGCGCTCACGCGCCAGTGGCAGCGCCGCGTGGAGCTCAACGTCACCGAGAACCTCCACAACGCCTACCACTACGCGGAGGGCCTCGCGCGCTTCACGGGGCGCATTCCGGTCGAGCCGGAGGCCGCCCCCGGGCTCAAGCGCGTGGCGCAGGACCGCCTCGCCTGGCTGGATCCCATGCTGGCGGGGCGCGCCTGGCTCGCGGGGGAGCGCTTCACGGTGGCGGACCTCTGGCTCTACGTCTGGCTGGATTTCGCGCGCAGCGTGGGTCAGCCCTTCGACGAGGGCTTACCTCACCTCGGGCCGTGGTTTCAGCGCGTCGCCGCGCGCCCCTCGGCGGAAGCAAGCCTACACCCTGGCGTCAAGCCAGGTGGAGTGCGAGGCTGAAGCGCGCCGCACGCCCGCAGGACGTGGCCCCGCCCCTCGACGGCCGCGGGCCAGCCGGAGTACCGTCCCAGGGATGAGCGACCCTTACTCCCCCATCAACGGCATCTCCCTCGAGCGCTACGCAGAGCTGGGCGCGGAGGTCGCGGACTGCGGGATGGACCGCGACGCCCAGGCCAAGGTCGTCGAGGCGCTCGGCGTGTCCCGCGCCGACTGGGAGGCCGCCAGCGCCGGCTGGACGGCGCGGATGCAAGACCTCGCGCTCATGGGGCAGGTGGCGACCCGCTACATGCCGCTCTACCAGGCAGCGCTCGCCAAGAAGAAGGGCAGCGTGGACGTCAGCTACGAGGACTGGGTGGCCCTCAACGCGGCGGTGCAGGCCTACGGGCTGCAGCGCGCCTTGGACACCTACGGCATCGACATGGCCGCCTGGACCATGGTGGCCAGCACCTGGAACGGCCGCATGAGCCAGAACATGATGGCCTACCAGCAATTTCACCCCACCGCGGCGGCGGAGGCCCAGAAGCTGCGCGGGGGCGCGCCGCACCGACCCGTCACCTTCCTGCGCACGGCGGGCGGCGGCGCCGTGGCCGCGGCGGCCCAACCTCAGACGCCGGAGGCCGCCGCTCAGCAGTACCAGAACCAAATGCTGGGCGCGCAGGTGCAGGCCAACGTGGCGCAGGTCATGGCGCAAGCCAACGCGCAGGCCGCGGCCGCCTACGGCAACGCCGCGCAGAACATGGGCATGCTCGGGCGCGGCGTGATGGGCATGATGGGCATGGGCGCCATCGCCAAGGGCATCGGCCCCGGCATGGTGGTGAGGGTCGCGTGGTCCGACGGCAACCAGTACCCGGGCAACGTGGTCCAAGTGGCCAACGGCCAAGTGCTCGTCGCGTTCCAGAACGGCCAGCAGCAGTGGGTGCCGGAGAGCGCGGTCTCGCGTCAATGACCGGCTTCTCGGGCAAGTGCGAGACCTGCGGCGCGAGCCTCTCGCCCCAGGACTACACGCTCCCCGCCTGCCGCTACTGCGGCGCGGCCTACCGTCACCACCTGGACGCTGCCGCCAAGGCCGCCGAGGTGAACGCCGTGATGGGGGGCTTCATGGCGCGGCTCCCGCAGGTGGGCGGGCCGCCGGGTGGCGCCCCTGGCGCCCCGGTCGTGGTCGTCCCAGGGATGCAGCCCATCGTCCACGCCTCCAGTCAGTACCTCCCCAGCGGCCCTCCGCTCGGCGCCAGCCCTCCCATGGCGGGAGGGCCGATGGGCGGCGCCCCGCTCGGCGCGCCACCCGGCTGGACGGGCGGGCTCCAAGGCCCAGCCTTGGGCTCGTCCCGCAGCCTGAGGTGGCTCTGGCTGATCATCGCGCTCAGCGTCCTGGTGCCCCTGCTCATCGCGGGCGGCATCACCGCGCTGCTGCTGCTGCAGGGCTGAGCGGCGAGCCCCAGCGGCGTCACCGGCATCGCGGCCGCGGCGCCTCCGCTGCTAGACTGGCGAGCATGCGCGCGCTCTCGGCCCTCGGTGCTCTCGTCGTCCTCAGCGCGCTGCTCGCTGGCTGCGGCGATGGCGAGGCCTCGGCGCCCGCCCACGACCCCAGCCTGGAGGCGGGCGACGCGCGCCTGAGCTTCGACCGAGCGGCGCAGCGGCTCACGCTGACGCAGCGTGGACAGCCGCTGCTCACGCTGCCCGTCGGCGCGTTCCAGCTCGGGCGCGTCAGCCAGCTCGAGGACTCGCGGTACTACGATCCGGTCGGCTTGGCGCAAGGCGCTCCCCTCGCGGTGCCGGACGGCTTCGCTTGGCTCGCCGCCGAGCGCGCGGAGGTGGAGCACGAGAGCGCGACGGAGCTGCGGCTGACCCTGGCGTTCGGCGCGGGCCTGCGCGCCACGCTGCGCGCCACCTCGAGCGATGAGCAGCGCTTTCTGCTGGAGTGGCTGCCGGTCGTGGGAGACGCGCCCGTGGCCTACCTGCGCGTCGCGCCGCAGGTCACCGAGGCCGAGGCCTTCTATGGCCTGGGGGAGTACTTCGACACCGTCAATCACCGCGGCAAGCTGCGCCCCATGCAGATGGGCCTCGAGGGCACCACCGAGAGCGGCCTCAACAACGCCCACGTGCCCGTCCCCTTCCTGCTCAGCAGCAAGGGCTGGGGGCTGTTCGTGGAGAACCCCTACCCCGGCGCCTTCGACGTCGCCCGCACGGACGCCACCGAGGTCGCCGCCCTCTACGGCACGGGGAGCGCGTCCAGCGCCGGCCTGCGCCTACACCTGTTCGCCGAAGACCGGCCGCTGGATCTCACGCGCCACTACTACGCCGTCACCGGGCAGCCGCGCCTGCCGGCGCGCTGGGCGCTCGGGCCTCTGGTGTGGCGCAACGAGAACCAAGATCAGGCGGAGGTCGAGCGTGATCTAGAGACGATGCGCGCGCTGGATTTGCCCACCAACGGGCTCTGGATCGACCGCCCCTACGCCTCCGGGGTCAACACCTTCGACTTCAACCCCGCACAGTTCCCAGATCCGGACGCCATGATCGCCAAGGCGCACGCGCTCGGCTTTCGGATGGCGCTCTGGCACACCCCCTACCTCGACGAGAAGGACCCGGCCACGGCCGCGCTGCTGGCGGAGGCGCGGAGCAAGGGCTACTACCCGCCCACCCAGGGGCTCACGGCCTCGAACAAGTGGGGCACGCCCCTCGATTTCACCAACCCCGAGGCCTACGCGTGGTGGCAGGCGCTCATCCGCCGCTACACCAACCGCGGCATCGAGGGCTTCAAGCTCGACTACGCCGAGGACATCGCGCCCGGTCTGCTCGGCGCGCGCAACGTGTGGATCTTCTCCGACGGCTCGGACGAGCGCACCATGCACCGCGGCTACACGCTGCTCTACCACCAGATCTACGACGAGACGCTGCCGGAGGAGGGCGGGCTGCTGCTGTGTCGCGCCGGCAAGTACGGCGACCAAGTACACAACAGCGTCATCTGGCCAGGAGATCTGGACGCCGGGCTCTGGCGGCACGGCGAGCGGGTCCCGAAGGACGGCGGCGGCAGCTTCGTCGCCGTGGGCGGCTTGCACGCGTCCATCGTCGCGGGGCTCACCCTCGGGCCCTCCGGCTTCCCGTTCTACGGCGCGGACACCGGCGGCTACCGCCACTCTCCCCCCAGCAAGGAGACCTTCCGGCGCTGGTTCGAGCAGACGGCGCTCAGCACCGTGATGCAGATCGGCACCGGGACGAGCGACGTCGCCTGGGAGTTCGGCGACGCGGAGCTGCTCGACTCCTACCGGCAGTACACGCGCCTGCACCTGCGCCTCTTCCCGTACGAGTGGACCTACGCCCAGCAACTCCGCGTCACGGGGCGGCCGCTGCAGCGCTCGCTCGGGCTGGCGTACCCGGAGCTGGGTGAGCACCCGGACGACGTCTACCTGTTCGGCGATGAGCTGCTCGTCGCGCCCGTCACCGAGGCGGGAGCCACCGCGCGGGAGCTGCCCTTGCCCCCCGGCCAGTGGCGCTCCTTCTGGACGGCGGAGCTGTTCGAAGGCGGCCGCCACATCACCTGCCCGGCGCCGCTCGGGACGCTGCCGCTCTTTCAGCGCGTGGGGAGCATCGTCCCGCTGCTCCGCCCCACCATCGACACGCTCTCGCCCACCACGCGCCCCGCGGAGGTGGACTCCTTCGCCACCACGCCTGGCGTGCTCCACCCGCGCGTCGCGCTCGGCCCTGCCTCCAGCTTCACGCTCTACGACGGCACGCGGCTCAGCCAAGCGGGCGGCGCCCCAGCCTCCTTGGGCTACACGCCGGGCGGAGAGTACCGCTTCGGCGCGGAGTTCGAGGTGGTGGGCGTCGCAGCGCCGCCCGCCGGCGTGCACGCCAACGAGGTGCCGCTCCCCCGGCGCGCCACGCTCACGGAGCTCCGCGCCGCCGAGCGCGGCTGGGCGCACGAGGGCAGCACGCTGTACGTCAAGGTGCCCCCGGGGGAGCAACGCGTGACGATCGACGGATGAGCGCGCCGCGAGAGGTCTGCTACGCGTGCCTGAAGCCGCGCGTGGTCTGCGTGTGCGCCACGCTCCCGCGGGTGCGGCACCGCACGGAGGTGCTCGTCTTGCAGCACCCGAAGGAGCGCTTCCACCCGCTCGGCACGGTGCGGCTGCTGGAGCGCGCGCTCGAGCGCGTGCAGGTGCAGACGGCGTGGCAGCTCAGCCTGCCGGAGCCACGGCTCCCCTTCACCCTCGGGGCGCACGCGGCCGTGCTCTACCCGGCGCGCGGGGCTCGCCCCCTGGAGACGCTGCCGCCAGAGCAGCGCCCGGAGCAGCTCATCGTGCTCGACGGCACCTGGCACCACGCCAAGACGCTCTACCGAGACTACCGGCAGCTCCACGCCCTGCCCCACCTCGGCTTCTCACCGCCCGAGCCCAGCCGCTACCGCATCCGCAGAGAGCCCGCCGAGCACTGCGTCTCCACCGTGGAGGCGGTGATCCACGCGCTCGGACTGCTGGAGCCCGAGGCGACGGAGCTCGGGGCGCTCGGGCGCGCCTTCGACGCGATGATCGACGCGCAGCTCCGCTACATCGACGCTGGCGCGGGCCAGCGCCGCGGGCTCGCCAAGCAGCGCCCGAGCGCGGTGCGGCGGCTGCCGCACGGGCTCGTGGAGCGCTGGAGCGAGCTCGTCGTCGTCCACGCGGAGCTCTGGGGCGAGGCGCCGGGAGGCCGGCAGGTGCTGCAGCTCGTGGCGGAGCGCCCCAGCAGCGGCGAGCGCTTCCAAGGCTTCGCGGCGCCCAGCGCGCCCCTGAGCGCGCTCCAGCTCGCGCTGCTCGAGCTCGACGCGGAGCAGCTCCACGGCAGCGCCGAGGCCTTGCGGGAGCGCTTCGGCGACTTCGTGGCGGGCGGCGTCGTGAGCGCCTGGCACGAGCACGTCGCGCGCGCGGTGACGGGCCCGCTCGGGCGAGGGGGCTTCGCGCTGAAGGGCGTCTACCGGCGCCGACGGCCAGGCGCCACCGGACGGCTCGAGGAGGCGCTGGCGGCCGAGGCGCTCGAGCTTCGCCCCAACGGTCTGGCGGGACGCGCCGCGCGGCGCCTCGCGGCCGCCGTGAGCGTGGCGCGCTGGCTGCGCCGAGACGCCGGCGTGGCGCCGGGCTGAGGCGCGCGGGATCCCCAGCGCGCGGCGCTCGGGTTAGGCTTGGGCCATGCCCATCCGCACCGCCGAGGACTACATCGCCAGCCTACGCGGGCGCAAGCTGCGCGTGTACCTCATGGGAGAGCTCGTGGAGGAGCCGGTGGACCACCCCATCATCCGCCCGTCCATCAACGCCGTCGCGGAGACCTACCGCATCGCCGAGCAAGCGCCGGCGCTCGGTGAGGCGCACAGCCCCCTCACGGGCGGCGCCGTCAATCGCTTCCTGCACGTGACCGGCAGCGTGGAGGACGTGGTGCAACAGAGCCGCCTGCAGCGTGAGCTCGGGCGGCGCACGGGCACCTGCTTCCAGCGCTGCGTGGGCATGGACGCCCTCAACGCGCTCTACTCCGTCACCTTCGACCTCGACGCAGCGCACGGCACGGGCTTCCACGCGCGCCTCAAGGACTTCATCGGCCACCTCCAGCGCGAGAACCTGGTGCTCGGCGGGGCCATGACGGACGCGAAGGGCGACCGCAGCAAATCCCCGAGCCAGCAGCCCGATCCCGACGCCTTCCTGCGCGTGGTGGAGCGGCGCCCCGAGGGGCTCGTGCTGCGCGGCGCCAAGCTGCACCAGACGGGCTGCGTCAACTCTCACTGGCTGCTGCTGATGCCCACCCAGCGGCTCGAGGCCGCCGACGCGGACTACGCCGTGGTCGCCGCCGTCCCGGTGGACGCGCCGGGCATCACGTACCTCTACGGGCGGCAGAGCTGCGACACCCGCGCGCTCGAGCCCGGCGAGGGAGACGTGGGCAACACCCTGTACGGCGGACAGGAGGCGATGATCGTCTTCGAGGACGTGCTGGTGCCCTTCAGCCACGTGTTCATGGATGGTCAGTGGGAGTTCGCCGCCAGCCTGGTCGAGCGCTTCACGGGCTATCACCGCCGCAGCTACGTGTGCAAGGCGGGCGTGGGAGACGTGCTCATCGGCGCCGCGGCCACGCTGGCCGACTACCACGGCGTCCCGAGGGCCTCGCACATCCGAGACAAGCTGGTGGAGATGGCGCACCTCAACGAGACCCTCTACGGCGCCGGCATCGCCTCCTCACACGAGTCGACCGCCACCGCCGCCGGCAACTACCAGTGCGACGACACGCTCGCGAACGTGTGCAAGCACAACGTCACGCGCTTCCCCTTCGAACTCGCGCGGCTCGCGCAGGATCTCGCCGGCGGGCTCGTGGGCACGCTCCCCTCCGCCCAGGACTTCGAAGGCGAGGTGACGGGGCCGCTGCTCCAGAAATACCTCAAGGCGCGCGACGGCGTCAGCGTGGAGGCCAGGCGCCGCATGCTGCGCCTGGTCGAGAACCTCACCCTCGGGCGCAACGCCGTCGGCTACCTCACGGAGTCCCTGCACGGCGCCGGCTCCCCGCAGGCCCAGCGCGTGCAGCTCCAGCGCAGCATGAAGCTCGAAGAGAAGCAGGCCGCCGCCAAGCGCCTCGCGGGCATCACGGAGGAGCTCGAGCGCGAGCCCTCCCGCTAGAGCCCGGGCGCCTCGGCTCGGAGCCTCGCGCCAGCCGGTGACCCGATGACGAGACAGCAGGCTGGAGCGGCGCGGAGGCGACAGGGCGCCGCGCCCAGCGTGCCCTCGCGACCGCCTGCCGGAGCGTCACCAGGAGCGCACGCGCCCACTCCAGCGCGGGCCTCTCACACCAGCCTGTACGTTACGTTCGCTGCGGCAACCTGGCCTGCATCGGCGCCGACCAGCCCGCTCTGAGGTCCGCAAAGTTCGCGCCTGACGCTCACCCACGTCCACGGCGTGCGGTGGCGCCGAGCCAACCGCGCGCAAAGTTCGCGGCGATGCTTGACTCGTCGCCTCGCGACTCCATGAGGAGCACCGGAGGTGTCCATGGTGAAGGCGGTTCGAAGGATGGTCCTGGTCATCGCGGCTGGCTTGTCGCTGACGGCGTGCAGCGGGGAGGGAGAGAGCTCGGGCTCTACGGTCGAGACGATGCCCATCACGGGGACGCTCACGATGAACGGCTGCGTCCTACCGCCGGAGTCGCTCCGGCTCCACGCCTTCCCCATGGTCGCCGGCTCGGAGCCGCTCAGCCCCGAGGCGCCCGGCTCGGCGCCGAGCATCACCGCCACCCTGACGGCGACCAAGGACGCCCCCCATCGACTGAAGTACACCTTCCAGCAAGCGCTCCCCGGACAGATCTACAAGCTCCGCGTGGAGCTGGCACCCGACGCCTGCGGCGGCAAGGTGTTCTGGACGGCGCCGTACGGTGGCTGGGTCGCCGCCGGCGCCCAGGACACGGAGCTGAGCGGTCACGCCGCGCGCACCAGCCTCGAGGTGCTCCGCGAAGGAGAGGGAGAGGAGCAGTGGGTCGGGGCCGACGCGCTGGATTTCACCGATCCCAGCGCGGCGCTGCGCCGCATTCGCTGGAGGTCCACGATTGAGGGCGTCACCGGCGGGCAGCTCCAGATCTCCACCGAGCCCTTCCCTACCCCCACCTCCGGTGGCGCTACGGACTCTTGCGCGGAGCCCGCGGAGGGCATCATCCTGCGCCGACCCGTCCCCGTGCGCGGCCCCGGGTGGACGGAGCCGGACGCCATCGACTTCACCTCGCTCTTGGGGCCGGACCAGCGCCCTCGCTTCAAGCCCGGAGCGTACGAGCTCATCCAGCGCGGCGCGCCGCTCTACGCCCGCATCGTCCCGGAGACGGCGGAGGGCCTCGCGTGTGATCCCGCGCGCTACGGCATCCACGGCTGGGTCCTGCTCTCGAAGCTCATCGAGCGCGCCCCGGTGCAGCTGCCCCCCGGCGGCATCGTCCGGCCCGATCCTAGGCTCATCGCGCCCGTTTGGAGCCGCTACACCCCGCCGTCACGTCCCTACATGCTCCACCCGGACCCGCTGCTCCGGGAGTATGGCTTTCGCGCCGTGGTCGATCACAAGCTCCCGAGCGAGGACTGCTGGCAGTCCTTGAAGGCTGGGCAGTTCCCTGGCCCCAACCACCCGCTCCTCTCCGATCCGCTCGGGTGCTACCTCATCACCGCCAAGTGGTTCAACCCTGGAGTCACCGTCCCCGCGGGCTACTGGTTTTACTTCCGAGAGCTCCAGGAGCACACGAGCTGGTTCGAGGACGTCGTCGAGGCCTTCACTGACGTGATCACGGGCTTGGTCGACGTGATCGGTGAGGCGGTCAACTACGCGGCCAAGGTGGTGGAGACCGTCAAGAAGGCCGTCGCTACCGTCATCGTGAAGGTCATCAGCGCCATCCCCATCCTCGCGCAGGCGTGTGACGGACTCGGGCAGATCACCGGCAGTAGCTGCGAGGGGCTCGTGACCCAAGGGCTGAACATCGGCCTGGTCGCCATGGGCTTGCCCCCCTCCTTGCCCAACTGGGAAGAGCTCAAGGAGCAAGGCATCCAGTATCTTGCGGCGCAGATCGCCAGCCAGATGTCGCCACTCCCGGCGTCGATGACTCAAGATGTCCTCGAGCAGACGGCGCACTCCGCGCTCGATGAGATGGGACGCCAGCGCGCCAGCATCACGGAGGCGTCGTTCGGATGGGCCTTGCTGGACTCCGGCATGGAGCTGGGGTCACTGACGCTCAGGCTCAAGAAATCCCAGCCGGCGCCCCTGGCCGACACCCAACAGCTCTGGGTCTATAGCGAGGGCCTGTTCCCGAACGTCGTCGTCGGCGTGCCGAAGGTCTTCCCCCCCTCGGGGGAGCTCACGATCCCCATCTCGCTCCCCATCAGCTACGAGGGCCTCGTCCGACCACACTGTCGGCGCGCGCTCGGCAAGCCCTGGCAGTGCCAGCCCGACGCCTCGCTGAAGGTGTCCAAGTGCGAAGTCCAGCTCTCCCCTAGCCAGTGGCAGGCGCTCCCCTGCGGGCGGCTCGTCCATCTGTACTTCCGAGAGCAGTGGTTCGACAAACTCCGAGCCACGCGCTGCTTCAAGCTCGGGGCCATCTCGTTCCTCGGCGGGCAAGGCTCACCGGCGCCGGCGTTCCCGGACCCGCCCTATCACACCGACGCCACCTTGCTCCTCGGCTCCCTCGCGGCGAGCTGGGACGGCGAGTCCCACGTGGACTACGGGTGCCGCTGAGTGAGGTTCTCCAGCGCCCCTCAGCGCTGCTCGAGGAAATCGCTCGAGGGCCGTTGACGCCGCGGCGAGCTGGCGCTCCAGTTGACCCATGGTGGATAACCCTCGGCTGACCTACGTTAGTGCCTTGATGCTGAGCGCTGCGGCGCTCCTGGCCTGCAAGAAGCAGGAGGAGGCGCCGGCCAACCCGGCGGCGAGCCCCGACACGCCGGCGGCGCCCGGGACGGCTGCGGCCCCGAGAGCCGCTTCGGGAGCAGCCACGCTCCCAGGAAGCTACAAGATCGTCTCTGCCTCCAACCCTGGGGGCGGGGGCGGCTACACGGGGACGGTCACCATCGCCAAGCAGGGAGAGCTCTACTCTGTGGGCTGGAACCTCCCGAACAACCCACCCTACAAGGGCGTCGGGCTCGTGAGCGGTGATCTGCTCGGGGTAGGCTGGGGGCTCGGCTCCGCCTACGGCGTCGCGGTGTACACCGTCGCCGGAGGGACGCTCACCGGCAAGTGGGCCACCTCCGCCACCAAGGAGAAGGCCGGGACGGAGACGCTCACCGGGCCCGAGGGCTTGAACGGCACCTACAAGATCACGGCCGCGAAGGGCCCGGATGGCGGGGCCGCCTACACCGGCACCGCCACCATCAAGCCCACCGGCGCCGTGTACTCCGTCACCTGGAACCTCGCCGCGGACAGCTACTCGGGCGTCGGCATCTTGGAGGGCAACGTGTTCTCGGTCGGCTGGGGGGTCGCGGGCGCCGGCGCGGGCGCGGTGGCCTATCGCCTGGGGGACAAGCTCGACGGCAAGTGGGCTCAGCCTCAAGGCACGCAGATCGGCACCGAGGTGCTGAGCAAGGCGGAGTAGCGACGCGCTCGGGCTCCCCTCACCGCAGCGTCTCGGCGCGGTAGCGCTGGAGCCAGCCGTCCTCGAGGCTCACGAAGCCCCCGTCTGGCGCGGCACCCAAGGTGGCCGTGCTGCGGTCGCTTCGCGTCCGCAGCGACACCGCCCGCAGCGCACCAGCCTCCCACCGCACGAAACCTCCCTCCACGGAGACGAGCACGCTGCCATCGGCTAGGCGCGTGGCGTGACTGGCGAAGACGTCCTCCCCCATGAGCCGCGGTCCAAAATCAGCCCCGGCGCCGCTCGCCCCGACGTACAGGCGAAAGCCGCTCGACGTCCGCGGCGCGTCCACGATGAAGCGCTCTTGCCCGAGCGCGACGAACCCGCGGAGGGGCAACCAACGCTCGGCTTGCAGCTCGAAGCGCTGGGTGTCGAGCGCTCTGACCACCGCGAAGCTACCGTCTGGCGCTACCCGCACGAGCTCCGCGGTGTCGAAGGTGACGGCCCAGAGCTGTCCCTGCGGGTCGACCGATACGGCGCCCAGCCGGCGGTCAGCCTCCCGAGCGGGCAGCGGACCAACGAGGTTCTGTGCCGAGAGCGCCGGGCCTCGCAGGTGAAACAGGGCGCCCGTGAGCGTCAGGTACACGCCCCCCTCCAGATCCGCGGCGAGCCCACCCAGCTTGGCGCGGCGCACCCGTGCGCCCACGTCGAGCTTGGCGCTCACGTTCCCCTCCGGTCCGACGAGCAGCAGCCGCCCCGTCTCGTCGGCGATCACGGTGACTCCGGCGCTCGTCACCACGACCTGTGACAGCCACGCGAACTCTGGCGTCACGGGGTTGAGGTGCAACGCCCATTGCGCCTGGGACTCACGCCGGGCTCGCGTGGTTTGGTAGACCACCCAATCGCCGAGGAGCCCGAGGAAAACCATCGCGCACAGCGCCGCCGCGAGCTTGAGCGCCACGCCGACCCCCACCCTGAACTCGCTCGCTGCGACGCGCAGGGTCCCCGGCAACGGCGCCGACGTGGGGATCTCCTCCACCCGCTCGATCCGCGACTGCGCCCGACAGTGAGGGCAGACGGCGAAGCGGTCGCGCCTCGTGATGGAGAGCGGACCGCCGCACGAGGGACACTCGACCTGAACCTTCCGTGCCATGTCCTCGCCCCATGCTCCTTCGTCACCAGCGCCCGCGGGTGTTGTCCCAGTAGCCGAGCTCCCCGAGCGAGGTCACCAGGACCAGCCCTCCCGCCGGGGTGACGGCGAGCGCCTCCACCCCTACCCAACCTCGCCGCTCACGCCAGCCTTCGAAGCGCTTGGGCCCCGGGAGGGGCTCGAAGCTCGGACCCCAGCGGAGCAGCTCCGACGAATCCCCCGACCGGCCCACGACGGCGCTGCCGTCCGCCAGCGGCGCGACGCCCTGATAGTGCCCGGCCCCGCCCGGCGCATGGTGACGCAAGACGCGCCCCTCGGCGCTGAGCACATAGACGGCCGGCTCGCTCGCCGGGACCACCCAGAGCTGGCCTCGCGCGTCCACCGCGAGCCCACGGCACCCGGTGTGTCGCAGGCTCGTGCGGGGGAGCGGCTCGGCGGTGCGCGCCGCCACGCGCTCAGCGCCGGGCGTGAGGCGCACCAGGTCGTCTCGGCTGGTCACGGCCCACACGACGCCGCCCTCGCCGGCTGCCAGGCACGCCAGGGTCTCCTCCGGCAGCAGCCCCTCGGGGTGCACGCGCCCCCGCACGCGGCGCTCGCGCGGGGCGACGCTGTAGAGCGACCGCTGCCACGCGACCAGCAGCGTGTCGGGGCCGCTCGCCGCCAGCGCCAGCGGCGCCTCGGCGCTCCGTGGCGTCGTCGCTGGCGCCTCCTCCGGGGGGAGGGCGATGCTGCCTAGCCAGGCGCGCCCCGCGTCGACGCCGCAGAGCCGCCGTGGGTGGTCACAGCCGACCCAGAGGCTCCCGTCGGCCATGAGCGCGCCCCCTTCGAGCGACAGGAGGTCAAGGCCGCTGACCCGCTCGCCCGCGGCCTGAGCCAGCGCCGCCAGGTCGACCTCATGATCCGCGTCGGTCTGCTTGGAGCGCCACTCGAGCGTGACCGGGACGCCCACGACGAGGGTGATCCCCAGCAATCCCCCCAGCAACACCGTGAGAATGCGCGTGTTGCTCGGCTCGGGCTTGGCGTTGACGGCCTGCCCCGGCACCACGTTGCGATGAGCGCAATAATGACACGTCAGGCTCGTCGCCTGGACGTCGAGCGCTTCCAGCGCCGCGCCACAGTGAGCGCAGCGAAAGACGATGACGCGGAGCATCTCCCCGGCGAGCGTAGGGGCGCCGACCACCGGCTTCAAGTCGGCGGGGCTCACGTGCGCCGCCCGCCTCCGCCGGCGCGGCCGCGCGCGCGCTCGCGCCACCCGGCTAGCGCGTGAGCTCCAGCCTCAGCGTGTGCGTGCCCACGAGCTGCTCGTGCCGCACGCGCGCGCCCTCCAGCGGCTCACCGTCGAGGAGGACACGCGTCAGCACGAGCCCACGCTCCGGCTGGCGCGAGGTCTCGATGGTCAGCGCACCGCTCGGGCGGCGCAGCACCGTGCGTCGCTGCCGCGGGATGCCCACGATGTACTCGTCCGTCCCGACGATGGGGTAGAGCCCCACCGAGGCGAACAGCAGCCAGGCGCTCATGGTGCCGCCGTCGTCGTTGCCGGGGATGCCGTCGATGCCGTCCGTGTAGAGCTCGGTGACGGCCCAGTCCACCCAGCGGTAGCTCTCCTCCGGCCGCCCCCAGGCCGCGAACAGCCACGGCGCGGTGATGTCGGGCTCGTTGCTGGGCCAGTAGTGATTGCGGACGCCGAGCACGGGCGACTCCGCCTCGCTGTCGAGGAAGAACCGCCGGAGCCGCTCGAGCGCCGCCGCCTCGCCGCCGAGCAGCGCCGCGAGCCCTGCAGGATCGTGCGGCACCATCCAGAGGTAGTGCCAAGCGTTGCCCTCCACGTAGGCGCTGTCCTGCCGCTCCGGCGTGGAGAAGGGCACCCACGAGCCGTCGGCGTTGCGGCCGATGAAAAAACCCGTGCTCGCGTCGTACACTCGAGCGTAGCCGCGGCCGCGCCGAGCGAGCTGCTCGGCGTCCGCCGCCTCCCCGAGGCGCGCCGCCCAGCGCCCGAGCGCCGCGTCCGCCACGGCGTACTCCTGCGTCTTGGCGACGGAGCCCTTGCTCACGTCGGCCGGCACGTAGCCGTGCTGGAGATAAGCGTCGAGGTCCCCGCCGCGGCCGCCCACCGGGCCCGGTGAGGGACCGAAGGCGGCCACGCGCGCCAGCGCGTAGGCCTCCCGCTCGCTCTCGAAGGAGACGCCCTTGAGCGCGCTCTCCGCGAGCACGACCTCCCCGGGCGAGCCGATCATGGTGTGGGAGTCGCCGTAGGCGATGGCCCACACCGGCACGGCGCCGCCCTCGCGCGCCAAGTCTACCATGGAGCGCGCGAAGTCCGTGGCGCGCGGGTGCTCCATCAGCAAGAGCCAGGGGTGGAGCGTGCGGTAGGTGTCCCACAACGAGAAATCACTGTAGCGGGGCGCCGTGCTCTGCCCCACGCTCTCGTCCACGCGGCGAAAGCGGCCGTCCACGTCGCTGTAGAGCGTAGGCATCAGCAGCGCGTGGTAGAGCGCCGTGGCCATCACGCGACGATCGTAGTCGCTGGGGCCATGCAGCCCGAGCGCGGACAGCTCCACGCGCCACCGCTCCTCCGCGGCGCTCTGCATCGCCTCGAAGCCCACGCCGCTGACCTCTGCCGCGAAGTTCTTGCCGGCGCCCTCGTCGTCCACGAAGCTGACGGCGACGCGCAGGGTGGCCTCCCGCGTGCCGGGAGGCAGCTCCACGTAGCCGCCGAAGGCCTCCACCTCACCCTCGGTGCTCTGCCCGGCGCTGACCCCCGGCTGGAGCCCGGTCTGGTCGTAGAGGCCCCACGCGCGCGGCGCCACGTCGAGCTGCCCGCGCACGTGCAGCGCGTAGCCCCCACAGCGCCCGCTCATGGGCCCGAGGTGGCGCACGCGACCGCTGAACCCGCCGCTCGGCTCGAGCGCGAGCGAGGCCTCCGTGACGCGCCCCTCCAGCCGGTGCGCGAGGTGGTAGCCGAGCTTGGGCGCCGGACCCTCCGGGAACCTGAAGCGGAAGATGCCGGCGCGCTCGCTGGAGGTGAGCTCCACGCGCACCCCACTGGCGAGCGTGACGGCGTAGTAGCCGGGGCGGGCCACCTCGCTCGCTTTGTCGAAGCCGATCATCCGGCCCTCCTCCACGCGCTCCGCGTCCGTCATGGGCCCCAGGCCTGGCAGGATGCCGAAGGTGCCGTAGTCCGGCACCCCGGTGCCGTGGAAGTGCACGAGCGAGAAGCCCCGCAGCAGGCTGTCCTTCGCGTAGTAGCCGGCGCAGTGGTAGAAGCCCGCCGCGCCCGCGCGGCTGCGCGTGTCCGGGCCGGGGTGGATCATGGCGAAGGGCACCGCGGGGCCGGGGTAAGCCGAGCCCACACCGAAGCCGTCGCCGCCGGTGCCGATCATCGGATCCACCGCGGACAGCAGCTCCGCCGCCTCCGGGAGGGGCGGCTCGCGATCCGTCGCGGGGGGCTCACCGTCACCGCAGCCAAGGAGCGAGGCTGAAGCTCCTAGCAGAGCCAGCGTACAGACGGTGGACGAGAGGCGAGCGCGCATCTCCCTGAGCCTAGCGCGAAACGCGCCGCTACTGTCCCTCGCGCTCGTTCACCTTCATGCTCACCGTCTCCCCGGCGATGGCCGCGCCGGACTCGAGGCACAGCATCCTGACGCGCCCGGTGGCGGCGGGCTTACCGTCCTCGCTGGTGATCGTACACTCCCACACCTGCACCCTCCGGCCCGTCATGACGGGGGTGGCGCGCGCCAGCAGCTTGCCTTGTCGCACGGCGTGCAAAAAGGAGGTGGAGTTCTCCAGCCCTACCGCCGTTTGCCCCCGCGGCAGCGCCACCAGCGCCGCCCCGGTGGAGCACAAGGTCTCGATGACGCCGGCGTACACGCCGCCGTGGACGATGCCGTAAGGCTGGTGGTGCTGTGGCCCAATCACCACCTCCGCCGTCACCTCTTGCGCCGTGGCGCGCAAAAACCGGAGGTTCATGGCCTGGTTCCAGCCCATGCTCCAGCCGTTGAGCTCTTCCGCGAAGTCTTGCATAGCGGCGCTTCCTTGAGCCTCCCTGCCGAGGACGCAAGCCCCGAGCGCCCCACCCGGCGCCCGAGCACCCTACGCGGGGACCGCGCTCAGCGCTTCGGCGGGAGCAGCCCCCCGCCACCCGACGGCCCCTGCTGCACCCCGCGACGCAGCACGATGCCCTGCCCCGCCGCGCGCCCCGCGTAGTACGCGCTGCTGCGTCGGGGACCAGCGCTGCGCGCGGTCACTACGGTGGGGTGGCGACGGTGCACGTAGTCCTCCAGCCCGGGATCCCCCACCCACACCAGCCCGGCCTCGCGCGAGCGCTCGCGCTCCTCGGCGAGCCGCGCGCGAAAGCCCATCATCACCCCGGCCTCGAAGGTGCGGCGGTCACGGTTTCCCGTCAGCCCGCACTCGCGCTGGTAGCTCCTCCACAGGTGGGACGCGGTGTGGTTGAGGAACGCGAAGACGTACTCGGCCAGCTCCAAGTTCGCGGGGGTGCCGGAGACCTCGAGCGCCCGGCCGTGCCGCGCCGTGAGGACGTCGTAGGCGCACACCCAGATGGGGCTGACGAAGAAGTGCTCCGCCAGGATCCCGGCCAAGATCTTCTGGCTCTGCTCCACGCGCCCGCTCACCTTCCCGAGCTGTCGAAAGCCGTAGCTGGCCTCGGCCTGGCCGTGCGCGCGCTCGAGGTTGTACTTGAGGATGAGGCGCTGCGCCGCGCTCGCGGCGGCCTCCGCCTCGTGCTGGGGTGCTCGCTCCGCCAGCGCCAGGAGCTTGCTCACCCGCTCGAGCAGGCGCTCCTCGTCCGCGCTGGCGCGGCTGCGCGGGACGCCCGCCGCGCGAGCGTCGATGCCGCGCTCGCGGCACACCCTCTGGAAGACGGGGCCGTGCGCCGACTCCGACCGACACCCGAGCGCCTCGTCCACGTACTGGTGCGCCATCTCGTGCCGCAGCACCTCACAGGCCACGCTCCAGGGCTGCTCGAGGAAGAGCCGGCGGGACAGCTCGAGGCTGCGGGTCTCGCCATGCCAGGCGCCCCAGGTGGCCGTGGTGTCCGTCAGCTCGAGCACCGGCGGGCGCAGCGCTCCGCTGAAATGGAGCGCTGCGTAGTGCCGCCAGGTGGCCGACAGCGCCTCGAGGAGCCTGGCCTCGGCCACCGGATCGAGCCGCGCAGCGGCGGTGCGGGAGGTCATGGGCGAGCTATAGCTCGCCTGGTCCTCGGCGGCTCGTGAAACGCCGGGGCGCTGGGCGGTGGGCCCCCTACGGCAGCTCCACCGCTCACGCTCGCGCGGCCCGCCTTGTCAGCGCGAGCGCCGGTGGCATGATGCCGCGCCTCATGTCCAAGGATGATTTCGCGTCGCTGATGGAGGCCTCCATGTCTAGCGGGCAGAGCCGCGCTCGGCGACGCCTCAGCCCCGGGGAGGCCGTGGAGGGCACGGTCATCCAGCTCGCCGCCGACAGCGTCTTCCTGGACGTGGGGACCACCGGCGACGCGCGCATCGACCGCGCCGAGCTGAGCGACGCCAAGGGCACGCTGCGGGTCGCGGTGGGAGACCGCGTGCGCGCGCTGGTCAAGAGCGTCCAGGGCGGCACCGTGGAGCTGACCATCGCGCTCGGGCGCGGTGGCGTCGGCCTGGACGTGAGCCAGCTCCAGCTCGCTCAGGAGTCCGGCACCCCCGTGGAGGGCAAGGTGACGAAGGTGGTCAAGGCGGGCCTCGAGGTGGAGCTGGGCGGGGTGCGCGCCTTCTGCCCTGCCTCGCAGATCGAGCTCGGCTTTCAGGCGGATTTGTCCCAGTTCGAGGGGCAGAACCTGCATTTCAAGGTGATGGAGGTGCGGGAGGGTGGGCGCTCGGTCGTGGTGTCTCGGCGCGCGCTGCTCGAGCAAGAGCGCAGGGAGCGCGAGCGGACGCTGCTCGAGCAGCTCAGCGTGGGCGGCGAGGCGGACGGCATCGTGGCGTCCGTCCAAAAGCATGGAGCGATCGTGGATTTGGGCGGGGTCGAGGGCTACGTCCACGTCTCGGAGCTCGCCCACGGCCACGTGGAGCGCGTCGAAGACGTCCTGAAGCCCGGGGAGAGCGTGCGCGTGCGCGTGCTCGCCATCGAGCCCCACGCCAAGGGCACTCGCCTCCGCCTCTCCATCAAGGCGCTCACCACCCCGGAGCCCAAGGCCGTCCCGGAGCGCGACGAGGTGCTGCAAGGCACGGTCAGCCGCGCCTCCAGCTTCGGCGTCTTCGTCACCACGCCCAAGGGCGAGGGGCTCGTCCCCGTGCGGGAGCTGGGCCTCCCGCCCGGCTCGGACCACCGCCGCGCCTTCCCGCCCGGGACGGAGCTCCAGGTGGTGCTCATCAGCCGGGAGCCGAACACCGGCAAGCTCCGCTTCAGCGCGACCGGCGTGGCCGGCGTGGAGGAGCGCAAGAACTACCGCGAGTTCTCCAAGAGCGGCGCAGGACACCCGAGCTCCTTCGGCAACCTGGGGGATGTCCTGCGCCAGAAGCTCGGGCTCCCGGAGCCGGCGCCGGCGCCGGAGCCCGCGCCGGCGCACCTCAGCGCCCCGGCGCCGGCGGCCAGCGCGCCCGCCCCCGCGCCGGCGCCCGCCGCTCCCACGGAGCGTCGCGCTCCACCCGCCGGCGTCCACCGGCGGCGCTGAGCGCCGCCAGCGGCGCCCAGCCGTGTCACGGCTCGGTCATTTTGCGCCCCTCCAGGGCGCTGCTGTGCGGCGCTCTGGCTATGACGCCACCCGATGCTCGAGCCCAACCTTGGCACCAAGCTGCTGGCGTCTCTCGGCTGGACACCGCTCGGAGAGCCCCCGGCCGCCAAGCAGTACGTCCTCATCGCGGCACCCCACACCACCAATTGGGATCTGTTCTTCACGCTGCTCTTTGGCCTGCACTTCCGGCTGCCCATCAAGTGGGTCGGTAAGCACACGCTGCTCGAGCCGCCGCTCGGCTGGCTCCTCAAGCCGCTGGGAGGGATCGCGGTGGATCGGCGGGAGCACAAGAACCAGGTGAAGGCGCTCGCCGCGCTGTTCCAGCAGTACGAGGAGCTGGCGCTGGTGGTGGCCGCCGAGGGCACGCGCAGCTACACGGACCACTGGAAGAGCGGCTTTTACCACATCGCGCTCGCAGCGCAGGTGCCCATCGCCCCAGCGACGCTGGACTACTCCAAGAAGCAAGGCGGCTTCGGCCCGCTGCTCTACCCTACCGGCAACATCCGCGCTGACATGGACAAGCTCCGCGAGTTTTACTCGGACAAGCGCGGGCTGCGCCCCGAGAACTTCGGCCCCGTGCGGCTGCGCAACGAAGAAGACGACCCCAACGCCGGCGCCTGAGCCTCGGCGAGGGGGCGCGCCCCTCGGGCTACGGGGCAGCGCCGCTCCGCCCCTCGGGCAGGCTGGCCACGCCGCGCTCCACCAGATCCATCACCGTGTCGCGCAGGGTCTCGCCGGCGTCCCGCGGCGAAAACCCGAGCTCGCGCTCTGCCTTCTCGCTGCTGCAGTACCAGTAGTACTGCGCCATCTCCACGCTGACCGGATCCACCGGGGGCGTACCGCCGAGCGCCTGGACCGCGCGATCGAACAGCCGGCTCATGCCGAGCGCCAGGGCGCGCGTGCGCGGCATGGGGAGGATGGGAGCGCTGACCCCAGTGAGGCGCTCGAGGCGCGCGAAGAAGGCCGCCACGGTGAGGTTCTTGCCGTTGAGCAGGTAGCGCTCACCGGCGCGACCGCGCTCGAACGCGGCGAGCATCCCGGCCGCTGCGTCCCGCACGTCCACGAAGGCGAGCCCCCCGGCGGGCACGGCCGGGATGGCGCGCTGCAAGAACAGGCGCACGTCGGTGGTGGACGACTCTCGCAGATCTCCCGGGCCGAGCAGCAAGCTCGGGTTGACGATGACGACCGCGAAGCCCGGCTGGTTGGCGGCGAGCGCCTCACGCTCGGCGTAGAGCTTGCTGCGGTAGTACGGCCACGCCGCGATGATCTCCAGCGGCGCCTTGGAGCGCTCGTCCAAGATGGCGTCCGCGTCCGTGCCCACCGCGATGGTGCCGCTGGTGCTCGCCACCACCACCCGCCGGACGCCCGCCTGACGCAGACCTGCCAAGGCCTGCCGCGTCCCGACGACGTGCGCCTGGTGCAGCTCCGCCGCGGCGTCCCGCGCGCGAGTCACCTTGCCCGTGGCGAGGAAGGCGCCCTCCACCCCCTCCGCGCTCTTGGCCACGGCGGCGTCGTCCAGCACGTCGACGGCCTGGACGGTGACGTCCTCCACCTGACCGCCGCTGCGGCTCACCGCCACCACCTCGTGCCCCGCGGCGCGCAGGTGGCGCACCAGCGCCGAGCCCAGAAACCCCGTTGCCCCGCCGACCCAGAAGCGACTCATGACCCACTCACTAGCTGAAAGATTTTCTGGAAGGTGACGAGCAAGCCCACGTTGTTGCTCTTGACGTCCCCCGCCATGAATTCTGCGGGGCTGGGGGTGTAGCCCTCTCTCACGATCCTGCGGAACATCCCGGGGCTCGTCTTGAGCACGCAGTCCGCACGCTCCACCACCTTGCCCGGGCTGACGTGGACGCTGGTCGGGGTGACGCTGATGGTCCAGCGCTCCGCGTCCCCGAGCGCGAAATAGAAGCTCACCGGCTCCTCCACCGTGCCCGGCTTGAAGCGTTGCTCCAGCTCCTTGAAGAGCGGCCCGAGCCCCCGCCCGGGCTCCGCGCCCTCCAGCGCGTCTGCCGGTGCGAGCCGGCGCGTGTCGAGCACCTTCCCCTGCGACAGCTCGTAGACGGCGCGCCGCGCCAGGCGCGCGACCGCGCGCGACGACTCCGTGAGGCTCAGCCCCGCCGTCAGCCGCTTCAGCTCCGCGTACTCCAGGGGCAGGCCCACGCGCGCCGAGATCTGACGACGCCGGAGGACGGCGGCGCCCTTCGGCAAGGCGCGGTGCGTGTCGCCCAGCCACACGGGCAGGATGTCGACCCCGTGCTGGAGCGCCAGGTGCCCGACGGCGGGCTTGAACTCGTGGATCTCACCGTCGTCGTAGCGCGTGCCCTCCGGGAAGATGAGCAGGCTCTTGCCCTCGTCCAGCACGCTGCCGGCGAGCCGCAGGCTCTGCCGGAGCGCGCCGGTGCGCGACATGGGGACCAGGTTGGTGAAATTCTCGAAGTAGGCGCGGCGCCACTTGCCCTTCTCGAAGAAGTAGTCCGCCGCCGCGAGGGACACGAGCCCCTCACCGAAGCTGCCGAGCGCGTACTTCACCAGCCCCATGTCCAGGTGGCTGGCGTGGTTGGCGGCCACCAGCACGTTGCGGTTGTGGGGGATGTACGCCTGCCCGGAGAGCTTCACGTCGAGCACGCGCTCGTAAAACCCCATCTGCGCGCGCCCCATCCACTGCTTGGCCACGTCACGCACCACGGGCGGCACGTCGAGCTTCGCCTCGGGCTCCGCGCGCTCGATGCTCGCGGTCTGCGACAGCGCGCGGCGCGCCGTCCCTTGCTCTCGCAAGAGCGCCTCGGCGTCCCCGACCGTCTGGCACTCGTTGAGCTTCTCCGCGTCCAAGGTGACGCCGAGCTGGGCCTCCAGCGCCACCAGCAGCTCGAGCAGCATCAGCGAGTCCAGCCCCAGGTCACCTCGGAGCGACTGCTCCGCGCGCAGCTCCTCGGGTCGCCGCCGCGCGATGCTGGCGGCCGCGCTCCGGAAGGTCTTGGACGCGCCGTCGAGCCCCACCTCTGCGCTGGCGCTCATGGGCGGCGGGCGCTCGGAGGCCATGCTGGTGCGCGTGAGCAGCCGCTGCAGCTCGGCGCGCTTGACCTTGCGCGTGCTGGTGCGCGGCAGCGCCACGTCCAGCAGCGTCACCTGCGTGGGGCGCTGCACCGCGGGCAGCTCCAGGATGGCCTTGTCCAGCGCGCGCTTGGCGCGCTGGTGACGCTCGCCGCGCTCCACGCTCTTGTCTTCGGCCACCACGGCCACCAGCGCCACACGCTCGCCACCAGCCGGGGCCGGCACGCCGAGCACCGCCAGCTCCGAGACGTGCTCCACCACCCCCAGGCGCGCCTCCACGTCGTCCGGGTACACGTTCTCCCCGTTGCTGGCCACGATCACGTCCTTGGCGCGCCCTACGATGACGAGCTGCCCCTTCTTGTCGAGCTTGCCCAGATCTCCCGTGTGCAGCCAGCCCTCGGCGTCCACGGCCTGCCGCGTGGCGTCGGGGTTGTCCGCGTAGCCGCTCATCACGTTGGGCCCGCGCGCGTACACCTCACCCACCCCCTCGGCGTTCGGCTCGTGGATGCGGATCTCGATGCCCGGCACCGGCTTGCCCACGTGCCCGGCGCGCGCGCCCGGCTTGCCCTGAGCCACGGTGAGCACCGGCGAGGCCTCCGTGAGCCCATAGCCCTCCGCCAGGTGCAGGCCGAGGCCCGAGAAGAGCTGGTGGGTGCGCTCGGGCAAGGCCGCGCCGCCGCTCACCAAGAACCGCAGGTTGCCGCCCAGCCCCTCGTGGACGGGCCCAAAGAGCACGCGTCCGAGATCCAGGCCGAGCCCGGCGCCCAAGCTGCGGTTGACGTCCACCGCGATGTCGAAGAGCTTGGTCGCCCACGCGCCGCGCTCGGCGATCCGCGAGGTGATCCGGCGCTCGAGCAGCTCCCACAGCGCCGGCACCCCGATGAGCCCCGTGATGCGCCCCGCCTCGAGGCCGTGTGCCAGCCGCTCGCCGTTCAGCTCGTCCAGGTACACGATGCGCGTGCCCCGCGAGAGCGGCAGCAGCAAGCCGCACGTCAGCTCGAAGGTGTGGTGCAGCGGCAGCACGCTCAGGACGCGGTCGTCCTTGCGGAGCGGGAACAGCGGCGCCAGCGAGGCCACCAGTGCCGTGACGTTGCCGTGCGTGAGCATCACGCCCTTGGGCGAGCCCGTGGTGCCGCTGGTGTAGATGAGCAGCGCCACCTCCTCGGTGGAGGAGAGGTTGGGCGTGGCCTCCGGCCCGGGCAGGGTGGCCTGCTCCAGGTCCAGCCAGGCGACGGCCTCGCCGATGGCGGGGCGGGTGCGCTCACGCACCCCCAGGTCGGCGAGGAACACCCGCGCGCGCGACGCCGTGCGCAGGTTCTCGGCGATGAGCCCCTCCACCTTCTCGTCCAGCGGCACCGCGGTAGCGCCCGCCAGGAGCACCCCGAACAGCGCGATGGGCCACGCCGGGTGGTTGGCGCCGGCCAGGAGCACGCGGTCTCCCGGCTCGACCCCGAGCTCTTGGAGGCGCCGCGCGCAGGCGAGCGCGCGCGAGCGCCACTCTCGGTAGCTGATGCTGGACAGGCCGTCCTGCTCCACCCGCTGCAGCGCGACGGCCAGATCGTAGCGCTCGGTCATCTCGTCGAGCAGGTGACACAGCGTCTCGTGGCGCTGCGGCGCCGGGCGCTCCTTCTTGAGCTTGTCGTCGATGTTGCCGAACACCCACTTCTCCAGGCCGGCGATGTGCACGTCCATGAAGTAGTGGCGCCAATCCAGGCTCTCTGGCCTGAAATTGATGATGTCCTGCTCCTCCGCGGAGAGGCGGGCGAAGGCGGCGCGTGTATTGTCGGTGCGGAAGGTGTAGTCGTACTGCGCGACGAACGGCAAGAAGGCGCCGAGCACGTTCGCCACCTTGGCCTGCTGCGACCCGAAGCCCTCCAGCGCGCGCGCGGCCGGCTTGAGCACGGGTGCGGTGGGACCGACGGCCACCTTGCGCAGCAGCTTCCCCAAGCCCGTGGCGGCCTGGGCCACCCGCTTGGGTCCGTAGCTGTGGTACTGCTCCTCCGAGAGCATGGCGCCCTCGAAGTGGGCGTTGAGGTACGAGAGCAGCGGCCCACCGCGGCCCGTCTTCTGGTAATAGCGTCGCTTGTAGAGGCCCGACAGCTCGAGCGCCCGCGCCATGGTGACGGGGTTGGTGTCGCTCGTGCCAAACTGGTACACGGGGCGCGCCGTCCCCTCGAGCAGCTCCCCCAGCGCCAAGGTGATCCCGCCGACCACCATGTCGCAAGGGATGATGTCGAGGTGGTGCTTCGACCCGGGCATCTGCGTCTGGCCCTCCCGCAGGGAGTAGATGAGCGGGGCGCTGGTGTTGATGCCCTCGTTCCAGCCCGCGAACGGGAAGCCGACGGTGCTCTCTACGATGGCGGGACGCACGATGGTGAAGCGCAGCCCGGAGCTGGCGACGATCTGCTCACCGATGCTCTTGGTGTAGGTGTAGGTGTTGGGGAAGCCCCAGAACTGCGCGCGCTCCATCCCCAGCTCGCTGAGCTGATCTTCGACGAAGCGGCGCTTCACCTTGGTGATCTCGGCCTCCAGCACCTTGCCGCGCGCAGGCTCTCCGCGGTGCTCCAGGTTGTGCTTGGCCAGGTCCAAGAAATGGCTCTGGCGGAAGGCATCGCTGGAGCGCTGCCGCGCTTGCTCGATGACGCTCAAGCACTCGTCGATCTCTCGCTCTGGGCTCCAGTGGCTCGGGTCCAGCTCGCCCAGCTTGGGGAAGGGCAAGTCCCGCGGGTCGATCTCCTCGACGAAGCCGTCACGGTCCCCCGCCACGAAGCAGGTGCTCGTGTGCAGGAGCGGCACCTGCCCGAGATCTCTGGCGAGCTCCACCAGGTTCTGGACGCCGAAGGCGTTGACCTCGAGCGCCTCGTCCAGCGGCGGGTCGAAATCCACCACGCCCGCCACGTTGATGACGGCGTCGATCTTCCCGCGTAGCTCGTCCCGCAGCGCTTGGGGGAAGCCGCAGTACGGGTGCACCACGTCCCCCGGCACCACCGAGAGCTTGCTGGCCAGCGCCTCCAGGAAGCGCTCGCCGTGCGCCTGGCGCAGCGGCTCGAGCATGGCGCTGGTCGCGATGTCGCGGTCGAAGCGCGCCTGCGCGCTCAAGCCCGGGCGCTCCCGCACCACCAGCCAGATGCGCTCCACGGACGGGAAGTGGTGGAGCAGGTGCGCCCACCACACCTTCCCGAGGAAGCCCGTCCCGCCGATGACCACGAAGGTCTTGCCCGTGAGGAGCTGGCGCAGCTCCAGGGGACCCCGCGCGGCGCCCGCGGCGCCGGCCGCCCGTAGCTCCGAGCTCATCAGCGTGCTCCAGGCAGGCTGACGTCTCCCATGACGATGGGGGGGACGTGCAGCAGCGTGATGTCCAGGCTGTGCGAGTGCTCCCCCTTGGCGCGGTAGAGCGCCTCGTCCATGTTCGGCGCCGTCTCCCAGCCGAACAGCTTGGGGATGGCCTCGTTGTCCGCGCCGACCACGATGACCCGGCCGAGGTGCTGGCGGCCGTTCTCGCCCCAGTACCACATGAAGAAGGGGTGCACCGGATGGTACGCGTGTCCCGTGCGGTACATCTGGAGGTACGAGGGGTGGCGCGCGAACTCCGCCTCGAACCTCTTGTGCAGCTCCATCGCGTCCCGCGTCTCCGGCAAGATGCGGTGGACGAACTCGATGTAGGGAGCGTGCTGCTCGTGATCGAACTTGTCGCTGCAGGGGTGCGTGATGATGAGGGTGCCGCCCTTCTTCACCAGCGGCGCGCCGCGGTACATGTTGAAGAGGTAGCCCTGCGCCATCACGGTCACGAGCAGGGGGTTGAGGTAGGCGTGGACGTTGTAGGGGCTGATGTAGGGGATGCCCGTCACCAGCACGTCCGCCTGGCCCTCGATGGGCACCAGGTACTGCTCGAAGCCCTTGGCGATGGCCTTCTCGTGGACGGCCGTGGTCTCCCCGGCGAACACGCCCGTCACCTCGTAGGGCGCAGGGAACTTGTTGAAGATGGCCTGGCGCGCCGCCTGCGGGAGCCGGGCGGTGGTGGCGACCAGACCCTTGAGCAGCAGGCGCTCCTTGGGGGTCAGATCGTCCTCGTTCTTGGCTAGGAAATCGAGCGACCGGTCGAACATGCGGTTGTTGACGGTGGTCTCGATGTTGAAGATGTTGAGCTCCCGGTGCGCCACCTTGCCGATGCGCGCGATCACGGTGGCCAGCTCGGATTTCGCCGGGTCCATGTAGCTGTCGCTCTTGCGGATGGTCCACGGGTTGTGGTGCGCCTTGAGGCTCTTGTAGCCGCAGAGGCCCACCGCCACGGACTTGTAGCCGCCGTTCATGGGCACGAAGTTCAGGTTCACGTAGATGATGAGATCGCTCTCCACCGCGCGCCGGTTCAGCTCCACGGGCTCCCCTAGCTCGGTCTCACCGATGAGCACCATGTTGTCCACGTCCTCGGCGTCGTGGTTGTAGAGCCGGTCCGGCGCGTAGCGCTCGTAGATCTCGTCGCCCACCATCCAGCGGATCTCCGCCGGCTTCATGCGGCGGTGCAAGCTGGTGGCGATGATCATCTCGATGTCGTCCACCCCGTGCTCCGCCAGCATGGCGAGCACGATGCGCAGCACGCGCTCACGGACGTCCGGGCGCCGCATGGGCGGCAGCGGCATGGAGAGGTCGTCGATGGCGATGGTGACCTTCATGCCGGGGCGCAGCTTGGCGTAGAGCGGGTCCGTGCCGAGCGGGTGGTTGATGGCGTAGCGGATGGCCGCGTCCACGTCCCGCAGCGGCGCCAGCGGGGGCTTGGGGTAGATGCAGCGCGTCCCCGCCGGGAGATCCACCTCCACCAGGCGATCGCCGGCGAAGAGCACGCGGGGAGCGCTGTCGCGCTCGAGGGTGACGAGGCAGGGGTGGGTCATCGGGGGCTAACTCTCTCCAAGGGGCCGGGCGTCGCCGAGAGGGCGACCTGCTGGGCTCGCCGGGGTGGCGAGCCGGAAAAGGCGGTGGGCGCCGCCGAAGCGACGATAGTGGCTAGGCCGTGAGCCGGTAGCTGGGCCAGCCGTAAGCCTTCGCGAGCCACGCCAGCCGCTTGTCCGGATTGACGGCGGCCGGGTGACCCACGACGCTGAGCATGGGAAGGTCCGAGTAGCTGTCGCTGAAGGCGTGGCAGTGGTCCAGGTCATAGCCCCGGGCCCGCGCGTGCTCCCGAATCAGGCGCGCCTTCTCCGGACCGGCGACCACGGGCTTGAGCAGCTTGCCGGTGGCCGTCCCCTTCTTCAGCTCCAGCCGGTTGGCGATGTACTCGGTGGCCTCGAAGTAGTCGGCGACGCGCTGGAGGATGAAATCCAAGGTCCCGCTCACGAAGATGACGTCGTGCCCCGCGTCCAGGCTGCGGCGCACGAGATCTCGCGCCGAAGGGTAGACCGCCGGCCGAATGACCCGGTCGAAGACCTCGTCCGCCAGCATCATCAGCCGATCTTCGCTCATGCCGGCATAGGACGAGTAGAGCAGCTCGTTGAAGGTGCGGCGATCCACCAGCTCCGCCACGGCCATGCGCGGGGCGCCGACCAGGGCGCGGCCGAGCCGCTGCAGGGTCTGCACGGGGGTCGCCTGGTTCACGAGGTAAAAGAGGGTGGGCTGGATGAGGTTGGTGCTCACCAGGGTCCCGTCCACGTCGAAATAGGCGCCGGCCACCGCGCCTTAGTTCCCCTTCCGCGCTACCCCGTCAAGTGCGCGTAATTTACGCACCTGCCAGGGTCTGCCAGAAAATCTGACCGGAAGGTCAGCTTGGGCGGCGCGTTCGCGCTAGGACGCGCCCGTGCCCTCGCTCCTCTGCACCCGTGCTCAGCTCCTCGCCGCCGCCAGCTCGCTCGAGGGAGCGCCCCGCTATTACCTAGACACGGAATTCGAGTCGAGCCGTGAGGGGACGACGCTCTGCGTCGTCCAGCTCTCCGACGGGCGAAGCTCGTTCCTCTTCGACGCCCTCGCGCTCGACCTCGCGCCCCTGGGGAAGATCGTGGGCCGCCCGGAGGCGGAGTGGGTGCTCCACGCCGGGGCGCAGGACTTGCCCCTGCTCCAGCGCGCCCTCGGTCTCCCAGCGCCCCCACCGCTGCTCGACACGCAGGTCGCCTTCGGGCTGCTGGGCCCCGAGGCGAGCGTCTCGCTCGCCTACCTCGTCTACCGCGAGCTGGGCCTCCGCACGACCAAGGCCCACCAGACCGACGACTGGAAGCGCCGGCCGCTGCCGGCCTCACAGCTCGCCTACGCGGCCGAGGACGTGGCGCACCTCCCGGCGCTGCACGCGCGGCTCACCGCGCGGCTGTGCGCGCAGCAGCGGCTAGAGCTGGCGCGCGCCGCGTCCCTCGAGCAGTGCCTCCCGCCTCGGAGCGCGGAGGTGCGGCTCACGCTCGAGAGCTTTCGGCACGCGTGGCAGCTCGACGCACCCCGGCAGGCGGCGCTGCGGTGGCTGCTCGGTTTTCTCGAAGACCAGGCCGAGCGCCTCGAGCCCGTCACGCTGGAGCCGAAGGTGGCGCTCGCCATCGTCCAGCGGCTCCCGACCCACCGCGACGAGCTGGCTCGCCTGAAGGGGCTGCCGCGCCGCTTCGCGGATCAGGTGGGGCAGCTCGTCTGTGACGGGCTCCAGGCCGCCGCTCGAGGCGCCAAGCTCGAAGACTACCCGCCGCTCGAGCCCCCTCCCTACGCCACCTGGGACGAGCTGCGGCAGCGCTCCTGGCTCGAGGCGATGCGGGTCGGGGTGTGTGAGCAGCTCCAGGTGGCGCCGGACTTGGTGCTGCCCTCACGCCAGCTCGAGGAGCTTCGCCGCGCCTGGCGCTCGGGCGTGGCCCCCGAGCGCCTCCCGGAGCAGCTCACCCCCTGGCGCGCGGAGCTGCTCGGGGCGGCCTGGACCGCCCAGGCGAAGGCGGCGCCGCCCCCTGGGGTTTTCCCGGTGGAGTCCTAGACTCGAGGCACGATGTCGAGCTCTGAGGCGATCACCGAGGGCGTCCGGGTCACCGTCGACGCGCGCTACTCACCGGAGCACTCCCGCCCCAAGGACGAGGAGTGGTTTTTCCTCTACACCGTCCGCATCGCCAATGAGTCGAGCGCGGTGGTCCAGCTCCTCACCCGGCACTGGATCATCACCGACGCCACCGGCAACGTGCGCGAGGTCCGTGGTCCGGGCGTCGTCGGTCACCAGCCGGTGCTCTTGCCGGGCGAGCACTTCGAGTACACCTCGGGGTGCCCGCTGCCCACGCCCTTCGGCTCCATGCACGGCAGCTACGAGATGCTCCGAGGGGACCGAGCGCCGCTCCAGGTGGAGATCGCCAGCTTCGCGCTGGTAGAGCCGAACAGCCTCCAGTGACGGGCCCACGAGGCCTCGGCGCCCGCGCTCGCGCCGCTCCCGGGGACGGCGCCACGGGTGGGGCGCGGCGGTCCGCCGCAGCGGCTCACTGATCGAGCAGGTAGGCCGCGACCAAGGGGAAGACGATGGTGGCGTCGGACTCCACGATGAACCGCGGCGTCGTGGGCAAGAGCTTGCCCCAGGTGATCTTCTCGTTGGGCGGAGCGCCGCTGTACGACCCGTAGCTCGTGGTGGAGTCCGAGATCTGACAGAAGTAGCCCCAGCTCCTGACCTCCCGCTGGAGGTCTTGATGAATGAGCGGCACCACGCAGATGGGGAAATCTCCCGCGATGCCGCCGCCGATCTGGAAAAACCCGATGCTGCTCTCTCGGTCGGTCCGCTCGTACCAAGCGATGAGCTCCATCATGTACTCCGGTCCCGTCTTCATCACCGCTGGGGTGGTCTCGCCGCGGACGCAAGCGGCGGCGAACATGTTCCCGAGAGTGGAGTCCTCCCAGCCGGGCACCACGATGGGCAGGTTGCGCTCCGCAGCGGCCAGCAGCCAGCTATCCTTGGGGTCGATCTGGTAGCCCTCTTGCTCGAGCTTGCCGGAGAGCAGCAGCTTGTAGAAATACTCGTGCGGGAAGTAGCGCTCTCCCTTGGCGTGCGCGTCGTGCCAGAGCTCCAGCATGTGCCGCTCGATCTTCCGCATCGCCTCCTCCTCCGGGATGCAGGTGTCGGTCACGCGGTTCAGGTGCCGGGCGAGCAGCTGCGCGTCGTCCTCCGCCGAAAGCTCACGGTAGTGCGGGACGCGCACGTAGGCGTCGTGCGCCACCAGGTTGAAGACGTCCTCTTCGAGGTTGGCGCCGGTGACGCTGAGCGCGTGGACCTTTCCGCGACGGATGAGCTGCGCGATGACGATCCCCATCTCCGCGGTGCTCATCGCCCCCGCGACGGTGAGCAGCATCTTGCCGCCCTGCTCGAGGTGGGTCTCCCAGCCGCGCGCGGCGTCGATGAGCGCGGCCGCGTTGAAATGCCGATAGTGATGGACGATGAACTGCCTGACCGTACCCATGGTGCGCGCCAGCCAAGCCGGCCCCGGTCCGGCTGTCAACCGAGCGCCACACGCGCTCCCGCCCGCGCGCCTCGCCCTGGGGCTAGAACACGAATTCCGCGCTGACGCTCAGGACGCCGATGTCTTGGGAGTACTTGCCGCCGGAGTCCGGGCTCACCGTGCCGGTCTGCGCTCCGTACGTGGCGTGCTTCGAGAGCCCCGTGGTGTCACGCGAGAGGTAGAACACCTGCGTGTAGGACGGCATGAGGTAGAGGCTCTGGAGCAGCCTCCAGCGCGCGCCGGCCGAGACCGAGATGGAAGGAAAATCCATCAGCGCGGGCTCCAGCGTGGTGGCGGGGATGGCGCTGGAGGCGTAGCCGCCGCCCGCGAAGTACTCCACGCTGGGGCTCGCGAAGTACGAGGCGCCGAACCGGACGGAGGCCGTGTCGTGCCAGTCTCGGTACTGGTTTTGCACGATGTCCGGCGAGGAGGTGTTGGCGTCCAGATCGAAGGTGCAGTCTTTGCCCTTCTTCAGCACGCACTGGTAGCCGAGCACGCCCCAGCGCGTGTAGTCGCCGAAGAGCCGCACCTCCCACGTCTGCGGGCGGTTGCGGAACGAGACGCCCCAGCGGATGACGTCCGGCAGATCTTGCTCGAGGTCCACGTCCGTGACGCTGACGATCCCGCCGAAGTTGTTGCTGAGCGTCCCGGAGAGGCGCTGGTGGCCACCGAAGTTGGGGCGAGACTGGTACGAGAGCCCCACCCGCAGGCTGTCATCGCCGTAGGGGCGCACCAAGACGCCCGCGCCCAAGCTGAAGTCCAGCCCGCTGACGTCCACGAGCGAGCGCCCCTCGGTGACGACGTTGTTGCTGCCGTCGGCGTTGCGGGCGCGGACCGTCTCTACCTTGGAGATGATGAGGTTGCCCACGAGACCGAGCGAGAGCTCCGGCGTCAGCGGATACGCGGCGCCCAAGCTCACGAAGCTCGAGCGCAGCTCCCCGTCGATGGTGTACCAACGCTGCACGCCGTCTTGAGCGCCCGGGTAGGTCTTGTCCCCCTCATGAGCGTCGTTGGTGTTCCAGCGCGCCGCGCCGCCGAAGGGCGTAAAAAAGGCGGCGCCGAGCCGCAGCTCCCCGAGCTGGTAGCTGACCCCGACCATGGGCGAGGCGATGACGTTGAAGAGCGTGCCTTCCCCCTCGTTGGAGCCCATGGCCGCGGGGTCCCCCGTCCAGTCCAAGCTCGAGCGCTGGTGTGAGAACTTGGCGCTCCGCCAGGCCAGGCTGAGATCCCCGTAGAGGTGACCACCGTCGGCGAAGCCGAGCCCGGCCGGGTTGTAGTAGAGCGACGTGGCGTTGCTGGTCATGGGGGTGCCGTGCTCGGCTCCAAAGCGCGCCACCGAGATCCCCGCGGCGCTGGCCGAGCCCACCGCGCTCGACACGAAGCCCACCACCGCGACACCAGCCCAAATCTTCGCCAGCCTCATGAGGTAGGGTTTCTAGCCCATCCGGCTCCGGAACGGCATGCCTTCCACCAGAAAGTTGTGCCACACTGGACCCCAGGCGCTCCTCGCCTGACGCGAGCCCTCACCATGAAGCCCCACGCCCTCTCCCTGCCGTCCCTGCTCACGCTCACTGTCGCACTGCTGGCCACGGTCGGCTGCGCGGATCCGTCCGGTCGCTTCGACGAGTTCGGCGAGCGCAAGGGGCGACCGGACGCGATCATCGACGGCCTGGACCCTTGCGCGCCAGCCAGCCCGGAGGACCTGACGGGGGAGTTCCTGATGGCGCTCGGCCCCACGCCGCTCGAGCAGCAGATCCCCATCGTCTTCAAGCTGCTGTCTACCGCGGAGCCCTCCGCGGACGGTGGCTTCACCATGCACTGGTCCGTTCGCCCGCTGGACTACCTGGACCGTAAGAGCGAGATCACCATCGACGGCGTCCTCCAAGAGGTCGATCTCGGGTCGCTGGAGGTCAACGCCACCGGCGGGATGACCCAGCAGCTTCCCTCGCTCACCATCACCGGGAAGGCCAACCCCTTCACGGGCCGAGACATCACGGCCGCGGTCAAGTTCACCGGCAGCTTCTGTGAGGCCAAGCCCGCCCCCACCCGGCTCGAGGCGCCAAACTTCTACTGTGGCACCTTGGCGGGCAACATCACCTCGCCCCTCGTGCTCTCGCTCGATGGCTCCTTCTACACGATCGAGCGCATCGTGGACGGCGTGATCCCCTCTCCGGTCATCGTGGGCTGCGACGGGCTCGAGGCCAATCCACCCAAGCCGCTCTGAGCCGGCTCAGCCGCTGCGCCTGCTCAGCTTGAACACGCGCTTGCCGTCGCGGTCCGGCAGCGGCTTCACGTCGAGGTAGCCAAGATCGACCTCACGGATGCGCCCTGGGCCCTGCACGTCCCGGAGCTTGTAGCGCTGACCCGTCACGAGCAGCACGTCACACAGCCCGAACGAGAAGTGCTGCACCCGGTCCCCTCGGCGGGGCTGCAGCGGCGCCACGAGCGACGGGGGCGCTGGCGCGGCCGCCTCCACCGCCTGCGCAGCGAGCGCTGCCCACGCGTTGCCGGGCGCGAGCGGCGCAGCCTCGGGGGGCGACGGCGCCGCGGCCTCGGGCTCCTCCGGCTCGGAGCTCGCGTGGCATGGCGCCTCGGTCGCCGCCTCCGTCAACCAGGCCGTGACGCCGCTGGCGCGCGCCGTGACCAAGTGCCCCGCCGCCACCTCCACCCCGGCCTCCGTCGCGCGGCACACCACCACGCCGTAGGGCCCCGCGGCAGGCCCCTGAAAGGACCCGAGGCTCCAGCGCCCGCGCAGCAAGCGGCGCGGATCCACGCCCTCGCCCGCGACCCTCAGCTCCACCTCCTCCACGAAGCCGACGGCTTGAACCCAGCCGTCCGCCCGCCCCAACGTGGAGCGCAGGGCTGCCACGAGCTCTGCTCGATCCGCGATGGGGAGGAAGCGGCCCCGGCTCATCCCGAGGTTGTTGCAAGCCGTGGCCTACGGGTCAACGGCGCCACGCGACCTCAAGGCGCCGAGCAGTCCCCGGCAGGCCCGCTCACACTGGTCGAGCACGAGCTCGAAGTCCTCCGGTCCGCCGTAGTAGGGGTCGGGCACGCTCGCGCCGGGCGGAGCCTCGGGATCATAGTCCCGCAGCAGCCGCACCTTGCTCGCGTCCGCCTCGCTCGGCGCCAGCTCGAGCAGCGCGCGGCGGTTCGCCTCGTCCATGGCGAGCACGAGCTCGAAGCGCTGGAAGCTGGCCGCGGTGAAGTGACGCGCGCGGCTCTCCAGCACGAGCCCCCGCCGCCGCGCGTGCTCGCGCGTGCGCCGATCCGGCAGCTCCCCGACGTGGTAGCTCGCCGTCCCCGCGCTCTCCACGTGGACCGCGCGCTCGAGCCCGGCCTCCACGAGCAGCCGCCGCAGCACACCCTCCGCCGTGGGCGAGCGACAGATGTTTCCGAGGCACACGAAGCAGACCCGCAGCACGATGAGCGTGACCTTAGCCAAGAAGTAGAGGAGCGCCGCGCCTGGACGCGCAGCGCTCCTCTCCGGTGACCAGCGCGCTGGGGGCTCAGCCGCCCATCACGGCCTTCATGGCCAAGGCCGCGGCCTCCATCGCGTTGTTCGGGCTACCGGCCTTGCTCATGTCGTTGATGGCCGCCCACTGCTCCGCGATGGCCTCGATGCTGACCTTGTCCGCCGGCAAGTTGATGCCAGCGCCTTCCATGATGGCCACGCGCGCGAAATACCCGCCGCCCACCGCGTAGATCTGCGCGCTGTCCGCGCAGCCCTGGGAGGCGAGGTACGCCACCAGCGGAGAGACGTACTCTGGCAGCAGCTTGTCCAGCACGTTGGGCGGCATGATGGTCTCGGTCATGCGGCTCTTGGCGATGGGGGCGATGACGTTGCACTTGATGTCGTACTTGGCGCCCTCCGCGGCGAGCGTCTTGGCCAACCCCACCGTCCCCAGCTTGGCCGAGGAGTAGTTGGCTTGCCCGAAGTTGCCGTACAGCCCAGCAGCGCTCGTGGTGAAGACCACGCGGCCGTAGCCGTTCTCGCGCAAGAGCGGCCAGGCCGCCTTCGTCACGAACATGCTGCCGCTGAGGTGCACCCGCAGCACCTTGTCCCAGTCCTCCTCGGTCATCTTCATGAACGAGACGTCCCGCAAGATGCCGGCGTTGTTGATGACGATGTCCAGCTTGCCGAAGGCCTCTTTGGCCGTCGCGACGATCTTCGCGGCGCCCTCGGCGGTGTCCACGCCGTCGTAGTTGGCGACGGCTTGCCCGCCGGCCGCCTTGATCTCCTCCACCACCACGTCGGCGGCGCGATGGCTGGCGCCGCCGCTGCCGTCCACGCTGCCCCCAAGGTCATTGACGACCACCTTGGCCCCCCGTGACGCCAGCAGCAGCGCGTGCGAGCGGCCGAGGCCACCTCCAGCACCAGTCACGATCGCCACGCGGTTGTCGAAACGAATCTCGGTCATCGAGGGTCTCCTTGCTCTCTCAGTCTGCTCGTTGGGATACACACGGTCCGGCTCCCCCTACCGACCTGGGGGCAGAACGCTACAGGCTGGAGCCCCGCGGCTCAAGGGCGTTTCCCGTCGCACCATGCGTCTCGCCGCCCGGCCTCCGAGGCGCCGCTGAGCCTCGGCCCGCTGGGCCTGCGCCTCAGCGGGGCTCACCGGCGGGACGGAGGGTCCTCATCGTCGAAGCTGACGCGCCGTACCGTGAGGGACAGCTCCCCCGCCGGCCGCTGCACGACCACCTCGTCCCCGACGCGGCGGCGCATCAGCGCCGCTCCGAGCGGGCTCTGAAAGCTCACCCAGCCGCGGCGAGGCTCGGCCTCGTCTGGCCCAACCAAGCGGTAGACCCGGCGCTCGCCCTGCTCGTCCTCCACCTCCACCGTGGCGCCGAACCGCACGACGTCTCCCGAGATCTCGCCGTGGCGCACGATCTGCGCGGAGTCCAAGCGCTTCGTCAGGAAGCGCACTCGCCGGTCGATCTCCCTCAGCCGCTTCTTGCCGTAAATGTACTCCGCGTTCTCACTGCGGTCGCCCTGCGCGGCGGCGTCCGCGACCTCCTGGACGACACGAGGACGCTCGCGAGACAGGAGGTGGCTCAGCTCGTCGCTGAGTCGCTTGGCGCCTTCAGGGGTCAGGTAGACGGGCATCACGGAGCTCCTGGCTTGCGTTGCCGCACCACCTATCGCACGGTAGGGCGCGTGTCGAAGCGCCGCAGGCTGCTCATCACCCTCGGCGGGCTCGGCGGGCTCGGGCTCGTGGCGCTGGGCGGCGGGGCCCTCGTGCTCCAGCACCTCGTGAGGCCCGCGCTAGAAGCGAGGATCACGGCCGAGGCCGCCGCGCGTGGCCTCACCCTGGGGTGGGGGGAGCTCGAGCTGTGGCCGGGGCGAGCCACCCTGCGCGGCGCCAGCGTCGGGCTGCGCGGCGTCCCCTGCGCCCGGCTCACGGCGGAGCGCGTGGAGCTGACGCTCGCTGGGCTGCGCGTGGAGGACGCCCGGCTCGAGGACGTCAGCGTCACGCTCGCGTGCTCCACGGCGCAGCTCACGCTCCAGCTCGGCGCCTGGGCCCGCGACCACGGCCAGGCCCTGACCAGCGCGCTGCACGCCAGCCCCGTGACGCTGCGCTGGAGCGAGCGCCCCGACGCCGAGCCGTGGCTCGTCGCCGAGCGGGGGCGCGTGGAGCGCCAGCCGAGCAGCACCACCTGGGAGGTGGAGAGCCTCACGATCCGCGGGGTACCGCTGGGCGCAGCGACCGCCACGTGGCGGGGCGACCCAGCGCTCGTGCGGCTCGGCTTGGGCTCCAACGAGCTCGACGCCGCGCCGCTGCACTTCACCGTCACGCCGGAGGCCGACCCTCCGCAGCTCGGCTTCGAGCTGCGCCCGACGCCCGTCGCGGCCTTCACGGCGCTCTTCGGCGTCGAGGCGCCGTTCGAGGCGACGGCCAGCGGCAGCGGGCGGATCGCCCTCCCACTCGGGAGCGGTTCCGCGGCGCCGCTCCCCGGGACGGCGTCGCTCACGCTCGAGGGCTGGGTCCCGCCCCACCCGCCCGAGCTGCAGGGCGTCATCACCGGCACCAAGACCACCCTCGGCGCACGCCTGGAGGTGTCCGAAGATCGTCAGCAGCTCCGGCTGAGTGAGCTGACGGTCGCCGCCGGCAGCTTCAAGCTCATCGGTGACGGCCGGCTGAGCGCCGAGGCCACCGGCCCTCGCCTACGGCTCGAGCTGCGAGGCGCCGTCCCCTGTAGCGTGCTCGCGAGCGCGGTCACCGCCCAGCGCTTTGGCACCCTCGCCAAGGAGCTGCTCGGCAAGGCTCCGGTGAACGTCACGGGCAGCGTGACCGTCCGAATCCCCATCGACGCCTCCCTCCACGAGCTGAGCGCCTTGAAGCTCGAGCCCATCCTCAGCGTGGGCTGCGGCCTGCTGCTCCGGCAGCTCCCCGAGCTCGGCGTCTTGAAGCTGGGAGAGCTGCCGCGCTTACCCGTGCTGCCTGGGCTCGGCCTCCCCTGAGGCGCGAGGCCGCGGCGCCGAGGAGCGCCCGCCGGCTCAGTTGGAGGCGGTGAGCTTGTAGGGTTGACAGGTCGCGCTCGACCCGGTGCTGAACACCTTGACCCACAGCGTGGCCGGCATGCCCGCGGGCGGCGCGCCCACCCAGAAGGCCCCCGCGCCTGGAGTGGGATCGCACGTGAGGTTGTCGCCGCAGCCGCTGCCTTGGAAGTTGAAGTCCCAGGAGGTGATGCCGCCCGCCTTGGAGCTAATCCCACCCTCCGCCGCGAGGCAGGCCATGCCGCCGCTCCCGGCCCCGGAGCCGCAGCTCGTGTACACCTGCATCCGGGCGTTCGGATCTCCGGTGAGGACCAGCTTGGGGCCGTAGCTGCAGGTGTTGCTCTGCGTGAAGGTGATTTGGTACCAGTCCACGTCCGTGGGAGCCGGCTGAAGGTTGCCGGTCAAGTCCACCGAGGCGTCGATGGCCACGGTGTTGTTCGACGCCGCCGAGCAGCTGTCTGGGACGCTGTCCACCGCGCACTCACAGCCGTCCCCGTAGATCCCGTTGGGGTTGGTGTAGCCGCTGGCGCAGGCCGTGATGCTGCACGCCGACGTCGCGCAGGCGACGCCCGCGGTGTTGGCCTTGGGGCCACACACGTTGCCGCAGCTCCCGCAGTGGTTGACGTTCGAGCTGGTGTTCACGTTGCAGCCGTCATCGGGGTCCCCGCCGCACACCGCCCACGGCGCGGCGCAGCTCGGCGAGCAGTTGCCCGCCACGCAGGCCGTCCCGCCGTGGCTGTTGGTGCAGCCGTTGCCGCAGCTCCCGCAGTGGCTGGTGTTGTTGTTGAGGTTGGTCTCACAGCCGTTGTTGGCGTTGCCGTCGCAGTTGCCGGCGCCCGCCGAGCAGACGGGGCTGCACGCGCCGTTCACGCAGCTCGTGCCGCCGTTGGCGTTCGTACACGCGAGGCCGCACCCGCCGCAATTGCCCGTGCTGGTGCGGATGTCCGTCTCGCAGCCGTTGCGCGGGTTGCCGTCGCAGTCCGCGAAGCCCGTGGCGCAGGTCGGCTGGCACACGCCGTTCGAGCACGCCGTGCTGCCGTGGGCGTTGGTGCAGCCCAGGTTGCAGCCGCCACAATGCGCGACGGAAGACTGGACGTTGGTCTCGCAGCCGTTGTTGCCGTCCCCGTCGCAGTTACCCCAGCCCAGCGAGCAGGTGGGGAGGCACTGCGAGCCGCTGCAGGTGGTGGAGCCGTGGGCGTTGAGGCAGGCGTTGTTGCACCCGCCGCAGTGGCTCGCGTTGTTGGTGGTGTTGGTCTCGCAGCCGTTGTTCGGGTTGCCGTCGCAGTCCGCGCGCCCCGCGTTGCAGCCGACCTGGCAGATGCCCCCGGAGCAGCTGGCGCTCCCCCCCGGGTTGCTGCAGAGCTCCCCGCAGCTGCCGCAGTTCGAGTTGTCGCTGTTGGTGTTGGTCTCGCAGCCGTTCGCCGCCACGCCGTCACAGTCGCTCCACCCATTGGCGCAGGTGGGCACGCAGCTGCCGCCGGTGCAGGCCGTGGTCCCGTGCGCGTTGGTGCAGGCCTGACCGCAGCCGCCGCAGTGCGCCACGCTGTTGGCGAGGTTCTGCTCGCAGCCGTTGAAGCGGTCACCATCGCAGTTGCCCCAGCCACCGTCGCAGGTCGGCTGGCACTGTGAGCCGGAGCACGCGGTGGTGCCGTGCGCGTTGGTGCAGGCCTGGCCACAGGCGCCGCAGTGGTCGAGGTCCGTGCGCCGGTCCGTCTCGCAGCCGTTGTTGTTGAAGCCGTCGCAGTTGAGGAAGTTCGGCGCGCAGCTCGGCGTGCAGGTCCCCCCCGAGCAGCTGGTGGTCCCGTTGGGGTTGGTGCACAGGATGCCGCACCCGCCACAATTCATGATGTTGGTGTTGGTGTTGGTCTCGCAGCCGTTGTTCGGGTTGCTGTCGCAGTCGCCGCTCCCGGCAGAGCAGAGCGGCGCGCAGACGCCGTTGGTGCAGGCCACGGTGCCGTTGGCGTTGACGCACTTGACGTTGCAGGAGCCGCAGTTGTTGACGTCCGACGCGGTGCTGGTCTCGCAGCCGTTGCGGAGGTTGCCGTCGCAATTGGAGTAGCCGGCGCCGCACAGGGGCGCGCAGGTCCCCAGGTTGCAGCTCGTGGTCCCGTGGTCATTCGCGCAGCCGATGCCGCAGCCCCCGCAGTGGGCCGTGGAGGTGTCCGTGTTGGTCTCACAGCCGTTGACCGCGTTGCCGTCGCAGTTCGCGAAGATCCCCGAGCACACGGGCACGCAGGCCCCGGCCGTGCAGGTGGTGGAGCCGTTGGCGTTGCTGCACTGGACGCCGCAGCCGCCGCAGTTGCTCAGGTCACTGCCGGTGGCGATCTCGCAGCCGTTGTTGGCGTTGTTGTCGCAATTCTGGTAGCCGCTGGAGCAGGCGATGCCGCACTGGCCCCCAGAGCAGAAGGCCGTGCCGTGCGTGTCGTTGCACGCGAGGCCACAGCGCCCGCAGTCCGTGGGCGTGATGAGCAGGTTGGTCTCGCAGCCGTTGCCGGGCGCGCCGTCGCAGTTGGAGTAGTTGGGGTTGCACGCGGTGACCGCGCAGAACCCAGTGACGCAGGCCCACGCGCTGACCTGGCTGGCGCTGGGGTTCTTCGACGCGCACTCCCCGCCGATGTTGGCCACGTTGTCCACGACGCCGTCGCAGTCGTCGTCCAGGCCGTTGCAGGTCTCCGCGCTGGGCTGGCGCTCCGCTTGACAGCCGGCCACGCCACTGGCGCAGGTGGTCTTGCCGGCCGCGCAGACGCCCTGCAGCCCGGTGTCACACGGCAAGCCCACGAGGGCCGAGGGGTCGTCGACGACGCCGTCGCAGTTGTCGTCCACGCCGTTGCACGTCTCCGAGGCGGGAAACACGGTCTGCGTGCAGCCGTCTTGACCGGTGAGGCAGTTGCGCTTGCCGACGGCGCAAGGCCCCTGCACGTTGGGCACGGTGCAGGGATCTCCCGCGCCCGAGAAGCCGTTGTCTGGGGTCCCGTCGCAGTCATCGTCCAAGCCGTTGCACACCTCCGTGGCCGGCTGCACGTTCTGATGGCACTGGATGGCTCCGGTCTCACACGCCGTGGTGCCGACGGCGCAGATGCCCTCGAGCCCCGTGTTGCAGCGCTGGTTCCCTCCAGGGTTTTGCTCGTCGACCGAGCCGTTGCAGTTGTCGTCGATGCCGTTGCACTCTTCGACCCGGGGCTGATACGTCTGGACGCACGTGAGCGTGCCCGCCAGGCAGCGCCACTCACCCGCGGCGCAGGGCCCTTGGCGCCCGCTGACGGTGCACACCGCCCCCGCCTGCGGATCCGACTCGTCGATGGCGCCGTTGCAGTTGTCGTCGATGCCGTTGCACACCTCGACGCGCTGGGTGCAGTCCTCCGCGTCCACCCCCGCGTCGCCGATGCCCCCTGCCCCAGCCGCGCCCGCCCACCCCGCCGCGCCGGAGGCCCCTGCGCTCCCGGCGGCGCCTCCCGTGCCGCTGCTGCCGGCCCCCCCACCGACGCCCGCGCTGCCGCTCGCGCCGCTGGTGCCCGCGGTGCCGCCCGTACCGCTCGATCCGCCGCTGCCGCCGTGGGCTCCGCTCCCTGCGGAACCCGCGGAACCCGCGGTGCCCGCGGTGCCCGCGCTCGCGTCCGGGGTGATGCGCCCGTCCTCCTCCCCTTCACCGCCCGACGCGCAGCCTGGGGTCAGGCCCGTCGTCAGGGCCAGCGTCGCGAACCCCAAGACACACAATGCACGGAGGGAGCGAACGAGCTTCTTCATGGCTTACACTCACGCTGACCGAGGAGGCTTCGGCACGGTGGGAGGAGCCAGCGCCCTGCTAGGGTCTCACGAGAGCCGCCGTAGCGTCAACGCTGCGCGCGCCGCACGTCGCGCCACCTGGGCTGAGCGACGCCGTGGTCTGGACCACGCTCGGGCAGCGGCCCTCGAGCCGGGCGCTGGAGCATCACCGGCGACCGGTTCTCGAGTAAGCTCGCTCGCCTGAGCTTGGTGCCGGCTCCTGAAATTGTTACGCAACGTCCAATGTCGAAGCTGCTCGTGCTGGGTGCAGGGATGATGGGGACGGCCTTGGTCTGGCCGCTCGTGGACGCAGGGCACGAGGTCACGCTCGTGGGGACGCACCTCGACGAGGAGCTCATGGCCTCGGTGACTCGCCGCCGATGGCACCCCACGCTCGGGCTCGAGCTGCCACCGGAGGTCCGCGCGGCTTCCCTCGCGGAGCTGCCGGCGCTGCTGCGCGACGTGGACGGCGTCGCGCTCGGCGTCAGCTCTCCCGGGGTGCGTTGGGCCGCCGCGCAGCTCGGCCCGTATCTCCGGCCCGGCCAGCCGGTCTTCATGATCACCAAGGGGCTCGAATTCGAGGAGGGCGGCCTCTGCTGTCTGCCAGACCTCCTCGCCAGGCTGCTGCCGGTGCGGACGGCCCCGGTCGCCATCGCGGGGCCTTGCATCGCCGGAGAGCTCGCGCGGCGCCGCGAGACCATGGTGGTGCTCACGGGGCGCGACGCCGCGGTGCTCCAGCAGGTCGGCGCCTGGCTGGCGACGCCCTACTACCACCCACGGCTGAGCTCGGACGTGCTCGGGGTGGAGTGCTGCGCCGCGCTCAAGAACGCCTACGCGCTCGGCGTGGCGCTGGGCGTCGGTCTCCACGAGCGCCGGGGAGGGAGCCCCGGGAGCATCGCCCAGCACAACCTGGAGTCCGCCATCTTCGCGCAGAGCCTGGCGGAGATGCAGCGCGTCGTGCAGCTCATGGGGGGCGAGCCGCGCTCGGTCGCCGGGCTCGCGGGCGCGGGGGATCTGGACGTCACCTGCAACGGTGGGCGAACGGGCCGCTTCGGGCGCTGGCTCGGGCTCGGCGTCGGGCGGGAGCGGGCCATCGCCGAGATGCAAGGCGCCACGCTCGAGTGCCTCGACATCCTCGAGGTGATGCGCTCGGCCATCACGGCCTGGCGAGGCGCTGGGCTCCTCACCGAAGCGGAGCTGCCCTTGCTCCGGCACCTCGCGGCGGTCGCCCTGGACGACGCGCCGGTCGATGTCCCCCTCGCCGAGTTCTTCGCGTGAGCGCGCTCGTCATCGGCCTCGACGCCAGCACGACGGGGAGCAAGGCCGTCGCCTTCGATCTCGAGGGGCTGGCGGTCGCCGAAGGGCGCGCCCTGCACGAGCTCCACTGCCCGCAGCCGGACGCCTGGGAGCAAGAGCCCGAGGCCCTGTGGGGCTCCGCGCTGGCGGCGCTCACGCAGCTGTCTCACGCCTTGGGCGCGCGACGCCACGAAGTGCGCGCGCTGGCGCTCGCTCATCAGCGCGAGACCTACGTCTTGAGCGACGCCCACGGCGTCCCCCTGGCGCCCGCGCGCAGCTGGATGGACTCTCGCGCTCGTCGGGCGGTCGCGCGGGCAGAGCGCGAGCTGGGCGCGCGCTACCTGCTCGAGCTCACCGGCAAAGCGCCGTGCACGACCCCCGCTCTCTACAAGCTCCGCGAGCAGCTCGACGACGCGCCCGAGCTGCGTCGGCAGAGTCCACGGCTGCTGGACGTCCACGCCTGGCTCTGCTGGAAGCTGCTCGGTCGACCGGTGAGCACCACGGCCTCCGCCGATCCCCTCGGGCTGCTCGAGGTCCAGACGGGCCGCTGGTCTCCGCGGCTCGTCGAGTGGGCACGGCTCGACGAGCGCGCGCTCCCGCCGCTGGTCACGCCGGGGCAGCACCTCGGGGGGCTGACGCCTGCGGTCGCGGCGTCCACGGGGCTCCCTGTCGATCTGCCGCTCTTCGGCGGCGCGGGAGACGGACAGGCGGCGGCCTTGGGCGCGGGGGTCCAGTCGCTCGAGCGCTGGTACGTCAACCTCGGGAGCGCGCTGGTGGGCGGCGGGGTGAGCCGACGCTGCGAGCGTTCCCTCGCGTTTCGCACCTTGATCGGCGCGGAGCCGGGGACGTGGCTGCTCGAGTCCGACCTGCGCAGCGGGATGCTCGCGGAGCGCTGGCTGCTGCAGCTCTGCGGACAGGACAGCGCCCCAGCGCGGCGAGCCCTCGGCGAGGAGGCCGCCCGGCTCCCCCCGGGCGCCGACGGGGTGCTCTTTCTCCCCTACCTCGCTGGGGTCATGAACCCGCACTGGGACGACGACGCGAGCGGCTGCTTCCTGGGGCTCCGCAGCCACCACGGACCCGCTCACCTCTACCGCGCGGTCGTGGAGGGGCTCGCGCTCGAGCAGCGCCTTGCGCTCGACGCGCTCGCCGAGGCGACCGGGCAGCGCGCCAGCGAGCTGGTCTTGGTCGGAGGTGGGGCCGACCACGACCTGCTGCGGCGCGTGATGATCGACCTCAGCGGACGCCGGGTGTGCCGCGCCACCACGCGGGAGGTCAGCGCGCTCGGTGCGGCGCTGCTGGCGGCGGTCGGCTGCGGGCTCTACGGCAGTCACGCGCTCGCCCAAGCCGCCATGTGCCACACCCGCGAGGTGGAGCCGCCGAGCGACGCCGTGGAGACGCACGCAGCGCAGCTCGAGGTGTATCGCGGGGTGTACCGGCAGCTTCAGGCGCTGGGGCACTCCCTACAGCGGCTGCGCGACGTGCCCCTCACGCCACCCTCCACGCCCGGGGGCTGATGGGGCGTCCATCCGCGCCAGGCTCATCGGGCGGCGCCGGAAGCGCCTGGCGTGATGGGCCGAGAGGACCTGCGGCTCCGGGCCCACCGGCGCGAGCCGGATGACCTGGGCGCCGATCGTTGCGATGATGGGGTGGCTGATGCCTACCGGGAGCAAGCTGCGCGATCAGGGCAAGAGGCTCTCTCGGCGGAGGAGGGATGAGGGTCAGGTCTCGGTGCGCGCCGGGTTCGCGTCCACCGAGGCGGCGAAGCGGGCGCAGGGTTCAGACGACAGCGTGGCGAGCCTCCCCGACGCCGCACGAGTCGAAGCCCACGTGAGCGCGCTGAAGCGGAGCACGAAGCACCGGCCCCGCCCGCTCCGAGCGTCCGCGCTCGCGTCGCTTCGTCTGCCGGACGGCGCGCCGCTGTCGGGAGATCTCGCCGCCTGGCTCGCCTACGACGGTTCGTCGGTGCCACTCGTCCGTGGCGCGACGAAGCCGACGTGGGCCCTCGCAGCCGCGGAGCCGTTGCGCCCTCTGCTGCAAGGCGTCGGCCTCAGGAGCGGAGCGCCGCTCGTCGCGCTCGAGCCCGCGGCCTCCTACGAACGATTCCTTGCGTTGGTCCCCTCGCGAGGCAACCCGGTGTTGGCGTGGGACGGCGCGGAGCTCTGGGTCGAGCGGGAGAGCTTCGTCGAGCACCTCGAGGTGACGTTCCCCGCAGGTCTCGACGCCCCCTCCACACCGTCGTCGAGGAAAGCCGCCGCCTCCACGACGCGCCTGACCGAGCTCTCGCCGACGGAGGTCGACGCGCTCTCGACCGACGCGCTGGCCCAGCTCGCGCGCGGCCTCGGCGAGAAGGCCAACGCCACACTGCTCAAGGCGCCCACCTTCGTCGAGGCTGTCGTGCGCGCGTTGGCTCGGCATGGCCTCCACGGCCAAGCCTACGACGTCCTGAGGTGGCACGCGGCGGCGTGGCGCGGAGGTCTGGCCACGAACGTCTTTCTCCCTGCGCTCGAGCTCGCCGCAAGCTCGAGCTCCGCCGACCTGCGACGGTTCGCGCTCGCGGAGTACCGGGCGTGGGCGAGACGCGATCCGAGCGACCTCTACTTCATCGGCAGCGCGCACGTCCTCGCGCTGCGATGCGCGGAGGCGCTCGGCGAGCGCGACGCACTGCTCGACGTCGTCGAGCACGTGCTGACGCACACGGGCGAAATCCCGGACTCGGTGCCCGTCGCGGATCCTTCGCTCGCACCGCTGTGGGCGCGTGCATCGCTGAGGGGCTTCAGGCGCGAGCTCGCGACCCTCGCGACGAAGCAAGCGAGGCAGGCGAAGCAGAAGCCGTCGAGCGAGCGCGCCCGCTCGACGCCCGCGAAGGGCCCGTCGAGGCCCTCGAAGCAGCGCCCTTGAGGTAGGCGTGGGTTGGCGCGAAGGACGTGCCCCTCAGCGCCCAGGAGAAGCAGGGAGCGGCTCGACGTGCAGTCGCGTCTTGGCGAAGTTCGAATCGCCCGTATCGCTCGTGCCGACCATACACGCGACGACCTTGCCGCAGACCGTGCGCTCCACCGTCCACGACCAGCGCGTGAGCGCGGCGACGGGCCCGACCGCAGCCGCGAGCGAATCCCCGAGCGGTCCCCACAGCGCCTCGCTCACGTGCACGACGCCCGAGGTTCGATCGATCACGACCCAGGCCAGCTCGCGCGCGGAGGGATGGCCGCGCAGCGCCACGACCGTCACTTCGTGCCCGCGAGGCACCGGCGCGCTCAGCGCGACCTCTACGTAGGTCTCCGACATCGCATGACGATACTCCATCCCCGCTCCGTCAACCTAGTCGAACCGTCCTGGCGGCAGCTCGAAGCGCCGCCCTTTCGACCACGACGTGAGGGTCGACGACGGAGAAAAGCCAGGTTAGGTGCACTCGGGGTGCGGGCGAGGAGGGTCGCACGGCGACTGGGCTTGCACGCGGTATCAGCGGCGGCACCGTCCAGCGAGCGCGGGTCTCGGCGGCCCCACGCTAGGCTGCTCTCCTCGCGGTGTGCCGCGTGACTCACGGCGCGCTTCTGGCGCAGCGCCCCCCGTGGTTGTAGCCGCGGTACGTTGGGGCGTAGTTGCCGCGGAAGCGGGAGGTGAGGCTCGAGGCGAGGCTGCCGAACGAGCCGCCTCGGGACGACCGGATGGAGGCTGCGGTGACGTTGGCGCAGTCTCTGCACGAAGCGATGGGATACGGGCTCTTGTTCCAGTCTAGCGTCCACTCCCACAGGCTGCCGGCCAGGTCCGACTGGCCCCAGCGCCCGTTGCCCGCCGGCACCGAGCCCACCGGCGCGATGTTGGATAGGCCGGCGCAGCTCCCCGTCCCGTTCCAGTAACAGCCATACACCGCCAGGGCGGCGTTCGCCCTGGGGTCGGTCGAACCCCACGCGTACTGGCGGTTCTCCGCGCCGCCCGCGGACGCGTACTGCCACTCTGCCTCGCTGGGCAAGAAGGCCCCGTCCCAGAGGCAGAAGGCGTGGAGCTCGTACCACGTGAGACAGTTCTGCGGCAGCGTCTCGTTGCTGCCGGCCGTGGGCGTCCAGGTATTGTAAGGGGCACCGCACGCGAGGGCCACGTCCCAGGTGGCCCAGGTCGTGGGGAGCTGGGTGTTCCAGGCGCCGTCCCACCCGGGCTCGTGACCTGCCCCGTTGCTGTTCGAGAGCCCCAAGCCCCCGTTCAGGTGCGGATGCTTGCCGCTGCCCGCCGCCGGACGCCAGCCGCTCACCCACGCGTCCACGAAGGCGCGGAAACGCCCCACCGTCACCTCGTACTTGTCCAAGCGGAAGCTGCTCACCGTCGCCGTGTGGCTCGAGTCGAGCTGCGTCGTCTCCCCGCCTGGCACCAGCAGGCTCGTGCAGCAGCTCTCATCACCGCCAGTGCCGCAGTCGCTCTTGCCAGGGGCGCTGGTGGCACAGCTCGGGGGTGGCGTCGCACATCCCCCCCCGGCGCAGATCTCCCCTGGGCCGCACACCTCACGGCTGGCGCACGCGGTTCCACAGGTGGCGGGAGTGTTGAGGTTCACCTCGCAGCCGTTGCTCGCGTCGTTGTCGCAATCGCCGTAGCCGCTCGCGCACGTGATGCCGCACGCGCCACCGCTGCACGTCGCCGTGCCGTTCACCGCGCTGCACGCCTTGCGGTTAGCGCAGGTGCTGCCACAGGCGCTCGG